>Ga0308172_1002164_pt1 | contig 10881 bp, 10 predicted proteins | sample PhyGR2_FD_202134 | JGI IMG/M metagenome (GOLD analysis project Ga0308172, IMG submission 202134) | Phyllosphere microbial communities from UC Gill Tract Community Farm, Albany, California, United States - DLSLSG.R2 | ecosystem: Host-associated > Plants > Phyllosphere > Unclassified | place: USA...
GGCCTCGCTGGAGCTGGGCCCGTACCGCCACTTCATGCAGAAGGAAATCCACGAGCAGCCGCGCGCGCTGGGCGACACCATCGAGGCGGCGATCGACGCCGGTGGCTTCCCGGCCACCCTGTTCGGCAAGAACGCCGAAGCCGTGCTCTCGGGTATCGAAGGCGTGCAGATCCTTGCCTGTGGCACCAGCTATTACGCTGGCCTGACCGCGCGTTACTGGATCGAAGCCATCGCCGGCCTGCCGTGCAGCGTGGAAATCGCCAGCGAATACCGTTACCGCGCCGCCTATGCCAATCCCAAGCACCTGATCGTCACCATCTCCCAGTCCGGCGAAACGCTGGATACGATGGAAGCGCTCAAGTACGCCAAGTCGCTCGGCCACCTGCACACGCTCTCGATCTGCAACGTGCCCGAGAGTGCGATTCCGCGCGCCAGCGAACTGGTCTGCTACACCCGTGCCGGTGCCGAGATCGGTGTCGCGTCGACCAAGGCCTTCACCACGCAGCTGGCGGCGTTGTTCCAGCTCACCGTAGTGCTGGGCAAGCTGCATGGCCGCATCGACGCCGTGCAGGAAGCGGACTACCTGGAGCAGCTGCGCTTCCTGCCGGGCAGCGTGCAGCACGCGCTGAACATGGAGCCGCAGATCGCCGCGTGGGCCGAGCGCTTCGCGCGCAGGAACAGCGCGTTGTTCCTGGGCCGTGGGCTGCATTACCCGATCGCGCTGGAAGGCGCGCTCAAGCTCAAGGAAATCTCGTACATCCACGCCGAGGCCTATCCGGCCGGCGAGCTCAAGCATGGCCCGCTGGCGTTGGTGGATGAAGAGATGCCGGTGGTGGTGATCGCCCCGAACGACAGCCTGCTGGAAAAGGTCAAATCCAACATGCAGGAAGTGCGTGCCCGCGGCGGTGAGCTGTTCGTGTTCGCCGACCAGGACAGCAACTTCGTCGAGTCCGAAGGCGTGCATGTGATCCGGACGCCGCGCCATGCCGGTGTGCTGAGCCCGATCGTGCATACGATTCCCGTGCAGCTGTTGGCCTATCACACCGCGCTGGCCCGCGGGACAGACGTGGACAAGCCGCGCAACCTGGCCAAGAGCGTGACGGTGGAGTGATGTGTCCGCCGCCGACGCGGCGCTGACACGTATCCAGGGTGGCCCTGCGGGGTCACCCTTTTTTTTGTGCGATCACCCTGTTGCAGAGCCACCCCATGGGGTGGCTACCCGGCAATCGGTACCGGAACTTTAGTCTCACCCTGCGGCGGCATTCAGCGACGGTTTTAGTCACGGTGCCATTCTCAGGGTCGTTCACGCTTTCCACGACGAACCGTCCCAGATTTGCAAACTCCTGGCCCAGGGTGCGGTCGTAGAATCGAGTGACCGAGGACCGCGTGGCACTGCCACCGACCTCGCTGCAACCAGGCGCATCTCTCGACTTCAGTAACCTGTAACAGGAAACAAGAATGAACGTCCGCGAACTCCTGCAATCCAAGAAAGAAGCCATCGTCACCATCGATGTGGAAGACACCATCGGTGCCGCCGCGCACAAGATGAGCGCGCACAAGATCGCCGCCCTGGTGGTGATGAAGGACGATGCGCCGGTACGGATCGTGTCCGAGAAGGACATCGTGCGTAGCCTTGCGGAAGATGGTCCCCAGGCCGGGCGACGGGTCATTTCCAGCTTGCCGTCGGCAGGGCTGGAAGGCATCGGCCCGGACGCGACCCTCAAGCAGGCGATGGCGCTGATGACGTACTCCCGCCATCGTCATCTGATGGTGACCGAAGGGGCCAAGCTGGTCGGCATCCTGAGCCTTGGCGATATCGTGAAGAATCTGCTCAGCGAGCTGGAGCTGGAAAAGGCGGTACTGCAGGATATCTACCTGGCGGCGCATTGACGCCAGCCCATGGCATCGCGGACAGGTGCCGACCCCGCGTCGGCACGCGTCCCCGTCGCATCGCCGTTGGACTGTTCAACCTGCTGCTGATTCCGGCGGCATATGCCACCACCCAATGTCCCCCTGAAGCCGGCCACAAGCCCGAGTGGATCGGCTGGTTGGCGGTGGCGCTGCTGGGCGGCGGCCTGATCGCGGGCCCGCTGCTGGCATGGTGGGTCTTCGCGCGCAGCAAGGGCGCACGGCTGGGCTGGCGCGTAGTGGCCGCCTTCGCCGGGCTCTTGCTGATGCTCGGCCTGTGGGCGGGCTGCGGCGCACTGGCCGGCCACCTCATCCTGAGCTGCTGAGCGCCCGGTCCGCTATGGGATACTTCAGCATTGCCGCTTCCTGACACGCTCAAAGGACTGTATGTCGTCGCAAAAGTACTCTGTGAACCAGCATTTGATTGAAACCCTCCTGAGCTGGGTCAGGTCGGGCGAAATCGCAATTCCGGAAATACAGCGACCTTTCGTCTGGGATGCAAGTAAGGTCCGAGACCTGATGGATAGCCTGTACCAGGGCTTCCCGGTCGGTTACATCATCGCTTGGCGCAATCCGACCGTGAAGCTGAAGGACGGCTCCCTGGCAGAAGGGAAGAAGGTTCTCATCGACGGCCAGCAGCGGGTCACCGCGCTGACTGCGGCGATTGCCGGGCAGCAGGTCGTCAATCAAGACTATCTGCAGGTGCACATTCGTATTGCTTTCCACCCGATTGAAGAACGGTTTGAGGTCAGCAATCCTGCCATCGAGAAGGACAAGGCTTGGTTCTCCGACATCGCGCCAATCGTCAGCGGTGACCTGAAGGCTCATAAAGTCGGGCGTGACTACCTCGAGCTGAACCCGGATGTGGACGAAGACCTGCTTTACGAGCGGTTGGACAAGTTGTGCGACATCACCAAGAAGCAGGTAGGCCTGATTGAACTCGCGGCTGATCTGGACATTGAGACGGTGACCGAGATATTCATCCGCATCAATTCAAAAGGCGTGGTGCTCAGTCAAGCCGACTTTGCCATGTCGAAGATTGCTGCCAATGAGGAGTTCGATGGCAATACGCTGCGCAAGGCAATCGACTACTTCTGCCACCTTTCCATCGCTCCTGAGTTCTACGCGCATATCGAGAAGAACGACAAGGCATTCGTTCAGACCGACTACTTCCGGGCCATGCGCTGGTTGAAGAGCGAGAACGACGATCTGTACGATCCAAGCTACTCGGATATGCTGCGTGTGGCATTCACTACTCGCTTCAACCGTGGGCGATTGTCCGACCTTGTCGGGTTGCTATCGGGTCGAAATTTCGAGACCCGCAGTTACGAGAAGGAGATAGAAGAAGCGTCCTTCAGGACGTTGGGTGAGGGGGTCAAGGAGTTCATCAGTGAGACGCACTTCAAGCGCTTCCTGATGATAATTCGCTCGGCGGGCTACATGGACAGCTCGATGATCGGCTCTGTCAATGCCCTCAACTTCGCCTATGTGCTTTACCTCAAACTCAAGCGCGACCTCGGCAACGATCCGAACATCGAAACATGGGTTCGGCGCTGGTTTGTCATGTCGTTGCTGACCGGACGCTATTCGGGTTCGCCAGAATCGCGTTTCGACCGCGACATCAAGGCCGTGCACGAGCGTCCGATTGCCGAGGTGCTTGGTGAGATCGAGGCAGCCGACTTGTCCGATGCTTTCTGGGACTTCGGACTGCCCCAAGCACTGAACACATCATCAGTCAATGCTCCGGCCATCAAGGTGTTCTGGGCTGCGCAGGCAAATCAAGGTGACAAGGGCTTCCTGTCCAAGGACATCACCGTGCGTGACATGCTCACACACCACGGGGACATCCATCATGTATTCCCGAAGAATTTCCTGAAGGGCCGTGGTCTGAGCAGAAGCAAGTACAACCAGGTTGCAAACTATGTTTACGTGCAGCAGGAAGTGAACATCAAGATCGGCCAAACCGCACCGGCCAGTTACATGGCAGCTGTGCTGGATCAGTGTGAAACCGGTACGGCCCGCTATGGCGCCATTGTTCGGCTGGCAGATTTGCGCGCAAACCTGCAGGCAAACTGCCTGCCAGACGACCTGCAGGCGTATCAGCCCGAGAGTTTCGATGCGTTTCTTACGGAGCGCCGCAGGTTGATGGCGCAGAAGATCAAACGCTATTACGCCGGTCTGTAGGCGAGGGAGGACGGGCTTGATCTTCGGAGTTGATCTGGCCTCGGTCAATATCAGATCCTGCTTCGGAGCAGCTACACGGCGCACAAACGCCGCAGATCCTCCACCAGCCCCCGATACGCCGCCTCCCGCGCCTCGCCCTCGCCCTGTCGCAGCACCCACGCCGGGTGCACCGTGGCGAACGCGCGCGTGCCGTCGTCCAGCGCGTGCCAGCGGCCGCGCTTCTCCATCAGGTTGAAGCCCGCACCGAACACGGCAGTAGCCGCGGTGGCCCCCAGGCACACGATCACCTGGGGGCGCACGTTCTCTATTTCGGCCATCAGCCACGGTTTGCACGCCGTGACGTGGGTCATCTGCGGCTTGCTGTGGATGCGCCGTTTGCCGCGCCGCTCAAACCGGAAGTGCTTCACCGCATTGGTCATGTACAGCGTGCTGCGGTCGATATCCAGTTCGGCCAACGCGCGGTTCAACAGCTGCCCCGCCGGACCCACGAACGGGTGCCCGCTCAGGTCTTCGCTGTCGCCGGGCTGCTCGCCCACCAGCATCACCTTGGCGTTCTGCGGTCCTTCACCGAACACCGTCTGGGTGGCCGGTTCCCATAGTGGACAGCGGCGGCACCCCATCGCCGCCGTGCGCAGCGCATCCAGGTCATCGCCGTTGGCGGTGGCCGGCGCACGCGGGGTAATCCGGCGGTCGGGAATGCGGCGCTGCGGTGCCTGCACGTCGCGGTCATGCATCTCCTGTACGCGGTCGCCGGCGTCGCGCACCAGCATCGGCAGCAGCGTTGCTTCAGGCAGGTGTTTCCAGTACCTGGCGGGCATTTCCTGCCGCATCATGCGCGTGTTTAGCCGGGCCGGGTTGAAGATGTTGGCGTAGTAGGTGCGCCACAATTCTTCGCGCGCGTCCTCGCGCGGCGCCTGCTCCTGGCTGCCGCCGGGGCCGAATGACAGCGTGCTGCCATCCCATCGCGCGCTGCGCGTCGGGGTCAGGATCGCCCACCGCATGCCGGCGAAGCGACGCGCGAAGAAGGGCGCCACCCGGTCCACGATGTGGTGGTCTGGCTCGAACCAGGCAATGAACGCCTCTTGCTCGCCGGGTACTTCCCGGAAGCGCACGAACGCCTTCATTTTGTGCGCATCGCGGCGTACTGCCTGCGCCAGGGCCATGGCGCGCACCACGTCGGGGTCGGCCGGGTTGGTCAGCAGGCGGCGCTCGCCGTGGGTGATCCGCCACAGCATGCGGTACAGCAGCGCCAGCCGCTGCGGTTCGCGGTGGCACAGGCAGGTGGCGGCCAGTTCGAGAAAATCACGGGGTACCGCGGCCTGCGTCGGTGTGGGCTCCACCGGTAGCGGCGCATCCAGCACCGAAGGGGCATCGAGCAGCGAGCGGTCGCCGGCATCGAGCCAGTCCAGCTGGGGCGGTGTTACCTGTCGCTGCAACGCCGCCCGCGCTACCGCGCGCCATGCCTGCAGCGACCACGCCGGGTCCACCCGCGCGCTACAGCGCTGCAGGTCCGTACGTGCCGGACCAGTCAAAACAACGCACCCTGCTTCGGTGGCGGCGCCAATCGCGCGCGCAGGGTGGCAGGATCATCCAGCTGCTTGCGCGGATGGTGGTCGGCCAGCTGGACAAACGGCAATAGTTTGCTCATCGGCGCGCGCAGCCGGGCCACGTCGGCCACCCGCAGGCGGCCATGGCGGCGCGCCATCAACACGCGCTTGACGTTGCGCACGCCCAAGCCGGGAATACGCAACAGCAATTCCTTCGGCGCCGTATTGACGTCCACCGGAAAACGCTCGGGGTGTCGGATCGCCCAGGCCATTTTCGGATCGATGTCCAGGTCGAGCATGCCGCCCTGGGTGGTGTCGGTAATCTCTTCCACCCCGTAGCCGTAAAAGCGCAGCAGCCAGTCAGCCTGATACAGCCGGTGCTCACGCGCCAGTGGCGGCGCTTGCAGCGGCAGCGCTTTGCTGGCATCGGGGATCGGGCTGAACGCGGAATAGTAAACCCGGCGCATGTGGTAATTGCCATACAGGTTGTCCGCCGCGCCCAGGATCTGCAGGTCGCTCGCGCCGTCGGCACCGACGATCATCTGTGTACTTTGCCCGGCCGGTGCGAAGCGCGGCGCTCGCGGTTTCCGGTTGCGCGGGGCCGGGTCGGCCAGCGGCAGGGTAGCGGTCGCCTTGCGCGCCTCCTTGGCCTCCTCGATCCGCCAGCTGAGCTCGCCCATCGCGCCACGGATGGAGGGCATCGACTTTTCCGGGGCGTAACTGGCCAGTCCGTCTTCAGTGGGCAGTTCGATGTTGATCGACAGGCGATCGGCATAACGCCCGGCGGCAGCCAGCAGTTCGGGCGAGGCCTCGGGAATGGTCTTCAGGTGGATGTATCCGGCGAACCGATGTTCCTGGCGCAGCACCCGCGCCACTTCCACCATGCGTTCCATCGTGTAGTCGGCGTTGCGGATGATGCCGCTGGAAAGGAACAGGCCCTCGATGTAATTGCGCTTGTAGAAATCCATGGTCAGCGCGACCACCTCGTCCACGCTGAAGCGCGCCCGCTGCACGTTGCTTGAAACCCGATTCACGCAGTAGGCGCAGTCGTAGATGCAGAAGTTGGTCAGCAGGATCTTCAGCAACGATACGCACCGCCCATCCGGGGTATAGCTGTGACAGATCCCCGCGCCCTCGGTGCTGCCGATACCACCGGATTTGACCGAGTTCCGCTTTCCCGCGCCGCTGGAGGCGCAGGAGGCGTCGTACTTGGCGGCATCGGCGAGGATGGCGAGCTTGCGGAGGGTGTCCATGCGGTCACCCTAAGCAGGGACGATCTCATCCAGTGAGATTGACGGCGGGGCACCCTGAAGCGTTCACGGCCCGCAGCTGGAACGGTCTGTCGGCTCGCGCCGCGCGCCCATTCACGTTCTTCACATTCCCGGCTAGACTTCGCCCCGGTGCCGCAGGCGCCGGCAGGGAAGCAGACGGGCCAGGAACGGCACGGCAACACGGCATCTGTGATTGCACGCAGTGTTTGGCCTGGTAGGTCCCCTCCGGAGTCGCGTCGCCTCTCATCCAACCATCAGGGGGCAGTACGTGAACAGGATTTCGTTGCTGGGATTGGCCGCGGCCATCGCCATGTTGTCTGGCTGTGCAAGCGTGCCGATGGCCGACAAGGGCATGGTCGAAACCGCCAAGACCTTCCCGACGCCCGAAGCGGGCACCGCCGGGGTGTATGTGTTCCGCAACAGCTTCGTCGGCAAGGCGCTGAGGAAGGACATCTGGATCGATGGCGAATGCCTGGGTGAAAGCGCCGACAAGGTGTTCTTCTACACCACGGTGCCGGGCGACCGTGAGCACACCTTCTCGACCGAATCGGAGTTCTCGCCGAATGACCTGAAGGTGCAGACCGAATCGGGCCGCAACTACTTCATCCAGCAGTCGATCCGGATGGGCGTGTTCGTGGGCGGTGCCAAGCTGGACGTGGTGCCCGAAGCCGACGGTCGCCGCCAGGTGGCCGGGTTGAAGATGGCCCGCAAGGGCACGTGTTCGCGCTGATCGGCGCACGATGCTGACCGGGCGGGCGCGCACGGCGTGCCCGCCCCGGGACGGAACTACGGGCGCGGCCGTCTACTGCGAGAAGCTCACCTTCACCGCATCGGCGCTGTAGTCGGCCGGGCCGTGGTAGACCACTTCGATGTTGTTGCCATCCGGATCGATCGCGAACGCGGCGTAGTAGCCCGGGTGGTACGGGCGTTCGCCGGGCGCGCCGTTGTCCTTGCCACCGGCGGCCAATGCGGCCTGGTGGAACGCCTCGACGGTGGCGCGGTCGCGGGCCTGGAAGGCCAGGTGGTGGCGGCCGGTCAGCTGGCCGGCGGCGGCCTCGCTGCTGGCGGTGGAAATGAACAGTTCGTCGGCCCAGAAATAGGTGTCGCCTTCACCGGCGATGGGGATGTCGATGCTGTCGAACACCGCCTGGTAGAAACGGCGACTGGCGGCCAGGTCCTTGACCACCAGTTGCAGATGGTCGATCAGGCGACCCCGGTACAGTTCCATGGTTTCCATGCGCACTCCTCGGCTTGGGCAGGTGCGCAGGTATACCACCGGTGCGGCGCGGCGGCATGTCCGCCGCGTGCACGTTGCTGACCCGGTGGTGGGGTGCCGACGCGGCGGCGGTGTGCCGACCAACGGTCGGCACCTACGGGATGCAGCGCTCTCAGGCGATCGGGGTGTTGGAGATGATCTCCACCCAGTAGCCGTCGGGGTCCTTGATGAAGGCCAGGTGCTTCATGCGGCCGTCTTCCAGGCGCTTCTGGTAGGGCACCTGCAGGTCATCGAAGCGCTTGCAGGCGGCCTGGATGTCCGGCACCGACACGCAGATGTGACCGAAGCCGCGCGGGTCGCTGTTGCCGTCGTGGTACACCGCGCCCGGCTGGGATTCGGTGCCGTGGTTGTGGGTCAGCTCCAGCACGCCGGGAATACCGGCCATCCACACCCGGCGCGCGTCGTCGCCCTCGGGGATCTGCGTGCCGACCGGCAGCAGGGCCAGGAAGTACAGGCTGAACTGCGCTTCGGCGAAGTCGCGCTGGTCGATCAGGCGGAAGCCGAGCACGCGGGTGTAGAAGTCCAGCGAGGCGGCGATGTCCTTCACGCGCAGCATGGTGTGGTTGAACACGAAACCGGTGGTTTCGGCCGGCGGCTGGGCGGCAACGCCGGGCTGGGACTGCAGGGAAGCAACGCTCATGGGGGAATCCTGTGGCAGCGGGGGCCGTGGGTTCACGGCCATGGGCCCATTTTAGCGGGGGGACTGCAAGGCGACGTAGAATGCTGCGTCTCCTTGCACAGTCCTGGCCATGTCGCAGCGTGAATGGGTGGCTGCCGCCATCCGCAAGATCGAAGCCGATTTCAACCGTTCGGCCGATACCCACCTGATCCCGATGGATCTGCCCGGGCATGCCGGCATCGACCTGTACTTCAAGGACGAGTCCAGCCACCCCACCGGCAGCCTCAAGCATCGCCTGGCGCGCTCGCTGTTCCTGTATGCGCTGACCAACGGCTGGCTGCGTGAGGGACGCCCGGTGATCGAGGCGTCCAGCGGCTCCACGGCGGTGTCCGAGGCGTACTTCGCACGGCTGCTGGGCCTGCCGTTCATCGCGGTGATGCCGGCCACCACCTCACCGGAGAAGATCGCCGCGATCGAGTTCCATGGCGGCCGTTGCCACCTGGTCGAGCGTGCCTGCGATCTCAACGGCGATTCGGAGCGACTGGCCCGCGAAACCGGCGGCCACTTCATGGACCAGTTCACCTACGCCGAGCGGGCCACCGACTGGCGCGCCAACAACAACATTGCCGAGTCCATCTTCAAGCAGATGGCCGAAGAGCCGCACCCGGTGCCGGAATGGATCGTGTGCAGCCCAGGCACCGGCGGTACCGCGGCCACACTGGGCCGTTACGTCAGCTACCGCCGGCACGACACCCGCATCCTGTGCGCCGACCCGGAAGTGTCGGTGTTCTACGACGGTTACTGCGCGGCTTTGGCTGGGGAGCCGTGGCGCGAGCTGACCTGCAGCGGTGGCTCGCGCGTGGAAGGTATCGGCCGGCCGCGGGTGGAATCCAGCTTCATACCGACCAGCGTCGATGCGATGGTGAAAGTGCCCGATGCCCTGAGCCTGGCCGCGATGCGGCACGTGAGCCGGCAGCTGGGCCGCCGCGTGGGGGGCTCCACCGGCACCAACTTCATCGGCGTGCTGCAGGCGGCGGAGATGATGCGCAAGGCCGGCCGCAGCGGCTCGATCGTGACCATCCTGTGCGACAGCGGCGAGCGCTACGCGCACAGCTACTACAACCCCGACTGGTACCCGCGCCAGGGCATCGACGTGGAGCAGGCCGACGCGCTGATTGCCACGGCGGTTGCGGGGCAGGGCTTGCCGGTACTGCCGTGTGCGTCGTTGGAAGCGGTGTACTGAAGGTAGAGCCGGGCTCGGCCCGGCTGCTCCGGCCTTCACCAGGTAGAGCCGACCGTTGGTCGGCTGCTCTTGCCTTCAGCGGGTAGAGCCGACCGTTGGTCGGCTGCTCTTGCCTTCAGCGGGTAGAGCCGACCGTTGGTCGGCTGCTCTTGCCGTGACGCCAGAAATCAGCCGACCAACGGTCGGCTCTACCTCTGTGCGCGCGGGACGGCAGCCGACCAACGGTCGGCTCTACGCCTGCACGCGCTGGTAGGCGTCCAGGACGGTGTCGCGCAGGACCGGCGGCAGCGTTTCATACGTTGCCGCCAGGTCGTCGAACTGCAGGGCCAGGTCGACGTCGAGACGCTGGCCGGCCTGCACGGCGAGGATGACCAGCAGCGTGCACAGGACGAATTCGCGCTCATGGCCCGGCGCATAACGCGCGGCGCCGCGTTCGATCACTTCGTAGGGATACCAGAGCTGGTCCTCGTGCAGCCGGCCCTGCTGCGGTCCCACCACCTGCTGCAGCGCCGTGCGGTGGCGCGCCTGTTCGTCGGGGTGGCCCAGCGCGGCAATCCAGTCCAGTTCGGCGTGGCTGGCGGTGCCGATGAGCGCGAACGCCGGCAGGGTGTGGGTGACATCATCCATGATCGCTCCGGACCGCCACGGTGGGGCCTTCAGCGTCGGTCCGGCGGCGTCAGTCGCGCGTGAACATCGGCTTGCCGTGCCGGCGCAGGGCTTGTGCCGGGGTGGGGGCGATGCCATATCGTGGGCGAATGCCGCTGTGCGGCCCCGTTGTCTGGAGATGCCTGTGACCCCCACCAACCCCCTGCTCGACTTTTCCGGCCTGCCGC
>Ga0308172_1002166_pt1 | contig 10876 bp, 10 predicted proteins | sample PhyGR2_FD_202134 | JGI IMG/M metagenome (GOLD analysis project Ga0308172, IMG submission 202134) | Phyllosphere microbial communities from UC Gill Tract Community Farm, Albany, California, United States - DLSLSG.R2 | ecosystem: Host-associated > Plants > Phyllosphere > Unclassified | place: USA...
CGAAATTAAATTTAATAAATATTGCGGGTGATAATTAGTACATTATAAATGGCAAGACAATATGAGAAATTGTTTTTTTTGGAAAAATTCTCGCTCTTGGTGTATTTGCGAATCGTTTCTAAGAAAACATGTAATGAAAGTCTTTTATTCCTGCAGGAACGTCTTTCTAAGCCTGTCCTGGAACGGTTTGACAAAATAGGAAAGAACGCTTCTTTCGCTGGTCTGTATGAAGACTTCGGCCGGCATGCCCGGATACAACCGTCCACCTGGTATATGGTCCATTCCAGTTTTGCTCGGCTTGATGCGCAGTGCGTAAAATGACGCCCCGCTTCGGGAATCTGTCTGCAAGTCCGGGGCGACGACTGCGACTTCAGCGCTTACATCCGGCGTCGTGCTCTGATTGAAAGCCGTGAACCGAATGGTCACTGGCTGCCCGACATAGATCTGGTCTATGTCGTTTGGAAGAACATTGGCGTCGATTGCAAGATCTTCCTTTGCCGGCACCACCAGCATAAGCACTTCGCCCGGCTGGATGACGCCGTTTATGTTGTGTACCGACAGCTGGTAGATACGCCCCGCAATCGGCGAGCGAATATCGAGGCGGTCGAGCTGGTCGCGTGTTGCCGCAAGCCGTTCCTCGTATTCCGCAACGGTGGCTTCGATAGCCGTCAGATCTTTAGTGACCTCGGACTTGCGGTCCTCGTCAAGCTGAAGCGACTGCAAGTCCATTTCGCTCAGCTTGCCTACCGTCTGCGCACGCGCGGCCATATACTGGCCCTGCTGACCTTCGAGATTGGAAAGCTGCCGCTTGAGAAGGTTGAGGCGCTGAAGCGTTACCAGCCCCTTGGCATATAGCTCCCGTGTCTTTGAGACGTCCTCCTTTACGATAGCAAGTTCATTGTTGGTCGCCTCAATCTGCACGTCCATGCCCCGCGCTTCATCGGCTAGCTGATCCTTGCGCGTTACCAATTGCTTCTTCATGCCGATCAGTGCACTGCGACGGCTGTTGAAAAGGTTCTGCTCACTGTCGATGAACGTTTTGGCAGCTTTCGAATTGGTCAAGACGGCCAGATCTTCCGGCGTTGTGAAAGAGGTGGCGTCGGAGATTTCGGCACGCAGACGCGCGCGGCGTGCATAAAGCTGCGCGAGCGTATTTTCGACAATGGACAGGTTTGCCTGAACGATCGTGCCACTCAGCCGCAGCAAAACCTGACCGGCCTCCACCGTGTCACCTTCCGCAACATTGATCTGGCTGACAATACCGCCGGAAAGGTGCTGAATTTTCTTGGAGTTGCCTTCGACAACGACCCGGCCCGTGGCGACGACCGCGCCCGAAAGCTTCGCTAGAGCCGCCCAGCCACCCAGGCCGAAAAGAAGGCCGGCAGCAAGAACGACTACGGCGGTTGAGTGTTTGACGATAGATGTTTTCGTCACGCCGGTTTTTTCTCCCTCAACCATTTTCACCCACCCGGCTTTCCAGCTTACGTACTTCTTCTTCTGTTTCCGGCACTTGGCGAATATTTTGACGCAGGATTTGCGCAAGCACCTCTTCCTTGGTGCCGAAGCGAAGCATGCGGCCGTTGCTCATCACCATCACAAGATTGACGCTTTCGATGGCGCTCGGACGATGGGCAATGACGACCACGATGCCGCCCCGCGCCCTTATGTCGCCAATGGCGTTGCGCAAGGCTGCCTCGCCTTCGCTGTCCAGATTGGAGTTCGGCTCATCAAGGATGACAAAGAACGGCTCCCCAAAAAGTGCCCGCGCCAGGCCGATGCGCTGTTTTTGCCCGCCTGACAATGCCTCTCCACGGTCGCCGATATAGGTGTCGTAACCGTTGGGCAGGTTCAGGATGAGATCATGAACCTGAGCGGCCTTGGCTGCCGCAACGATGGCTTCAGCTGTTGCGTCACGGTCGAAGCGCGCGATATTTTGCGCGACTGTGCCTGGCATCAGCTCCACCTGCTGGGGCATGTATCCGATGGATTTACCGAGAACCTCGAAATCCCACTGGTTCAGTGCGGCCCCATCGAAGCGCACGGAGCCGCGCTCATAGGGCCAGATACCGGTTATCAAACGTGCCAGCGTGGATTTACCGGAAGCGCTCGGCCCAATGATGCCAAGGCCATCGCCTGCGTTCAACGTGAAGGAAATATCGGCCACGGTATCTCGCGCACCATTGGGCGGACCGCCGGTCACGCGATCGATGGCAACGGTGTATTTCGGTGGTGGCAGGGAAAGCGGCTGTGCAGGTTCCGGTACGAGTTCGAGAAACTCGTTGATGCGTTTCCAGCCCTGTCTCGCAGTCATGAAGCTGCGCCAGTTTGCAATTGCGTGTTCGACAGGGCCCAGCGCTTTGGCCGAGAGGATGGAGCCTGCGATGATGCTACCCGCTGACGCATGCCCCTCGATAACCAGCAGGGCGCCGATTGCCATCACACCCGACTGTAACAAAAGGCGGAATGTTCGGGAAATCGCGGCGAGCATGCCCGCCGTGTCCGACGTCGAGAGTGTGACGGCGCGGTAATTGGAGTGCAGATCGTCCCACATCGACGTCACCGCATTCATCATGCCCATGGTTCTTATGGACTCGATGTTGCGCTGGCTGCTGCCGACGAGTGCATTTCTCTGTCCGCGCACGGTGTAGGCCTGTTTGGTCGCCCTTTCGGTCAGCCAGTTGGTTATTAGCGTCAACACGACAAGGACCAGGGCGCCGCCAAGCACGGCAAAACCGATCCAGGGATGCAAGGCAAAACAGATCAGCAGATAAATGGGCAGCCAGGGAATATCAAAGAAAGCTGCTGGTCCCGGCCCGGACAAGAATTGACGTATCTGATCGAGATCGCCGACGATCTGCAGCCCGTCTACCTTGCCGTAGGCGGCAAGTGGTGCGCTGATTGATGCCCTGAAGAGCTTTTGATTGAGATCGTCGTCCATATTGTCCGAGATGCGAGCCAATATCCGGCCGCGCAGAGCATCGAACCCCACAAGAAAGGCATAGAGAATAACCAGCAGAACAACGAGAGCGACCAGAGAAGGAATACTCTTGCTCGGCAGAATCCGGTCATAAACCTCCAGCATGAAAAGGGAGCCGGAAAGGTTGAGAATATTCATGAGTGCGCTGGCAAGGCCGACAGCGAAGAAAGCGCGCTTATTTTTTGTTAAAAAAGAATTAAAAAAAAACATATCAACACCTAAAACTGCGCGAAAATTGCACAATAAGTGAAACTAGGCAATGCTATTAGAGAATGTTCTAAATAAATTAGGCAAAGAGATAAGTAGCAATACGACTTTGATCTTGATCTTGATCTGTCGATACGGAGATGGGGTCGAAGGCTGGACGTGACGCTATGTCGCCCACCAGAGTGTTATGGCGCATCGATGCAACAAAAAAGGCGGTCCAAAGACCGCCTTCTCCGTAAATCCATCAAAATGGAAATCTTATTCCGCTGCAGTTTCCGCAGCCTTTGCTGCTTCTTCTGCTGCCTTGGCTTCTGCTGCTTCGGCTGCCGCCTTTTCGGCGGCGAGAGCCTGTGCTGCTGCTACCTTTTCAGCTTCCAGACGTGCCTTTTCTTCGGCGACTGCCTGGCGCTCGGATTCGTTCAGCTTGCGGGCGCGCGTACCGGTGTTTTCAACGATACGGGCAGCCTTGCCGCGACGATCGCGCAGGTAGTAGAGCTTCGCGCGGCGAACCTTACCGCGGCGAACGATTTCAACGCCTTCGACCAGCGGGGAGTAGATCGGGAATACGCGCTCGACGCCTTCGCCGTAGGAGATCTTGCGAACGGTGAAGCTCTCGGAAAGGCCGCCGCCGGAACGGGCGATGCAAACGCCTTCGTAAGCCTGAACGCGGGTACGGTTACCTTCGGTAACGCGCACGTTGACGCGCAGCGTGTCGCCCGGAGAAAACTCAGGCAGGGTGCGCTTTGCTTCGATCTTGGCAGCCTGTTCGGCTTCCAGCTGCTGAATGATATTGGTCATGTTAACCTCTGATTTCTTCTGAAACAGCCAGAGCGCTCAACGTTTCGTCTGTCGGTCAATGCCTTCAGACCATGCCGTGCGGCAGGAGCGGGTTCGCCATTCTTTGCTTGCGGTTAAAGGGGAAAACCCCAATTCCACGCGGGCACATACACGAGGCAGCGCCATTTGTCATCCCTTCATGACAATATTTTATCAATTGTGGGCGACGTACGGGCTGTTGCGAAGGTGCGTTTCCCCGGTTATGGCATGAAAACCTTGGGAGGGGCCATGTCCGTACTTATTATCATGATGCTGTTTGCGACCGGCTTTCTATCTGGCGTGGTCAATGCGATCGCCGGTGGCGGCACCTTTTTGACCTTCGGGGCGATGACGCTTGCAGGCCTGCCGCCGATTGTCGCCAATGCCACGTCGGCGATCGTGCAGTTTCCCGGTTACATCACCTCCGTGATCGCCTACGGGCCTGAAATCCGCGCCCACTGGCGCGAGGCGATCCTCCTGTCGGCCGTCTCCATCGTCGGCGGGCTGGCGGGGTCGCTTTTGCTCCTGTCGCTCGACAACCCCTCCTTCCGCCAGCTTGTGCCGTGGTTGCTTCTGGCCGCAACCGTTGTTTTCGCCGCTGGCCCGTGGCTGCGACCGAAGGCCAGTGCCGAGCGTTCACCCGGTAATGTGCCGAGCCTCTTCTTTCAGGGGCTCGCCTCCATCTATGGTGGTTTTTTCGGGGCGGGCATGGGCATCATGATGCTGGCCATCCTCGGAATGACCTCGGGTGGCAGCTATCATCATCTGAATGCCCTGAAGAACCTGCTCTCGGTGGTGATCGCGATCATCGCCATTACGATCTTCGTCAGCGGCGGCGTGGTTTCCTGGTGGGCCGCCCTCATCATGTTCCCGGCGGCCGCGCTTGGCGGATATGTGGGGGTGCACACGGCAAGGCGGGTGCCGCAGTGGATCATCCGCTGGCTGGTCATTGCCGTCGGGCTGGTGCTGACGGCCTATTATTTCGTCTCGGTTTAAACCTTGGCCTTTTCCAGCAGGTCGGGCCGTCTTTCCTTCGTCAACGCCAGCGCCTGCTCGTGCCGCCATTTGTCGATGACGGCGTGATTGCCAGAGGTGAGAACGGCTGGGATGTCGCGGCCTTCCCAGACCTGCGGACGGGTGTAGTGCGGATGCTCCAGAAGCCCACCCTCGAAGCTCTCATGCACGCCTGAGAGATCGTTGCCCATGACGCCCGGCAGAATGCGGACAATGGCGTCCAGAAGCGTCAGGGCGGCCGGCTCGCCGCCGGAGAGAATGTAATCGCCGATCGACACTTCCTCCAACCCGCGCGCCTCTATGACCCGCTGGTCGACGCCTTCGAAGCGGCCACACACGATAATCGCGCCGTCGCCTGCCGCCAGTTCGCGCACTCGGTCCTGCGACAGTGGCTTGCCGCGCGGGCTCATCAGCAGACGCGGTCGCGTATCTCCATCTGAAACATGGTCGATGGCTGCGGCCAGAATGTCGGGTTTCAGCACCATGCCGGCGCCGCCGCCTGCCGGGGTGTCGTCCACGCTTCTGTGCCTGTCGGTGGCGAATTCACGGATCTGCACGGCCTCAAGTGACCATTGCTCGCGCTCCAGCGCCTTGCCCGCCAGCGAATATCCGAGATGCCCGGGAAACATTTCCGGGTAGAGCGTCAGAACTGTAGCCTTGAACGTCATGGCCTTATTTCTTGCCGAAAGGCGATGCGCCGGTTTCGTCTTTGTCGTCCGGATTGTCGATCAGGCCGGCAGCCATGGGATCGATGAGAATGCGTCTCGCCTCCAGATCGATTTCAAGCACGGCTGCTTCCGAAAAAGGGATGAGGGCGGGACGGCGGCCCGCACCTTTCAGCTCCAGGAGGTCGCCTGCGCCGAAATCGTAAACGGCGCTGACGGCGCCATAGCTTTTGCCTTCGGCATCGACGGCTTCCAGCCCTTCGAGGTCGGCATAATAAAATTCGTCGTCGTCCAGCTCGTCATCCGGCAGATTGTCGCGTTCGATGAAAAGTTCGAGCCCGTTCAGGCTTTCCGCCGCATTGCGGTCGTTGATACCCCTGAAGCGGACGACAACCACATTCTTGCCCTCGCGGACTTCCAGAATTTCGAAGACGCGGCCATCGGCGCTCACCAGATTGCCGTAATCGCCGAGCGCCATCGGTTCGTCCGTATAGGTGCTGACGCGGACTTCGCCGCGCAATCCCTGTGCGCCGCCGATCTTTGCCATGAGTATCGGGTTTTCCAGCTTTGCCATCGGGCCGTCCGTCTTCTGGTGTTGGTTGCGTCTGGTTTACAGCATCAGCGTGAAAATCGGAATCGATTTTCACAGGGCACGATGCGCAGATCCAACGCGTTAGAGCATAGTTCCTGACGCTCTAAAGTTTGTTGATACCAAAATAAACAAAAAACGGGCGGCATGGAAAACCACGCCACCCGTTCTCTAAAATTCTATTGCAGATTATTCTGCAGCAGAAGCTTCTGCTGCGGCAGCAGCTGCGTCTTCAGCCTTCTGCTTCTTTTCTGCAACGCGTTCCAGAGCGCGCTTGCCCGGCAGTGCCTTTTCCGGGTTGCTGCGAGCGGCGCGATCGGCAAGGCCTGCCTCTGCGAGGAAGCGCAGAACGCGGTCGGTCGGCTGTGCGCCCTTGGCGATCCATTCCTTGATGAGGTCAGCCTTCAGCTCGATGCGCTGCGGGTTGTCCTTGGCGAGCATCGGGTTCCAGGAACCGACCTTCTCCAGGAAACGGCCGTCGCGGGGCGAACGGGCGTCAGCAACGACGATCTGGTAGTACGGGCGCTTCTTGGAACCACCGCGTGCGAGACGAATTTTAAGTGCCATGTTATTTACTCCTTGAGATAGCTTGTCCGCCGGTTAGGCGGTCTTTTCATTACCGCCATGTTCGGCGGCTATTGCTTCATGATGCCGGATGACTTCCTTGATGACGAAGTTTAGAAACTTCTCGGCGAAATCCGGATCCAGATTGGCATCCTTTGCCAGACGGCGAAGGCGTTCGATCTGGTATTCCTCGCGCGCCGGGTCCGCCGGCGGCAAATTGTATTTTGCCTTCAGCACGCCCACCGCCTTGGTACAGCGGAAACGTTCGGCAAGAATGTGAACCAGTGCGGCATCGATATTGTCGATCGACTGGCGGTATTCGGAAAGCTGGGCTTTCACTTCTGCGTTGTTCACTGGCGTCGCCCTCACTTCTTTTTCGGGAAGCCGGGAAGGCCCGGCATGCCGCCAAGACCCGGCAGCTTTGTCCCGCCCAGACCGGGTAGCCCGCCGGGCAGACCACCGAGACCGGGCATTGCGCCCGGCTTGCCAAGACCGGCAGCTTCAGCCTGTTTTTGAAGCGCTTCGAGCTGCTTCGGGTCGATGTTCGACAGATCAGGCATGCCGCTGCCCATCATGCCACCAAGCCCCATCTTGCCCGCAAGGCCGCCCATCATCTGCTTCATGATGCCGCCCTTGCCCTTGCCGCCCATGGCTTTCATCATGTCGGCCATGCCACGGTGCATCTTCAAGAGCTTGTTGATTTCGGCGGCATCGGTGCCGGAACCGGCGGCGATGCGCTTTTTGCGGCTGTGTTTGAGGATATCGGGATTGGCGCGTTCGGCCTTGGTCATCGACGAGATGATGGCGATCTGGCGGTCGAACATCTTGTCGTTGAGGCCTGCGGAAGCCATCTTGTCCTTCATGCCGGCCATGCCGGGCATCAGCCCCATGATGCCGCCCATGCCACCCATCTTCTTCATCTGGGCAAGCTGGTCGGAGAGATCGTTGAGGTCGAACTTGCCCTTGGCCATCTTCTCGGCCATGGCACGGGCTTTTTCCGCATCGATGTTTTCGGCAGCCTTCTCGACCAGCGAAACGATGTCGCCCATGCCGAGAATACGGTCGGCGATACGGCGCGGATGGAACTCGTCGAGTTCATTCATGCGCTCGCCGATACCGATCAGCTTGATCGGCTTGCCGGTGACGGCGCGCATGGAGAGGGCCGCACCACCGCGCCCGTCGCCATCCATACGGGTGAGCACGAGACCAGTGATGCCGACGCGCTCATCGAAATTGCGCGCCAGATTGACGGCGTCCTGACCGGTCAGCGAATCCGCGACCAGCAGGATTTCATGCGGGTTGGACTTCTTCTTGATGTCGGCCATTTCCAGCATCAAGGGTTCGTCGATATGGGTGCGGCCGGCGGTGTCGAGAATGACGACGTCATGGCCGCCAAGCTTTGCGGCCTGCACGGCGCGTGCGGCGATATCTGTCGGCGACTGGCCGGCGATGACCGGCAGCGTATCGACACCGGTTTGCACGCCCAGCTGGCGAAGCTGTTCCTGTGCGGCCGGACGACGCGTGTCGAGAGATGCCATCAGCACCTTCTTCTTGTCGCGGTCGGTCAGGCGCTTGGCGATCTTGCCTGTGGTCGTGGTCTTGCCCGAACCCTGCAGACCCACCATCATGATGACGACGGGGGCGGCCGCATGCAGGTCGATCGAGACGCCTTCGGTGCCGAGCATCTCGACAAGTTCGTCATGCACGATCTTGACGACCATCTGGCCGGGCTTGATGGATTTCAGAACGGCTGCGCCGACAGCCTTTTCACGCACCTTGTCGGTGAAGGAACGCACGACTTCCAGCGCGACGTCCGCTTCCAGAAGCGCACGGCGAACCTCGCGCAGGGCGGCGGCAACATCGGCTTCCGTCAGCGCGCCACGGCCGGTCAGTCCATTCAGAATGGAACCAAGGCGGTCCTGGAGGTTTTCAAACATCGTTTCTTCCTTCTTCGTTCCGGGGTCTCCGAAACGTCGGTGCTTTCGCTGCCAAAAACAAGACGCAAAGCCAAAAAGCACCCGAGGGCGCATCGCGCTGTCGGGTGTTGACCTCCGGGATCTCTTTATACCTTTGCGGGTCCCGGTCGGCGGCTTGGAGTCATGAAACTGCCAGCTGATTGGCCGCGATAAACAGGAAAGTGCCGTGAAAGTCAAGACAGTGCCGATTTTCATGCGGCAAAGCATGCATTGTCATCTTTGCGTGATCAGACGAAAGCTGCGATGGCGGTGCTTGAACGGCGTCGCCTGGCTTCTTATACCTTTCCCATGAAACGTCGAAACTTCTTTCGTTTTTCCGCACTTGGTCTGCTTGCTCTTGCGGGCGGCGGCCTGTTTGCGCGCCGCTCTAACGCCAGCGCCTATTATAGTGGGCCGGTCTCCGATCATTTCGACGGGGTGCGTTTCTTCAATCCCGGCGGCTCGCCGCCCGGTAATTTCATGGGCCTCCTGAAATGGCGCTTCAACGGCGAGCGCGCCACGTGGCCGGAAAACTACCCCAGCCCGTTTCCGTTCGCAAAGCCGGAGCCCCGCATCGACGGCAAGGACATTCGCGTCACCTTCGTCGGTCACGCCTCCTTTCTCATCCAGACGGCAGGGCTGAATATTCTCATCGATCCGGTGTGGTCGCAGCGTACCAGCCCGTTCAGCTTCGCCGGTCCCAAACGCGTCAACCCGCCGGGCATCCGTTTTGAGGATTTGCCGCCGATCGATCTGGTGCTGGTGACGCATAATCACTACGACCATCTGGATATGGAAACGCTGAAGCGCCTGCATGTGGCGCACAAGCCGCTTTTCATCACGCCGCTTGGCAATGACGCCATCATCCGCACCGGCGTCGAGGCAGCGCGCATCAAGGTGGGGGACTGGGGCGATGTCCTTGAGATTGGTTCGGTCAAAATTCATTTCGAGCCGTGCCACCATTGGTCGGCGCGTGGGCTGAACGACCGGCGCATGGCGCTGTGGGCGGCCTTCGTCATCGAAACGCCTTATGGCAAGATTTATCATATCGGCGACACCGGCTTCCACGACGGCCTCAATTATCACGCCGCGCGCAAGAAACACGGTGAGTTCCGTCTCGCCAACCTGCCGTTTGGCGCCTATGAGCCGCGCTGGTTCATGAAGGGCCAGCACCAGAACCCTGCGGAAGCCGTGGAAGGCATGAAGATCTGCGGTGCGGCACATGTCTGCGGCCACCATTGGGGCACTGTGCAACTGACCGATGAAGCGGTCGAAGCTCCTCTTGTCGCGCTGAAGGCAGCGCTTGCTGAGCAAGGGATAGAGGAGAGCCGCTTCCAGCCCATGCGGCCCGGCGAAGTCTTCGACGTACCTTCCGCCTGAGCGGCTCAGCGGTTTGCGCCGCAACAGTCTGGTAATTTGCCGTCCTTTCCGCCATATAGAGCGAAAGTGCGGGCAAAGCCCGTCTTTGTTCCGGTTTCAGGTAGTTTTCAGGTTCAGTACGATGGCGGATACGGTCGAATTTGCGAAGATGAACGGGCTTGGCAACAAGATCCTCGTTGTCGACATGCGCGGCCGCAGGGATATGGTGACGCCTTCGGCGGCCATCGCGCTCAATGCCGATCCCGCCACGCAGTTCGATCAGATCATGGCGATCCACGATCCGCGTGTCGGCGGCACCGATGCATTCATCGATATCCTCAATTGCGACGGCACGAAGGCGCAGGCCTGCGGCAACGGCACGCGCTGCGTGGTGCAGGCGCTGTCCTCTGAAACCGGCAAGACCACCTTCACCTTCCAGACGGTGGCGGGCATCCTGAACGCCGTTGAGCATGAAGACGGCATGATTTCCGTTGATATGGGCCTGCCGCGTTTTCGCTGGAGCGACATTCCGCTTTCTGAAGAGTTCCACGATACGAGCCGCATCGAGTTGCAGATCGGGCCGATCGACTCGCCAATCCTGCATTCGCCCGCCGTCATGTCCATGGGAAACCCGCACGCCATTTTCTGGGTGGATCGCGATCCGATGGAGTTCGATCTGGAACGCTTCGGTCCGCTTCTTGAAAACCACCCGATGTTCCCTGAAAAGGCC
>Ga0308172_1002172_pt1 | contig 10827 bp, 8 predicted proteins | sample PhyGR2_FD_202134 | JGI IMG/M metagenome (GOLD analysis project Ga0308172, IMG submission 202134) | Phyllosphere microbial communities from UC Gill Tract Community Farm, Albany, California, United States - DLSLSG.R2 | ecosystem: Host-associated > Plants > Phyllosphere > Unclassified | place: USA...
CATGCTGATTTCGGTTGCACGCACGGAAGTGACCCCTGCCTCCATTCTCACCTCCATCTTCAGCCGGACGGCGGGCATCGGCCTCGCCTCGGGGGCTTTTTTCGGCCTGTCGTCTGTCGCTTACCGTTCGGCCTCGCTGGCGCTAGCACCCAGCCTGCCGGCACCGGATGCGGTGATGCAGGCCGGCTTTACCCTCGTCGTTGTCATCGTGACGCAGACCTTGGCGATGTTCTTGTGGATCATATGGCGGGAGAGGGACGAATTGCGGCGGATCGCGAAGGCATGGAAACCGTCGCTTGCGGTCGGTTTCGTGGGGGCCACGGCGTCATTCGGCTGGTTCACGGCGATGACGTTGCAGCAGGCGGCCGTGGTCAAGGCGCTGGCGCAGGTGGAGATGCTCTTCGCCTTCGCCTCGACCGTGCTCTTCTTCAAGGAAAAGATCAACCGGCTGGAACTCTCGGGCTGCCTGCTGATCGTGCTGGGCGTGCTGTCGCTTCTGATATTCGGCTGAAAGTGTTGTCGTGGCGGACAGGCATTCCCGTCCGCCACATGAACCGTATCAGGGCACGATGAGCGTGCCCGCGCCTTCCGTGAAGATTTCCAGAAGAACGGAATGGGCGGTCTTGCCGTTGAGGATCACCACGCCCTGAACGCCGGCCTTGATGGCCTCGATGCAGGTCTCGACCTTCGGGATCATCCCACCGGAAATCGTGCCGTCCTTGATCAGCGCACGCGCCTGGGAGACCGTCAGTTCCTTGATGAGTTCCTTGTTCTTGTCGAGCACGCCGGGCACATCGGTGAGGAACAGCAGGCGGGTGGCGTTGAGCGCACCAGCAATGGCGCCGGCAAAGGTGTCGGCATTGATGTTGTAGGTGGCGCCATCGCGACCGGGAGCGACGGGAGCGATGACCGGGATCATCTCCGACTTGGCAAGCAGGTCGAGCAGGGTGCGGTCGACCTCGACGACTTCACCGACAAAACCAAGATCGAGAACGCGCTCGATATTGCTGTCGGGATCGACGACGGTCTTTTTCGCCTTTTCGGCGAAGACCATGTTGCCGTCCTTGCCGCACAGGCCAATGGCCCATTCGCCCGTCTGGTTGATGAGCGCGACGATCTCCTTGTTGATCGAGCCGGCCAGAACCATTTCGACGATCTCGACTGTCTTGGCATCGGTAACGCGCAAGCCGCTTTCGAACTTCGATTCAATGCCCATCTTCGTCAGCATCGCGCCGATCTGCGGGCCGCCGCCGTGCACGACGATGGGGTTGATACCGGACTGCTTCAACAGGGCGATATCTTCCGCAAAAGCCTTTCCAAGTGTGGAGTCGCCCATGGCATGACCGCCATATTTCACCACGATGGTCTTGTTCTCATATTTCTGCATAAAGGGCAGAGCCTGTGCGAGCAGCCGCGCCTGAGTCTCGCTTTCGGAAGCAGTCATGGAAAAACCTCGGTCTGTGGTTGCGGCCCTTGAGAGCCTTTCATCGCTCTACAGCATCGGCGCAAAAATCGGAATCGATTTTTGCGGTGCAGGATGCGCAGATTCGGCATGTCGATGCGTTAGCAAGGACAGGTGAATGCGCGGGGTGAATGAATGAAGTAACCTCCGGGCCATATTGTGTCGGCGCGTAGTAAAATTCCGCTTTTGGGCGGCCTGCGGCGCGTAATGAGATTGACATAAAGCACCAATCGGACCAGCCTTGTGGCGAGCAGGGGAGGGGTTATTCAGCAGGGCGACGGAGGAACGTTGCGCATCGCAAAAAACGATGCTGGCCTGAACGACCGAGGAGTTTGAAAACATATGACCGTACCGGATCGAGACAAGCAAAGCGGTTTGCGGGACGAAGTACTCGCTGGCGAATATGTGCTGGGTGCCTTGCCACCGGAAAGCATGGCGGAGCTTGCAAAACGCGTCAAACGCGACCGCCAGTTTGCGGCCATGGTCAGGCGCTGGCGGGACAATCTGGCGGAAACCGAATATCGAGAAAGAGCGGGCGTCGCAGCCCTGCTTGACAGGGATCCGCTTCGCTCCGGTCTGCCATTCAAGGGCCAGCCGCTTCGCAATGGCAGCATATTCGCCGCGATGCTTCTGGAGGTGTGGAATTCCGTGCGTTTCTGGCGGCTTCTGGCATTGACGGCGATGCTGTGGACCGCCGTCCTGCTTTTCACCATCGCCTGAAGGCGATGGTCTTTTAGAGCGAGACCGTTCGTACGATCTCGGCGCGCAGGCTATCCAGCCCGAAGGATTTTTCCGAAGAGGTAGCGAGAACTTCCGGATAGGCGGCGGGACGCTTGCGGATTTTCTCCAGCGTTTCACTGATCAGCCGGGGAACGCCAACGTCCTTGATCTTGTCCGTCTTCGTCAGCACGACCTGATAGGACACGGCCGCCTTGTCGAGCAGGCCAAGAACCTCCTCGTCGTTCTTTTTTATTCCGTGGCGGGAATCGATCAGCACGTAGACGCGCTTCAGCGTCGCACGTCCACGCAGGTAATCGAAGACGAGCTTCGTCCAGGCATCGACGTGGTCCTTGGGCGCCTGCGCATAGCCGTAACCCGGCATATCGACCAGCGCCATCGGCGGCAGGTCGCCCGGCTCACCGGAATAACCCTCAGGAACGAAGTAGTTCAGTTCCTGCGTGCGTCCGGGTGTGTTGGAGGTGCGGGCAAGGCCTTTGTGGCCCACCAGCGCATTGATGAGCGAAGACTTGCCGACATTCGAACGTCCGGCGAAGGCAATCTCCGGCGGGCCTTCGGGCGGCAGGAATTTCATCGCGGGAACGCCGCGAATGAATATCCAGGGTCGCCCGAAGAGGGGCTTTTCGGTTGCCGGGCCGGTTTCACTCATTTCGATTGCACCGGCTTTCGCTTGAATAGCCCTTTGAGATTATCGAACAGTTCGATCTTGGCACCGTGACGCTTCATGATGAGGGCCTGCTGCGAGATCGACAGCGTGTTGTTCCATGCCCAGTAGATAACCAGACCGGCGGGGAACGAAGCCAGCATGAAGGTGAAGATCAGCGGCATCCAGGTGAAGATCATCGCCTGTGTCGGATCGGGTGGGGTCGGGTTCATGCGCATCTGCAGGAACATCGTGATGCCCATGACGAGCGGCCAGACGCCGATCATCAGGAAGTGCGGCACGTCGTAGGGCAGAAGGCCGAACAGATTGAACAGCGAGGTCGGATCTGGCGCGGAAAGGTCGTGAATCCAGCCGAAGAACGGTGCATGCCGCATTTCGATGGTGACGTAGATGACCTTGTAGAGCGCGAAGAAGACCGGAATCTGCAGCAGCATCGGCCAGCAGCCGGCAACCGGATTGATCTTCTCTTCCTTGTAGAGCTGCATCATCGCCTGCTGCATGGCCATGCGGTCATCGCCATGCTTGGCCTTCAGCTCTTCCATCTTCGGCTGCATGCGCTTCATGTTCGCCATGGATGCATATTGCTTGCTGGCGAGCGGGAAGAAGAGAGCCTTGACGACGATGGTGGTCAGCAGGATGGCCACACCGAAGTTGCCAAAATAACGGAAGAAGAAATCCATCATTTTGAACATCGGCTTGGTGATGAAGTAGAACCAGCCCCAGTCGATCAACAGGTCGAACTTCGGAATGGAATATTCGGTTTCATAGCGGTCAACCAGCGGCACTTCCTTGGCACCGGCGAAGACAAGGCTCTTCAGTTCGATGGACTGGCCGGGTTCGACCGTCATCGTGTCGCTCTTGAAATCGGCCTGGTAGCTCGGCTGATTGCCCTTGATGTGCGAGTAACGCGTTTCGAACGGCGTCATCTGCGGCGGCACAATGGCAGCGGCCCAATATTTGTCGGTGATGCCGAGCCAGCCGCCGGTCGCCTTGGCAATCGTTACCGGGGTTTCTTCGACATCCTTGTATTTTTCTTCCGTCAGGCTGCCGTCTTTGCCCGAGACGCCGAGGAAGCCTTCATGGATGACGAAAACGGGCGGTATTGCCGGCTTGTTGTTGCGCGTCACGCGGCCGTAGGTGGCAAAGGAGACGGGCGCCTGCCCGGGGTTCTCGACCTTGTCGTTGACCGTGATCATGTAATGCTGGTCGATCGAAACAGTACGGGAGAAAACGACGCCATTCTGGTTGGTATACTTCAGCGTAACCGGTGTGGTCTCCGTCAGCTTGTCGCCGCTTGCGAGTGTCCACACGGTCGCAGGACCGGGAACGCTGCCGGCATCGGCACCGCCAACGTAACCGAGTTCGGTGAAATAGCCGTCCTTGGTGTCGGAAGGCGAAAACAGCGTGATGATCGGGCTCGAGTCATCGACGGTCTCATGGTAGCCCTTGAGCCGGATGTCATCGAAGCGGGCGCCGGTCAGATTGATCGAGCCGGCGATGGCGTTGGTGTCGATGGCGACACGCTGGCTTTTTGCAATCGCCTCTTCACGCGTCGCCGTGGCGGCGGCCTGCGTGGAGGAGGCAGGCGGTGCGCCGTCGACGGTCACGCCGGGTGCGGCACCCGGTGCCGGCTGTTGCTGCGTTGTCTGCTGCTGCGCCTGGCGGGCCTCTTCGGCGCGGCGCTGCTGCTCGATGCGCGGATTCATGTAAAGGAATTGCCAGGCGAGGACGATGACAACCGAAAGGGCTATCGCGATGAAGTAATTGCGGTTCTTTTCCATCATTCTTTCCTGGAGCGGGTGTCCTGGGACCGTTTCGGTTTCGCCGTTCCTTCAATTCGCTCGGTAAGGAGAGACTGAAGTTTCGGGAAGGCCGTCTCGAGCACGTCCCTGCGGGCGACAATCACATAGTCATGGCCGGGCTTCATTGCGAATCCGGCAGAAAGCCTGACGGCTTCCTTGAGACGGCGGCGCATGCGATTTCGCTCGACCGCGTTGCCTTGTCTTTTCGTTACGGTGAAACCGACCCGAGGTTCGGTTTCCGGGGTTTTCCTGTCGAGGACCTCCAGAAGAAAGGTGCCTCCCCGACGCTTTTCCCCCGTCTGCACGGCAAGAAAATCCGACCGGTTTTTAAGCCGGCCGGGCAGTTTTTTTGTCTTGCTCATGTGCCCGCGACTTTCATCGGGCCACAGAGACGGCAATTAAGCCGACAGACTTGCGCGGCCGCGCGCACGGCGGGCTGCGAGAACTTTGCGACCGCCGGCAGTAGCCATACGGGCACGGAAACCATGACGACGCTTGCGAACAAGCTTGGATGGCTGGAATGTACGCTTCGACATTTATTTAATACCGCGGTGTGCGGCCCTTCTTGAATTTGCACTATTTGCAAGAGCGTTTCGTTTTTTGCACGGCTAACCCCGCCTGGGCGAGCTTTTAATGGCCGAGCGTGCGCGGCTTATAAGGGCATAGGCCGAGCAAAGTCAATTGCCGAAGGGGTTTTCGCGCTTCACCTTTTGCGGAAGCGCCATGAAATTGGCTTCGCTCACGGGCGCTGCGGGCGCATTCCGATCGCACGATCGGTAAATTCTGAAATTCTTTCTTAAGGCGGCATTGATAAATGTTGTGATGGGAAAAGTTATGCCAGCTTCCCATTTTCCATCGTGCGGCTGGCTTTTGGGGGAACGAAATTGAGAATTCGCAGTCGTATCAATCTTCTTGTCGGGCTTATGAGCCTTGTGGCCTGCACCATCGGCGGCCTGTCCATATATGCGGTCAGCGAGTTTCAGGTGCGCACGGTCGGATACGAAAAGGCAGCGGAGCGCGCCTATAAGGGTGAAGCGCTGAACCGGCTTGTGACTGCGGTCGTCATGGAGGCGCGCGGGGTCTATGCTGCGCCCGATATCGAAAAGGCGGCACCTTTTGCTGATGGCATCGTCAAGAACCTCGACGCCATGGAGAAGCTGATCGCAACCTGGACCCCTCTCGTTCCGGCAGAACAGAAGGCGGCCTTCGACAATCTCTCCAGTCGCTTCAAGGAATTCAAGGCCTTCCGTCTGGAAACGGCGCGGCTTGCCCGCGAGGCCGGCCCGCAGGCCGCCAACCAGCAGGGTAACAACGACGCGAACCGGGCCAACCGCAAAGCCTATCAGGCGGAAATCGATGCTGTCGTGAAGAATGACATCGCCGGGCTTGAAGCCGTCAAGGCGGGCATCGACGGGTTTGTAACGACGACCTTCTGGCTGGTCATCATCGTCACCGGCAGCGGCATATTGGCCGGCGCGGCGTTCGGCCTCTACATCGGAGCGCGGCAGCTGAGCGCGCCCATCCGCAAGGTTTCGGAAGTGATGAATGCCGTTGCGGACGGAAATCTGGATGCGGACGTGCCCTATCTCGGCCGGACCGACGAAATCGGCGAAATGGCAGCGGCAGTCGAAGTCTTCAAGAAGAACGGTCGTGAAGTGCGCCGCATGAATGCGCAGGAAACCGCCATGCGTGCCAAGAGCGACGATCTGCAGGCCGGCATGGCCGTTGTCGTCGACGCTGCGGCCCAGGGCGATTTCAGCCGCCGCATCAACAAGGATTACGGCGACGAAAACCTCAATCGTTTCGCTGCGACGATCAATGCCCTGCTCACCGGCGTGGACAATGGTGTTTCCGAGACCAGCCGCGTCATCGAAGGTCTGGCGCGGGGCGATCTGACGGAAAAGATGGATGGCGAGTTCCGCGGCGTATTCGCCGAGCTCCAGACCAATGTCAACGAGACGCTGGCCAAGCTGCGGGAGACGATGCGGGAAGTGCGCAGCAGCACGGAAGGCATCAGCGGCAATGCGAACGAATTGCGTTCGGCGGCCGACGACCTTTCGAAGCGGACGGAACAGCAGGCTGCGGCACTGGAGGAAACCTCCGCCGCCCTTGATGAAATCACCGCCGTCGTTCGCAATTCCACGGATCGGGCGCAGGAAGCCAGCACAATGGTGGCCGAGACCAAGCAGAAGACGGCGGAATCCGCCAATGTCGTGCGCGATGCCGTCTCCGCCATGGATCGGATCGAGCATGCCTCGCGGGAAATCAGCCAGATCATCAATGTCATTGACGAGATCGCCTTTCAGACCAACCTCCTGGCGCTGAACGCCGGCGTTGAGGCCGCGCGTGCGGGTGAGGCGGGCAAGGGCTTCGCTGTCGTCGCACAGGAAGTGCGTGAACTGGCGCAACGCTCCGCGACGGCTGCGAAGGACATCAAGGCGCTGATCACCAAGTCCGGCGAAGAGGTCGGTCGCGGTGTGTCGCTGGTGCAGAGAACCGGCAGCGCGCTGGGCGAGATCGAGACCCGCGTTCTGGCCATCAACGAACATATCCATTCGATCGCCACGGCGGCGCGGGAACAGTCGACCGGCCTGCATGAGGTGAATACCGCCATCAACCAGATGGATCAGGTGACGCAGCGCAATGCCGCAATGGTGGAGGAAACCTCGGCCGCAACCCACAAGCTGAGCGGTGAAGCGGGCCATCTCGTCACGCTGGTGTCGCGCTTCAAGGTCGGCGTAGAGGATGGTCAGATCCGCTCTCGCGCAGAACAGCCGATGCGGCCCGTGGCGGTGTCCGGAAGGGCAGCGGCCGTGGCCTCTCCGGCACGTAAATTGATGAGCAGCGTCAGCCGCGCTCTCAACGCCCAACCAGCCGCTGCTGTAGCGAACGGGGACTGGCAGGAGTTCTAAGCCATTCCGCCTGCGGTTTCGCTTGAGACCGGTTCTAAGTCAAACGCCGCCCGCCCGGGCGGCGTTTTGTTTTTCAGGCGATGGAAACGTTTGTTTTGCAACGCATTTGAAAAATATCTGTTAGGTCCTATTATCGTGCTTGCATATAAACCGAGCCGTTCCACCGAAGCGGCGGCGCGCATACAGGATCAGGGCCCGGTGTTTTCTAAAGGCGTAGACAGCTTGGACGGCACGGAAGACAATCCGGTGCACTGCATGCCGGGATTGACCGGGGGGCTTTCCGGGCGCCTGCTGTTGCTCACCGTTATTTTCGTGATGATTGCCGAAGTGCTGATCTTCGTGCCTTCGGTCGCCAATATGCGCCTTTCATGGCTGCGGGACCGTCTGAACACGGCGGCAGCAGCCGGCGCGGTGATCGATGGCTTGCAGGCCGAATTGCCGCGGAGCGTGCAGAACGACACGCTGATGGCCACCGGGGCGAAGCTGATTGCGCTGCGCAAGGATGGCACATCGCGCCTGCTTGCCGTGGCGGAAACGCCACCCGGGGTCGATGAGCAATATGATCTATCCGATGTCTCGCAACTGGCAGCGGTGCGGGATGCCTTCTCCACATTGCTGTTTGGCGGCAATCGCGTCATCCGTGTTTTCGATGTGGTCGGAGACAGCGACACCATCATTGAACTCGTGCTGGGTGAAAACAAACTACGGGCGGCGATGCTGGCTTATGCCCGCAATGTTTTCCTGATCTCCATCGTCCTGTCGCTTGTAACCGCCGGTCTCATCTTCGTTTCCATCAACCGCATCATGATCCGGCCCATACGTCGCCTGACGCTCGGCATGCAGCGTTTTTCCGAGGAACCGGGCAATCCCGAGCGGATTTTCGTGCCGGAGGAGGGAAGCGACGAGTTGTCCGTCGCGGGCCGTCACCTGGCCGACATGCAGACGGAGTTGCAGAAAACCCTGCGGCAACAGAAAAACCTCGTGGATCTCGGTCTGGCGGTTTCGAAGATCAATCACGACATGCGCAATATCCTGTCATCCGCACAGCTTATGTCGGACCGGCTGGTGGACGCCAAGGATCCGATGGTCAGGAGCTTTGCGCCGAAACTGCTGCGCACGATCGACCGCGCCGTGGCCTATACAACCGAGGTTCTGGCCTACGGGCAGGCGACGGAAGGCGCGCCGAAACGCAAGACGGTGCAGTTAAGTCTTCTGGTGCGGGATGTGCGTGACATTCTGGCGCTCGATCCGGAAAGCGGCATCGAGTTTCACGATAGCGTGCCGCCCGATCTCACCGTCGATGCGGATGCCGAGCAGCTTTTCCGGGTGATCCACAATCTCTGTCGCAACGCCGTTCAGGCACTGCAATCCGACACGGCGAACGCGTCACCTCGGCATCTGTCGATTGCAGCCCAGAGGGCCGGCAACGTCGTCAGCATCGTGATAGACGACAACGGGCCGGGAATGCCGCGCAAGGCGAAAGAGAACCTGTTTTCCGCCTTCAGGGGATCGGCCCGATCCGGCGGCACCGGTCTCGGCCTCGTGATTGCGCGGGAACTTGTGCTTGCCCATGGCGGCACGATAGCGCTTGTCGAAAAACCCGGTCCCGGTACGCAGTTTCGCATCGAGATCGCCGACCGCGCCGCCTCCGTACACGCCGCTCGAACCGCCTGATGACTTCGCCTGAACAAGGTCCTGCACAATCGCCGCACCTCCCGGAATATGCGCCCCATATGGCCACTCAAAAATGCCCTTGATGGAATTTCTAGTATAATCAATGAGATACATGAATTGCTGCGGAAAAATGACAATTTCGAAACGAAATCGCTTGCAATCGGAATGAGGACGTTTTAGAGGATCGCCACGCCACCGGAAATGACCGGAACGGCACGCACCCGTAGCTCAGCTGGATAGAGCACCAGACTACGAATCTGGGGGTCAGGAGTTCGAATCTCTTCGGGTGCGCCATTTCTCTTCCCACAAAAATACTATGATACGGCCTTCGCCTAAAGCTGTTTGTCGTGTCGCTAGAATATCGGCACCGTTGGCATATCCGTAAAACCCACGTGGCCGAACAGATTCCGAATTTCCCGTATATGTGCTAAAGTTCCGGGGTCATCAGCTGACCGCAGGGTGGAAGCCATGTTGGAAACGGACAAGGTTTTTGCCGGCTCTATCCCGGAAAACTACGACCGCTATATGGTGCCGTTGATTTTCGAGCCATTCGCCCGCGATCTGGCACGGCGGGCGGCGGCGCTGACGCCGATCAATGTTCTGGAAATCGCCGCAGGTACCGGGGTTGTCACGCGTGAACTGGCACCAGGATTACCGCCCGCGGCAAACTATGTCGTGACAGACCTCAACCAGCCGATGCTCGACTTTGCGGCGTCGCGCCAGATGCCCGACAATCGCATCCAGTGGCGCCAAGCCGACGCTCAGGCGCTGCCGTTCGAAAATGCTGCTTTCGATCTCGTTATCTGCCAGTTCGGTGCGATGTTTTTTCCCGACCGCCCGTCTGCCTATCGCGAAGCGAAGAGGGTGCTGAAGCCCGGCGGCCATTATTTATTCAACGTATGGGACCGCATCGAGGAGAATCATCTCGCGAATGAGGTGACGAACGCCCTTGCAAGCCTGTTTCCCGACGATCCGCCGTGCTTCATGGTCCGCACCCCGCACGGCTACCACGATACGACATTGATTCGTGGTGAGCTGGAAAGTGCCGGCTTCTCTCGGGTGGTGATCGAGACGATAGCGGCGCAAAGCCGTGCATCGTCACCGCGCATTCCTGCCATCGCCTATTGTCAGGGAACGGTTCTCCGGACCGAAATCGAAGCCAGAGCGCCGGGAAAACTTGAAGCCGCGACGGACTGCGCCGCATCCGCCATTGAAGCGCGCTATGGCAGCGACGAAGTCGTCACCAAAATTCAGGCTCATGTGATTCTTGCAGCCGTTTAGAAACCGGGCCCGCGAGGCTCGCGGAGCCGGTGAACAAGCGTCAAGCTCGGATAGTCGAACTGCCCCCTGATATTAGCGGTTTTTTGTGAAGGTCGGCATCGCAAGGCATGGCGATGAGCCGGGATTGCCGGGCTTTTCAGTGTCACGGAACTTTCTGCAAACCTTCGTCATATTGTCATACAATATAAGCATATGCGCTCCAGAAAAGGAGCGCAGAATGACGCCACAATCACTTGAACTTTCGGGTATCGGAAAAGGCTTTGGAGCTGACGATGTTCTGAAAGAGATCGATCT
>Ga0308172_1002176_pt1 | contig 10813 bp, 9 predicted proteins | sample PhyGR2_FD_202134 | JGI IMG/M metagenome (GOLD analysis project Ga0308172, IMG submission 202134) | Phyllosphere microbial communities from UC Gill Tract Community Farm, Albany, California, United States - DLSLSG.R2 | ecosystem: Host-associated > Plants > Phyllosphere > Unclassified | place: USA...
TATTATATCGAAATGTTTTATAACAGTAAGCGTCGGCATGGCTCGAGCGAGCAGATGCCACCGACTGAATATGAAAACCTATATTATCAACGGCTCAGAAGTGTCTAGATTATCCGTGGCGATTCAATATATATACCTTCTTCATTTAAATTATTAATGTTTTTAAATGTATTCTTTAATTTTATATCTGGATCGTTTAACGTCACTCTAAAAAATATACTTGATACTTCTCTATAGAGCTGTTCCTTAACTGCTCTCCTATGACAGATAATTAAAATATTTCGCTCTTTACTTAGATGTGATATTAAACTTATGACACCTGTTTTACCCGCTCCCGTTGGCAAGTTAATTAAGCATGCCTTGTCACGAATATTTCTTTTCTTAAATTTAAAAATTTCCCCACAGCTTCTTCTTGACATTTCCTTATTTTGCCTGTAGAGACTTTTAAGTATTTTAATAAATTTCTTTGCATGTAATCTCCTTTGCATATTTAAAAAACTCAATAAATACAATTATGATAAAAGGGTTTATAACCAATCACCTTGGTCCGCACTGTGATCTTCTCTAATTGCATCTTGTTGATAGCTTATAGCAATGCGGTCTAAGCAAGCTGCGGTTCGAGGCCATTCAAATCTAAGATCATCAGCATCTTGTTTATAGCGTTCTACTAATATTCGTTCTTGCCCCCCACCATCATGTGGCATGCGTACAGTTACGCCACGGCGGTTGTAAACACCAACTTCAAAACCACTCTCCATTGCTCGACTTCTAGCAAACTCAAGAACTTCGCGAATTGCTTCTGGCGGCCACGTTTCATTTTTTTTTCTTTTTGCGGCAGAGAGAATCATGCCAATCGTGTCATCACCTATTTCACCACGACCTGCAGACTTCAGTAATTGACGAGCTTGCTTGACCCACGACATCAATACATAAGAGTCAATAGTCCCGTTCTCATCGGTCCCGGGTACAATTGCCCAATCATGCAAAACTTGATATGCCTGGCTTGCTAGATCACGGGCCTGCTTAGGATTTGCTGGTTCAGATTCAACTACACCACTATCTTCTTCAGGTAGATAGAGTAATTTCATTAGTGAGGTAAAAAATACAGGGTCTTTAGCAAGAGCCTGATGTAAGTTTCTGGCTGGATGTCGTGAATGCCGTAAAACTTGAAAATAAATCCATTCGAGCCTCACAAGTTCTTCTTTTGAAGTCTTTACATCACTCTTCAGGTAATCTAGGAGAATACCAATATAATAGCTCGACATCGTATTATCATTATTGGGAGAGTCTTTAGTGCTTGCAGCGGTATGCATTAATCTAATAATAACTGAGCCTTCTGGTTCTATTTTTATATTATTAGCAAGCCACGCAAGAGCATCGTGACTTCGGTCTGCCAGAAGTAAATGATCAATGACATACTCAAGCTCTAAATCTGCAGAAAGCCTAAATGTAGGGATCGTCTGCCAATATATTGTACTAATATTAACTGGTCTCGATTCTATTTTCAGCCAAAGCGACATTACAGGTGGTAATACTTGGGCAATGCGTACTTCCGCTAACTCCCCCCAATTATCAGTTATAGCTTGTTCCCATATTTCTTGAACCCAAGTTTCGCTTTCTGAGCCTTTCGTGGCTTTGAGTCCATAAAGAATTCCCAAACCAATATTTGCTATATCTGAATCACCAGACATTAGAGCTTTTTTCATTAGAAAATGTTTATGCCCACACTTTGTTGAGGATCGCGCTAAAGCAAGACCAAAATCGTAGTGCATCGTAATTGTTGAAGAAAAATGAAATATTTGTTCAAATTCAAGTTCAGCAAGTAAGAACTCTACTGCTTCCAATTGTCTCTCTTCGAGCCTATTTCGTTGTGTTTGCCAATCATAATTTTCGCCTAACTCATTGGCCCCTGCACAAAATAGCCAGCGAAAACGCTCCTCGACATTTTCTGGTGTTAGTGAAAGAAATATAGCATCCAACGGTGCTAATTCTTCTTCAGACAGAGCCCATGGAGCATCTTTGAAGCCACGGTTTCTCTGTAAAAAATGCCGTAACTCATTCCACAACCTTTCTTTTTCATCAGAAGATGTGAGGTTAAGGGAGTAATCAGCTAATTGCTTAGCTGCTAAAAATTTCCAGTTTGAATCAAAATTCCCCCAAAGGTGGAAAAGTTCAAACCACCGTTCGCACCTCCCATTTATATGCATTAATAATCTGTCACCGATTTCACATGCTGCTGTTGCAACAGAGGACCAGGTAATCGACTCCGGCTCATTAGGAGTGAAATCACGCCAATTCGGCATAGAAGAAGGTTCTGAAGTATCGTGTGAACGAGGTGCTAATGCGAGCAATAACTTCCAACCAGCAATTGGATGCAGCGATATGATCCGATCAATGACCTTAATACGTTGTGATGAATTAGCATAAGTTTGTGGTGACCAACTAACAAAAATCCGCCTTAAAGAAACTGCTGGACGGTTTCCCCATCGACCTCCGGGATCAACATCATCTAACCAAGCCAGTAAAAGTGCAGATTGCATTAGATAACGCGGGCTACGCGCTAACATCTCTAATGCCCATAACAAATTTGAAAGATACTCTGTGGGTTGCATTATCCCTTCATCACTTCGGAATAATGACAAAATCTGAGGTGAATCGCCTTCCAACCCAGCTTCTACAGCGTCTAGAAATACCGTTGGGGCTGCTTCTGCAAGATTATGGAAATCCTGAGACAAAGACCACCAAAGTGGCTCAGTTGCATTATTAAGCAACTTATACACCGCACTATTAACATGAGAAGATACATCCGTAATAAGCGTTGCTACCTCTGGGAAAACAGCCAAGGCAATCATCGATTCTGTTAAGCCACGTCTGATGCTACCTGATGGTTTCCCTACGCTATTATCTTCATAGAAGGTATCGGCATTAGGTTGAGTCTCAAAATGGGGATCAATGGCGCTCATCACCGAATGGAATGTATTCTCAAAGCGCTTTAGTTGGTGGGAAGTTAGCTGATTACCTACTTGAGTCCAAAGATCTCGTAATGAAACTACTTTCCAAAGATTACCAGAGCGAATTAATGGACCACCAAAAGTGGATGCTAACGGTGCCAAGATTTCTTCTACCTGCTCATAAGAGCAACCAGCTAAATCACTAATAATTTTTTGATCTTGAGATGAGGTTTCATCCCAGCTCCCCGCGAACATTGCGGCAATAAGCTCAGATGAAACATGTTCAGCCCATTGTGGTTTATAGTTTGGGGCTATGGGCATTAAGCGCCTTAATACCGTAATACTGCGGCCTGATGCGTGGGCATAACGATGAGCATCCTCCTCATTTAATCCAGCATGAGTTAATGCTATTTTTAGCTCAAATCTCCATGGGCGGGGGAGGCGTATTGAATGACCGGATAGATGAGACACATCTGAGCCATAGATAGCGTAGACATGGTGACCATTATTAACAAGAGATTGTGCAATCCCCGGTTCTGAAATAGTGAGAACAATGATTAATGGCGTGCCTAAACCAGCTAATTGCCGGGCTGTTGTTGCGTTGTCAACTACGACACATTTGCTCCAATAGAACAGCTTATGCTCTTCAGGCAGAGGACTTATAGATGCATAAAGAAAAGCTAGTGCTTCATCGGGAGCTTCGGCTTGCACCGAGAGTTGTTGCGGTGAATCTCTTAACCACCTAAGGACTTTTGTTTGTTCTTCATCACGTCCGGCCAAGATAACATCGGGAGTGAGAGGTGTTCTCGTTGCGTGAATCCACTCGCTCCAAGACTCTTCAATATTACGTAATCCCTGTGGCCGATGACCTATTTTTACTGACAACCATTGAGCGACCGCAGGATAAATTTCTAACCAATGGACAAGATCATCAGCATCAATGGCACAGACATTCAGCCAAATATTGAGAGCTTTTTTCTCTTCTACCCACTTATTTTTACCAGGAAAGCGTTGTGGAGTAACGAATACATACGTTGTTTTATCTGGACTATACCCGAGTGGATTCCCAGATCTTTTATTAAAATCTTCTTCTGCCTTAGCGCGGATAGAGGTACGTTGAGCACCAATTTCCCAAACAGAATCACCCTCAGGAACGAAGCCCAAACCCAAACTCGTTTTACACTCACCATCCCAACCAGGATATTGCACACTCTCATCTGATGGGAAATGAACTTTTGCGGCAGGACCTACTGTTGCAAAAATTAAACGTCGTAATAATTCAGGAATACCACTCTGACCATCTCTCCGTTCACCCCACTGTGAAAGGTGAGTTGCATTAATCCAGCGCATCAAAGAACCAGGTTTTACATTTTCAGGTGGCTGCAGCATACCCCTTTCAACTACCCCACCAGCTATAAACTGCAAACCTTCAGCTTCTAAGGCATCACGGATAGCTTGGGCATTATTTGCTACTGGAGTACGAAAGCCACGCTCAAAATCCGCAAGTGTAGATGTTGCCACATTTGCTTTGGAGGCCAGTTCTTGTTGAGACCAAGCGAGAAGAGCTCTTGCAGCTTTAACTTGCTCTGGTAAAAGGAGCTCATTCATTACAAAACCTCATATTTTTAATATGACATCACAATATCTGTCTAAAAGATGAGCGTCAATGCACAATCGGGTGGATGTATGCCAGACCTGTTACAACTTGGATTTGGGGCCATCTAAACATGACGAAGACCGCGTGGGTGGACTCCAACTATAGGGCAGGCTCGTCTACCGGGGCGGGGTCAGTCCAACTCTAGGGCTGATTTGCCTACAAGCTCATGGGCACCCCACATCCTGCGTATAGCAGCTAGCGTAGCAATGGTCGCCAGCTCAAGAAAACGGGGCATGCTTATCGAACTTTATCACGACCGTGGAAATGTTTAAGCCGATCTTAGATTTCCGGATTCCGTGGCATGGAATGCCAAGGTTCAGCTAGTAAGATTGCTATATGGTCTGACCTGCCCCCGGGATTAGATACAACCTTCAGTTAATAATGTCGGTTGGTTTTTCTTCATATTTCCTGTTTCGCCAGTCCGTTGCGAATTCAGCTGGTGTCTGGTAATCCAGCGATGAATGGGGACGGCACTCGTTATAATCCTGCCGCCAGTCATTAATCGTTTTCCGGGCATGAAGAATATCGCTGAACCAGTGTTCATTCAGACACTCATCGCGAAAGCGTCCGTTAAAACTCTCAATAAATCCGTTCTGCGTTGGCTTACCTGGCTGGATAAGCCGTAGTTCCACACTATGCTCAAAGGCCCATTGATCGAGCGCGCGGCAGGTAAATTCCGGGCCCTGATCGGTTCTTATTGTCGTCGGATACCCCCGAAACAACGCGATGCTGTCCAGAATACGCGTGACCTGAACGCCTGAAATACCGAAAGCAGCGGTGATCGTCAGACACTCCTTCGTGAAATCATCCACACAGGTCAGGCACTTGATCCTGCGACCGTTGGCCAGTGCGTCCATAACGAAATCCATCGACCATGTAAGGTTCGGTGCATCCGGGCGCAGAAGCGGAAACCGTTCGGTCGCCAGCCCTTTACGGCGTCGTCTGCGTTTTACGCTCAGTCCATTAAGGTGGTAAATACGGTATACCCGCTTGTGATTGACGTTAAGGCCCTCCCTACGCAGCAACTGCCAGATGCGCCGATAACCAAAACGTCTGCGTTCAAGCGCCAGCTCAGCAATACGCCCTGATAAATGTGCATCAGCAGCCGGACGCTGAGCATCATAACGGCAGGTCGACAGGGACAAACCTGTAAGCCGGCAGGCACGACGTTGCGACAGACCAGTCGCATCACACATCAACACCACGGCTTCCCGCTTCTGGCCTGTCGTCAGTACTTTCGCCCCAGAGCCACCTGAAGCGCCTCCTTATCCAGCATGGCTTCGGCAAGCAGCTTCTTGAGCCTGGCGTTCTCTTCCTCAAGCGACTTCAGGCGCTTAACCTCGGGCACCTCCATACCGCCATACTTCTTACGCCAGGTGTAAAAGGTGGCGTCGGAAATGGCGTGCTTACGGCAGAGCTCACGGGCAGAAACCCCGGCTTCAGCCTCGCGGAGGATACTGATGATCTGTTCATCGGAAAAACGCTTCTTCATGGGGATGTCCTCATGTGGCTTATGAAGACATTACTAACATCGCGGTGTATTAATCAACGGGGAGCACGTCAGATGAACGCCGTACCTAACGTGAAATTTAGAAACCGAGCGAGGTGCTGATTGCATCTCATCACCTCGCTCTGACTTTTAGTTAAGGTATTTTGTACGTTTCTTGTAACGGTAGTGTTCCACAAGTGCTTTACCGCAGTTTGGGCTACCGTATCTTAAACCCTCTGATAGAGCCTTTTTGATAGCAGGGATATCCATCACAGCACGCTCTAGCAGTTCGGGAATGATTTCATTAAGTTGCCCAATGGCAACGTCGTAACCAGCATTCAAGCCAATAGATATACCATCACGTAAACATTTCTGATAGTCGTTTTCACCTACTCCTGATTCGCCAGTTGCTTGAATATAATCACCTTCTTGAGAGAGAGGTACGGGTGTTTTTTTATCTGAATCATTATTATTGTGCATACTGCCTCCGGGCATTTGATAAACTAACCGAGTTGCTGAGTGTTCTCGGTAGAGACAGATTACTCAGCGGTATGAAAAGGTCACTTCGATTTTTTTTTGCTTATCAGACTTGAGTTTTTCTAGTGGCTGTGATAGTGGGCGTGACCATTTCATGTATTAAACTGAGTGCCAAGATACATAAAGGATTTTGGGGTGGGCAATGGGAAACGAATTAGCGTTGAAACGCATTTTTGAAGCAGGTCTATTTTATAACGCGGCATTGAGATTGTACCGTGATGACATTAAGTTAATTGATGAATTTATGGATCAATATGAACATTGCGAGAAGGAGATTAGAGTCAGAATAGGTGATTTGCTCTTTATTTACTTTATTGAAAGAGAGCCGCAACAAGAAATGTTGCTTTTTCAGGCGATGCAAGTTTTTAGCTCTGGAGCAGATGTTGTTTTGGCGGCAAAGGATTTGAAAACCAAAGTGGTACTCCCGTGGTCCCCATTTTACTTATTAAAGACAGAGCGAGAGATTTTACGTCCGGAAATTTTGCTAGATGAATTTTTAACGCTGGTAAGTCGTAAAAGAGGATTTAAATCCATAATGGAAGAAGACGTAAATCTAGTTGAAGAGAAATTCTCACTATTAAAATATTTTCGTAAGGAGAATCAGTTTTTTAAAGATCGAGTGAAAATTAAAAGAAACGCAGGAGATGGAAATATTCATATTTTTTACAACACTGAGCGGGTCACATTTAGAAACTCGCTCGTTTATGCTATGGAAAATATAAATCATGAATTAGGTTGCGATCTTCTAGCTGAAAAGTGGTCTGCTAAAAATATGTCAAGCCTAGGTGGGATGCTGTTGGCGCAGGCTTATTTATCCACAAGGAATAGCCATGGGCTGTCACAGGAAGCATATTTTAACCACATCTTAGATAAATACCCTGCCATGGCGAATATCGGTTTAAGAGATAAAAAAAATATTTACGATGGGATGAAAAACCTAGGTGAGTTGCCATCAATTTTTAAAAAAAACTATGAGGTTGATGCTGATGAGCTCACTGTTCAACGTCAGAGGTTTTCTCATGAAAGTAGAAATGTTGCAGAAATTGATAACAGAATTGAACCTTCTGTTTTACTTAAAAGTTCCTTGTCTCTTTACATAACTTACTATTGTTTTTTATTAAAGAATGTGGGTTTCATTAAGCTGTTGCAGAAACTCATGCATTCCATTAAAGATATTGTGATAAGACAGTTTAAGAAAAGTGAATATGTCATTTTTTATATTCTTAATGTAATTAATGGCTCTTTACCAAAAGAACAAAAACAATCATTTTCCGATATCATTCAGGCTGTAGAAACTCAATGCTATGGTCTTTTAAAAAACCTTAGAGCATATCCCGCACCGCAGAATTTATGGGGCTACTTCACCAGTGACTTTATTGTCCCGGAGATTGATGAAATAATTAATTCGCTGGGGGCACTCTATTCGTTGTGCAACCAAAATTATCAAAATGTGACGTATGATAATTTAAAAGAAATTAATATGCATGAGGTGTTTAAAAAGTCTTTACTTATTAATAGAATGATATATGTAGAATCTGAATTTATCAGTGCAGCATATGGACTTAGTGACCATACTATAGTAATACCTGTTAATGCTCCGGAAAATGTTTACGGTACTGTCCGCGCTGCGTTAGAACTGTATGACAAGAGTTTAAAAAATAACTATCTCCTAAGTACAATTATCCATAAAGATCTTGAGGAGATGCAATGTATTCTTTGGGGGCTATATCATCTATATCAAAAGGAATTCTCTTACGAAAAAACAACCAATGAGTTATCTATAGATAGGATTGGACAACATTATCAACAGCCGATCTCTGAAAGTAAATTTAAGAAAGGTAAAAAATTAGCTCAGCAATTAATAGAATCTTTCGGGAGGAAGTCTTAATATTTAATTAAATATTTAGAAAGAGCTTAGGTTTGACGGTTTTTTTAAAAAATCGTGCTATTGAGAAAATTTGAGTGCTGACATTTTTGTATTTTCTCAGGCTTAGTCTAAAAGTTACCAGTTATTTATACTGGTATCTATAAGAATATGTCTGGCTTAAATTTCTCTAAGCCTAGATGCGTTTTACATCAAGCAACGTTTCCATTGGCGGCCAGCCACAACAAATGTTTCCCTGATGGGAACGCTCTTTATTATAGTGAGTCTACCATTCATCAAGATCCGATTGCAGCACGTCCTGACCGTCATACAATTTCTTGCGGAACGTCACCTGATAAAATTCATTCAGGATCGTTTTATGGAAACGCTCGCCGATACCGTTAGTTTGCGGCGACATCGCTTTGGTTTTCGTACGGTCGATATTATTTATCGCCAGATATAGCTGTTCATCATGCTGTTTAATCTTGTCACAGTAATCTGCGCCACTGTCAGTCAGTATCCTGAGCATTGGCAGCCTCTGAGACTCATAGAATGGCAGCACACGATATTAGCCGCCGTTATCGGTGTTTTAACGACGTAGAGTTTGCAGTGAGCAACCTTTGAATAGGTATCAACGAACGTCTGCTGATAAATACGCCCAACGACTTTCAGGTTATACACTTAAAACGTGTCCTTATACCTCAGATAATCCGAATGCGCGGTTTTAATCTCATCTCAGGCTAGCTTGTTTTGGATTGCTGTAATGACATCTTCAATTTCTTTGTTCTTTTCACCGACGATAGCAAACTGATCTCTTCGTTGGTTTAATTGACGAAGAAGCTTAGGTTACCGCTCACACCGTCCCGGTTGTATAACCGAACATCGTATCCATGATCGGTAAGGTCATAGTGTGTCACGTCACCACTGTCACAGCTAACAGTGAAATCAGGGTCCACGTAGTTGAACGGAATGCGACCCGTTTCCAAAGCAAGGAAGATACGCGCGAGCGTGGTCTTACCAGAATAGTTCCGTCCGTAAATGATATTGAGCCTCTTAAAATTCTGGACGGTATTACACGCATCCTTAATGCTTTTCTACCGAATGAAAACCATACAACTACCGAAATTACTGATATCAACTTGATTGAACATGAGCACTTCGTTGCGGCTGGCTCTTGAATATTGATTTACAGTTAAATGATTTTAGTTAGTCGAGAATCTCATCTGCAAATTCACATTTGGTATCATTATGCGATATTTGAATATAAGTAATATTAATCAACCAAATTATATCAGCGTAGTAAAAATCGATAAATCTAACAGTTATGTATATGTAGGGCTGTGCGTGGTTATTAATGATTTTATATAAATAATCATTATTTATCAGAGTTAACACCTCAATGCATCATTGTTTAGGCAATATCAATAATTCAACCAGTACTGTTTACCCATACATTAAGTATTTCCGCCCATTCCTGCATCATCACTTTACGCTCATCAAGATAAGTTGCATGGTTGTATGTGCGACGAACATTGTTGGTATCAGCGTGCGCAAGTTGGGCCTCAATAGCATCAGGACGATAGCCCATCTCGTTTAAACGTGTACTGCCTGTAGTTCTGGTAGCATGTGGGCTATAAGTACCACTCCAACCGAGGCTTTTAAGTAGCTGACGCAGTGAATGCGATGTCATCGGGCCACGTGGGTTATCTCGGCCCGGAAAAAGGTGCTGTCGATGCCCGGTTAATCCCCGTAGCGTTTTGAGCATTTTGACAGCTTGAGAGGGTAGGGGAATAACGTGTTCTCTGCGGGCTTTCATCCGCGCTGCCGGAATGGTCCTAAGGGCGTTATCAAGATCGAATTCTGCCCATTCAGCCTCGGTGACTTCGGCAGGACGCGCCAATGTCCACCACATTAGCCACATGCAATAGTTAACCTGATATGAGCCACGACTGTTGTCAAAACAGCTTAATAGCTTCCCGATTTGCTGGGGATTCAGTGCTTGTTTGTGCTGTATCTTATTAGCCGGAAGGGCCTTGCGCGCATGCCATACAGCATCGCTACCAGCTCTAAGCGTCGCGACTGCCAACTCTAAAACTGATGAAATGGTTCGACGGGCTTCAGCGGCAACTGTCGGTGCGCCGCGTTTAGCGGTTTACTGAAGAATTTTACGAATATGATGCGGCTTGATTTCTCTAATAGGGAGTTTGCCTATAACGGGGAAAACCACACGTTCAAGCATATCCAGCCGCCGTTTTCGGTGATTTCGGCCCAATCTTTCATCAGTCACCACTCTTTGGCGATAAGCTCAAAGGTGT
>Ga0308172_1002178_pt1 | contig 10800 bp, 11 predicted proteins | sample PhyGR2_FD_202134 | JGI IMG/M metagenome (GOLD analysis project Ga0308172, IMG submission 202134) | Phyllosphere microbial communities from UC Gill Tract Community Farm, Albany, California, United States - DLSLSG.R2 | ecosystem: Host-associated > Plants > Phyllosphere > Unclassified | place: USA...
ACCCGGACGACAGCGACGAGGCGGCGTTGTCGCGGGTGCTGTTTGGCGGGAACATGACGGCTGACCGGGCGTCGGAGCTGGCGGAGCTGCACACGCTGGTCAGCCGTCGGGTGGCGTTGCTGGCGAAGCGGGGTGTACTGTTCGGACGCGGCCGCTGAACCGCGAATTTGCCGAGAGTTCCGATGGTTCTTCTTCCTGGGCAGTACCGCATCCTGGCGTATCGCGGATTCCATGACCTGCCGCGAATGATGCTGGTAACCGATAGCGCATCAAAGCGCTGGGTGCTTGACTGTCCGTTCGAGGACGAACGGGATGACTACGCGCCGGTGTATCGCATTCATGCCGTGGATACTGATATCGCGGGGCCTTCGGAGGTATGGGAGCGTCACACTCTTGGGCTACTGCCCGACATTGGCGCCCTTTCAGTGAATAGCCTGCAGTTTGACGAGACGCGGCGCGCCTCCTTCATCCTGATGTGATCTTTCGTCATACTCCCGGCTTTCCCCGATCCAGCTGCCGATAGCCAATCGCCTCAGCCAGATGCGCCGTCCGGATCACCTCGCAACCCGCCAGATCCGCAATCGTGCGCGCCACGCGCAGAATCCGGTGCATCGCCCGTGCGGAAAGCTGCAGACGTTCAATCGCCTGCTCAAGTAGATCCTGATCGGCCTCGCTCAGCTTCGTGCACGCCCGCAGCGCCGCCGGCGGCAGATGTGCATTGAGCCCGCCACGTGCCTGCTGCCGGGCATGGGCGGCTTCCACCCGTGCACGTACCGCAGCACTGGGCTCACCCAGCGGCGTGCTCTCCCGCAGCTCCACCGCGTCCATGCGCGCCACGCTGATATGCAGGTCGATACGGTCCAGCAGCGGGCCGGACACCCGCGCGCGGTAGCGGTTGATGCGCTCGTCGCTGCACAGGCAGCGGTTGCTGCGGTCGCCCGCCCAGCCGCAGGGGCAGGGGTTCATCGCCGCCACCAGCTGGAATCGCGCCGGATACTGCACGCTGCGTGCCGCGCGGGCGATGCGGATGTGGCCGGACTCCAGCGGCTCACGCAGGGTTTCCAGCGCACTTCGGTTCCACTCCGGAAGTTCGTCCAGGAACAGCACGCCGTGATGCGCCAGCGAGATTTCGCCGGGGCAGGGCGGATTGCCCCCACCCACCAGCGCCGCGGCGCTCGCACTGTGGTGCGGCGCCCGGAAGGGACGCTGCCGCCACCGTCTTGGGTCCAGTCCTTCGCCACTCACCGACGCAATCGCAGCCAGCTGCAACGCCTCGGTTTCCTCGGTATCCGGCAACAGGCTGGGCAGGCGCGAGGCCAACAGAGTCTTGCCGCAGCCAGGACTACCGATCAACAACAGATGGTGCCCACCGGCAGCGGCCACTTCCAACGCGCGCCGTGCGTGCGCCTGCCCGCGCACGTCAGCCAGATCCGGCAGCGGCAACGGCGTCGTGTCCACGCGCTCCACGGGTGGCAACAGGCGCGGATTGCCCAGCCCGGCGCAGCACTCCAGCAACGTGCGCGCTACGCGCACATCGGCGTGCTCGGCCAGTGCGGCTTCTGCCGCATTGCCCGGCGGCACCACCAGGATGCGCCCGGCTTCAGCGGCTGCAATCGCGGCCGGTAGTGCACCGGCTACCGGCCGCAGCTCGCCGGTCAGGCCCAGCTCGCCCAGAAACTCGTATTGAAGCAGCGACTGCGGATCGACCTGGCCACTGGCCGCCAGAATGCCCAGCGCGATGGCGAGGTCGTAACGGCCGCCTTCCTTGGGCAGGTCGGCAGGCGCCAGGTTCAACGTGATGCGCCGCTGCGGAAAGTCGAAGCGTGCGCAGAGCAGGGCGGCACGCACGCGCTCGCGGGATTCGCGCACGCTGGTCTCGGCGAGGCCAACGATTTGGGTGACAGGCAGGCCGCCAGAGAGATGCACTTCCACCCGCACCAGTGGGGCGTCGACCCCGGCGCGGGCACGGCTGTGGACCAGCGCCAGGCTCATGTGTGGTTTCCTGCGGAGGGGTGCTTGATGGTGCGACAGGTGGCGTGCCGATCACCATCGGAATACTTCGGCGTGATATCTAGGACTTATCCGGGCAGCCACTACGTGTGGTTCAGTCGTCGGGACGACGTCAGATATGGCGTTCGGCAGACCTCATCAACTCAACAATGTTGTCGAGGAGGGAGATCGGAAGGTTGCGCGATGCCGTCAACATGCGTGCTTCCAATTGCAGGCGCATTCCTTCCGGCTTCCCACCATTGGCGATGGTGTCACCTGAAATCAGCCAAGATACGCTCACGCAAGTGACCCTGCTCAACGCATGCAGATGGTCGATAGACGGCACGAAGCCTAGTTCGCGTTCCCAGTGGCCCACCGTTGCCCGGTTCACGTTCAGGGCTTTGGCGAGATCGGTTTGAGATAGCCCGCTGCCGATACGAGCAGCGCGGATCCGAGCCGACAGTGAATCTGTGCGGAACTCCATGAATACCCCCCTTCCTAGGCCGCCTTGCACAGAACATGCGGGGAAGTGTGTGGGCGTCAAGACAGATCGTCAATTCTGTAGCAGGTCTATATATGTCGGTTCTCGCACGAATCTCTTCTTGAATGTGCTGAGGACGCTGCTTCTCACAGGTCACGATACGGGGTGGCAGTCGTGTCCTCCCTATCCCTGGCCAAGACATTCGCGACAGTGACGCCCTTTCAGGGCAAGCGCACAAGTGCAAATGCAAGCGCTCAACCCGTGATGATTGTTCTCTGAACGCAGTGGCAGCTGGGGCGCAACCGCCCACGCGAGGCGGAAGCTGTGTGCGGCACAGCAGCGAGGTTGCAGCCGGATACCGTCAGGTCGTTGAATCAAGTTGAGCTACAACGCTGATCACGTTCGCAGCTCAGAAGATCAAATGCCCACCATTACATGGAGTAAAGACAAATGACCCAACGCACTGCTGTGAAGAATCTCTCGCCCCTCGCGCTGATCATTGCGGGTGTTGCGGCCGCAGGCACGGCATCTGCTGCCGCACCGAACAGCACTTTCGTCAATGACATTGCGGCGTCGACGTCTATCCAGGCGGATATGCAGTCCCTGAGCATTAGTGAGTTCACAGAGGAAAAATCTGCGCTTCTCGCAGATGGGCACCATCACTCCGATTCCATCGGGTCGCATCACCATCATGACACGGCGAGCAAGCAGATGGCATTTGCTTCGCGCAGTTCCGCCGATTCCCGATTCGACGTCTGAAGGGAGAGGGGCGGGGATCTCTCCGCCCCTTGCACGTAGATCACTGTCATGCAGAGCCTATAGAGGCCGGAGGTGGCTTTCGATCTTTGGCCTCAAGTTGGATTTGAAGGGTGGATAAGAGCGGCCAGGAGCAAGTAGCGAGGACGGCGATGACTGCATGGAGGAGAAAGATGAATTCGATGACCCAGGCGCAACGGCCTGATGTAAGAAGCCCGATCTGCCTGATGGAGATCGCAGACACGTCAGAATGCATGGAGTCGGTCGTCGAGGGCATCCTGTGGTCAAGACTCCGCAGGATGAGAGCGCGACTTCAGGAAGTGCTTGCTGACCAGAAATACGGAGTCATGACTCGTGCCATGCACCAGATTTACCAGTCACTCGGGCCCGATCGCCAAGCCCGTGTGCTGCTCAGTTCCGAATTCTGCGAGCAATATCTGTGCCTGGAGTCTGCGCGGAAGGGCAGGGTGGAGTCAGGAGCCGACGAGCAGGAGAGGGCAGAGGAACAGGCCCGCGCGCTTGGCGCGCTGCACGATATCATCGCTCGGGAGAAGTCGATCGCCGAGCTGGCACAGGGACGGACCGACAGGTACTTGAGAGAGGCACGGCAGTGGCAGCTCTACAGTCCCGTTGGAGACTGCGTTGCGGAAAAGGATGCCACGGGCGTGTGGACCCTTCGGCAGTTGCCGAAGCTGGGTGACTGTATCGCGCTCGATCTTGAGAGCCCACCGGCGCGGCACCATGAGCCACGCTCTGGAGTGCTGAGCCAACCGTGCCTACCGCTGACCGATGCGGAGCGCGAGCATGTCTCGCGAAAGCTGGCAGAGGCGCTGGCAGCGATCGACCGGTCAGAACCCATGTACGGCCTTCTCATCCGAAACTTCGTCCGGCGGATCACCGTGCGCAAGTCGGCAGAGGTTACGTCCGATGAAGCCGGCCGCTACGGCTCCGAGCATGTGCCGAGGCAGCCAGGTTCCATTCGACTGCTGAACACGCATAACCCGGAACTTCTGGTTGAGGCGTGCATGGAAAGCATCATGCATGAAAGCACCCACAACTATCTGGCCGCATGGGAGCTTGCCAACGGGTTCTTCGTTGCCAATGACTACCGGCACCGTGTCGTGTCTCCGTGGTCCGGCAATCCCATTCCCGACTCCTCCTATATCCACGCGGTCTTCGTCTACTACGTGTGTCACCGCCTGCTCAAGCGTCATCTCGAGATTTCTCCGGACCTGGGTGAAGCCGCCAAGCGCCACGTCCAGCGCAGATTGGCCGTCTGCGCCGCCGGCTTCCTGATCGAGCAGAATCTCAGCGGTCGGTTGATGAGCAAGGATGCCATCCATGGTGAGGTCGGGCAGATGATTGATCAGATGCAGGCAGAGATGAAGCGAGAGTATCGCTATGGGGAGTGGCAGCAATGAGCAGAACAGTTGTCATCCATGCGGATCACTTTGACCCGGTTGCGCTGCGGGCGCTGGCTACGGGTGTCCCTGCCGTGCACATTGATGAGCTGGTACCGGTAATGAAGGATCAGCCCTGGCCCGAGGTTCTCCGCTTGAGCCCCGGTGCGCATCTTGAGAGTCTGTTCCGCGGGGCCAACGTGGTAAACCGGGTCTTCTCTCTGGAAGGAACGCAGATCGAACGGTTTCTGGCCGAGCACGGAGTGGACGCCCGCTGGTTCCATATCCGCCTGCAGCCGCTTCTGGCGCTGGGGGTGAGCCTCTGTCACGACACCGGCACGCGCGGTGTATCCCGATGTTTGGCCCCGCTGAACGTGCAGTGGCTTGAAATCGAACGCGCTCTTCCAGAGGCGAATACGCCTGACTTCGCCTACAGTTTTGGGTACGAAGAACCAGACTTGTCCCGTATCGAAGACCCCATGCAGAAGTCGGTCTGGTCGCTTTTTGACTGGCGGGAGGAACGACAGCTTGATGATGAAGAGCGCCGCAGGCATCAGTTCCACGTGTCCAGGCCAAAGGGCATACCTGTGATCGCCTGGTTCCTTGGGCGGGACTACAACGGAATCTGTTTTCCCCGTGCAAGCGTTGAGGTCGATGATGTTGTGTGTGGGCAGCTGACGCGAGCAGCTGCACAGGCCTTCCGTTCCGAAGCGGGAGAGATGCTCCTGTACGTGACGGATCAAGCAGTCACCTTCCATGCATTCTCGCCCTACCTTCGTTCCGTCGCCGCCGATACCGCTGTGCAGACTGCAATGGATGCGTGGTTGCTTGCCGGCAACGCCGGAGGTGCGAATGCTGCTTGAGAAGCTGAGCTCGCTGCGCGAGTCGATGGGCTGGGCCTACGGAAGCGAGGACCTGTGCGTACTGTTGTACAGCCTGGTCAAGCGGACGCGCCCGCGCATCGTGGTCGAACTGGGTACCGGGTTTGGCGTCACTGCGGCTTGGATGGCCGGTGCACTACGGGAGAACGGCAGCGGTGTCATTCACACCTATGACAATGGTTCGCACTTCTCCAGTGAGCCAGGCATCAGGTTTGTCGAGGGCCTGCAGGGGCCGCTTGCCGATTCACTGCGGGAGATGGGGCAGGACTATCCCGCTTTCCTGAAGCATGTATTCCAGTGGGCCGGGGTCGAGAATCACGTTGTTGCCAACTGGCAGGAGATCGCCTTTGCCGACATTGCCCAGGCCGCCGCTTTTGACGGCGGAATTGACATGGTCTTTTCCGACTTCAACCACTCCCAGGACAGCATTCAGGCCTTGCTGGCGGCGTTTCTGCCGCGCATGGCGGAAAGCGCCTCAATCTTCATCGACAGTGCCTCCACCCAGCGGCTCAGCTACCTGACCCTGGAAGCGGTTGTGGACTCCCTGAATCAGAACAAGATACCCAGGGCGTTCATCAAGGATCGAAGCGAGAAAGACATCGAAGTTGTCCTCCGGATCATCCAGCGCTCGCGCTTCCGCCTGATGCATCTGCTGGAAGCCTGCGACAGGGTGCAGAACAGCACAGCGTGGATCTCGATTGAGCCGGTCGACGTGATTCCGACTGCAGCCACCTTCCTGCATTAGAGCGACGTATATGTTCGGCTATTACTTTGCGCTGGCCCGCACAAGGCTTCTGGAAACCAAGGGGATGAGCGCCGCGCTGATCCTGGCGCTGGGATTGGGCATCGGCGCAAGCATGACGATGTTGACTGTCGTGCGGACAATGACGTGGGATCCACTACCGGGGCGAAGCGAGCATCTCTATCACCCCTTTATTGACGCACTCCCTGCGTCGTACGACGTCAGGCCTGGCATGGACCCACGCGTGGCCCTCACCTGGGTAGATGCGCAGAACCTGCTTCGGCAGGGCCCCGCCTCCCATCAGACCGCGCTGGCATCTGCTCGTCTATTGGTGGATGCGCAGCGCAGCGTGCAGATCCCATTTTTCGCGCAGGGGCAGTATGTCACTGCAGATGCGTTTGCCATGTTCGGCATCCCTGTGGCGCAGGGCAGGGCCTGGACCCGTGAAGATGATGCTGCCCAGGCCCGGGTTGTCGTGTTGAGTCAGGATCTCGCTGCTCGTTTGGGCGGTGAAGGCCTGGTGGGAACAACGGTTCGGCTTGGGGGGCAAGCATTCACGGTGGTGGGTGTTGCCGGTCCGTGGAGCCCGCGCCCCCGGTTCTATACGGACCTTCAGCAGGACGTGTTCAAGGGGCGCGAAGACTTCTTCATCCCGATAGGTGTCGCGGCAGAAATGCAGATGACGGTTTCCAACAACATCTTCTCATGGAGCAGTGACAAACCCCTCAATCGCCTGCAGGACGCCCGCACATCATGGATCCAGTTCTGGGCCGAGTTGCCTGACGCGGCCAGTGTCGAGCAGTACGAGCGCTTCCTGGGCAACTACGCACGTACACAGCAGCAGGCGGGAAGGTTTGACAGGACAACCGTGCCGCGCATGGTTTCCTTGAAGGACTTCCTGGTCGAGCATCGCATCATCCCCAACGAGGTGAAGCTGCAGCTGGCGCTCTGCCTGGGCTTCCTGATCGTTTGCCTGCTGAACATGAGTGCCCTGATCTTCGCCCGCTTCATCCGCCGGTCCCATGAGATATCGGTCCGTCGGGCGCTGGGTGCGCGCCGGCAGGACGTCATCTATCAGCTCTGCACTGAAGCACTGATCATCGGCGGCCTGGGCGGGGCGGTAGGATTGATCGTTGCGGAGGCCGGCCTCTCCCTTGTGCGGATGCAGCCGGAAGACTACGCCTCACTGGCCAACATGGATCTGAGCATGGCTGCTCTCACCGTGGGCCTGGCGTGTGTCTCCAGTGTCGTTGCTGCGTTCTTCCCTGCGCTGCGCGCTACCTCAGGCCGTCTGGCCATGCAGATCAAGGCGTCAGAATGAGCATTGCAGAACTCCCCCTTATCGTCCGGGCGCTCACCCGCAACCGCTTCATCGCGTCCATTCTTCTGGTGCAGGTCCTGGTTGCCACCGCGTGTGTGACGAACCTTGCGTTTCTGCTGTCCGAGCGGCTGGGAACCCTCACCTACAAGACGGGCCTGGAAGAGGCGAACCTGGGTATCATCGAGACCGAGTACCTGGGGCCTGCAGCAGCCAACCCTGCAGCCTCGATCAAGACCGATCTGGAGGCCATCCGGCAGCAGCCAGGCGTGGAGCAGGCTATCGCAGCAGAATCGCTTCCCCTTTCCCAGCGCAGCTGGAGGGTGGGATTCACCAACAAGGTGCTTGAAGGGAATGATCTCTCCGGCATCGTCGAGGCAGAGCCGACTGTCTACACGGCATCTTCGCCTGCAGCCAAGGTGCTGGGTCTGACCATTGTTGCCGGCCGAGACCTCTCTGCGGGAGTATTTGTGCCGATGGAGGCCAGCGCCGACTATGCCGGGCTCTACAAGGCGAGCGAGGCCGTTGTCTCCCAGGCTCTGGCGGACAAGCTGTTTCCGGAGGGCGGTGCAGTCGGCAAGTTCCTGTATGCCGATGCGCGGCATCCCATCCAAGTGGTCGGCATCGTCAAGACACTTTCCCGGCCTGTACTGAAGACCGATGCAGACAACGACATGTCACTCATCCTGCCGCTGATTCCGGACGGGCCTCGTGTGATGTTCGCCATCCGTGCTGGGGATGGGCGAGTGGCGGACGTGATTGCGTCCAGTGAAGCCGCGTTGTCGCAACGCGATGCGAACCGCACCATCGCCCGCAGCACCTCGTTCCGCGAGCTGCGCGCCGACTACTTCCGCCACGATCAGACCATGGCGATCATGTTCCTGAGTTCCGGGTTGGCGCTGTTGGTGGTAACTGCAACGGGCGTGTACGGACTGGCCAGCTTCTGGGTCCGCAAGCGGTATCGGCAGATCGGTATCCGGCGCGCACTGGGCGCCCGGAAATCCGACATCCTCCGGTACTTTCTGGTGGAGAACCTGATTCTCACCGCCACCGGGTCTGTTGTCGGTACCGCACTGGCCATCGGCCTGAACATGGCCGTGGCCCGCTACTACGAGGTAGCCAGGATCGAAGCGCCGTTCCTCGCGATTGGCGTACTCACGGTGCTTCTGTTGGGGCAGGCCGCAGCATTTGTACCGGCTCGACGAGCAGCCAAAGAAGCCCCGGTAGCGATCCTGCGCCGGGCCTGACGCCGACAGGCCGGTCATCCGGCCAATGCCTTTGCCAGCGCACCGTTCCTTCCATAGCCGGCAGACGGATTGCCAGCCGACACCACGCAAGGTGATGCCGGCTGGCAAGCACAAACCACTTCCCAACAAAACGGCCTTTCGAGTCCCGACCACCGATGCACGGTGGCGCAGTAACGATTACCTGCTGTTGTTCGGAATGCCAACGGGTAGGGGTCAATGCCGCCGATTGCGAAGGAACCGGTGCGACGGCCGCTGATGGGTGACGCGTACTTCGCTTCCAAGCGTGAGTGACTTTTTGCCTATTGACCCCGTAGGGCGTCACGCAGAATCTGACTACCGCTGTAGTCACCCGGAGCTGTCCTGCCCGAAGCAGGAAGGTTCTGCGGCGTTTGAACGGATTCCACCCACTGGCGCAGGCCAATACAAGGATCACTGTACGTGTTACGCCGCAATCGACTTCTTCTGTCTGCGGGTCTGGTCCCGCTTCCGTGGTTCCTGTTCTGGACCAGCGTTGCCGCCCTGTTCGCGCCGGGCTACAACCCGCTTGCACAGCACGCCAGCGAACTGCTGCAGGCACCAACGCTTGCAAGCATCTGCGCCAGGATTGCCCCCATCGGCTGCGGCGTGGGCTTCGTGGCGTTTGCCATCGGGGTATGGCGGGAGTCCGGCCGCCGGATTGCCGTAGGCGCGATCTGCTGGATGATCTTTGGCATCTCCATGCTGACCAACGGTCTCTGGCCCATGGGCCATCCGATGCACGGCTTCTATACCATCGGCATCGCAAACATCATTGCACCGGCGATGTCGCACATCGAACTGAGTGCGTGGTCTGCCAACCGAAGGGCGTACGCCGTGACCGCTATGGTGAGCATCGCGAGCATCGTCTATCTCTGGTTGAACGTGGTGGGAGCGGACCCGGAAGGGTTCAGGGGGCTGACCCAGCGCGTGTTCTCGTCTATCAACTCGCTGTGGCCGTTCCTGGTTGCGCTGTACCTGCTGCGAAGGGGTTCAAGCGCATTGAAGGCGGAGCCGACGTATTGATGGGCGGGCGTGCAGGCACATGGACGACCATTGAGCGTGTGGGGTTGAGAAGGGGATGAGGATTTTTCGTCGCCAACTGATCTACGTTCAAGTGCACCAGGACCACTTCATTGCCCGCGTGGTCGGTGGAGACAGGACCATCCGTCGCCAGTGTCATGCCCTTGCCAATCGCGCGGGTCCGATCAAGGACTTCTCTACCCTCCAGCCCCAGCTCAAGGCGATCTTCTCGGAACTCCTGCCTGGGTTCTTTCTCGTCAAGCCGTGGGGGATTCTGCACTTTGATCCGGTTGAGTACCCGGTCACGAAGGAAGAACTGGCCGGGTTCCAGAAGGCTGCCATGCGAAGTGGTGTGAGCTTCTGTTTTCTCTCCACGTGGGAGCAGCGGCATGAAGACAAGGATCTGTTGGAGATGCTCAAGTAGTGCCGGCCCGATACTTCGTTCCAGGCCAAGCAAATTCGTGGTTGGGTCTGTTCGAGGCACTGCGAGAGTCTGCTCTTGGCCGGGAGCGGACATCGTTCGACGACCTGCTGCGTTGGTCCTCCGTCGGCCAAAGCACGTGTCTCTCCTTCCCTCAATTGATGATCTCCCCACTCCCCGAAGCAACAAACGCCTTCAACTGCCGGACGAACTCCGCGTCATACAGCTCCCACTCCACAATCTCCCCCACAATCCGCAACGGCTGCGCACTCCGATACGACCGCGTCGGGTTCCCGGGAAACTTCTTGTTGGTCACGTTCGGGTCGTCCTCGAACGGCCCGGTCGGCTCCACCACATACACGCGTGGCCGCCCCTCACCTCTAGCCATCTCCGCAGCCAGCCCGGCGCCCTTGGCAATCGTGGTGAAGTAGATGTGGTTCATCACCACGCTGTCGCGATAGTTGGAGCGGAAGCCCGCACTCAGCAGCTCGCCCACCGCCAGATCGGCGCGGGTGCCGTGATAGAAC
>Ga0308172_1002184_pt1 | contig 10779 bp, 8 predicted proteins | sample PhyGR2_FD_202134 | JGI IMG/M metagenome (GOLD analysis project Ga0308172, IMG submission 202134) | Phyllosphere microbial communities from UC Gill Tract Community Farm, Albany, California, United States - DLSLSG.R2 | ecosystem: Host-associated > Plants > Phyllosphere > Unclassified | place: USA...
TCAGTGAGTCAAGGTCTGGCAAAGCATCGAGCACACCGCGCTTCAGAACGGGCCACGCGCCTTCTTCAATACGCAACGTAACTATGTTGTGAACTGGCATGGCGTCACCGAAATCGAGAAGCAACGCCGGGAGCTCTGGAGCATCCAGCCTAAGCGCGAAGAACTGAGCAAGGCGCCACCTGTCTGAAATGTGTATCAAGCGCCCCACCCCATACCCGCCCGACGGAAGCGGAATCGCAAACACGTCACCAACTGCACTCTTGATCTTCTTCGCCATTTCAGCCACTCGAACTCAACGCTAGACGTCGATGCTTAGCAGAGATCACCCATGAATTGTAGTCAATCACAAGCCTTCAAACGTAGGGAGCAAAGGCGCATACCCGGGCCCCATCACATCCTTGATGGATTCGCTGCAAAGCTTCTCAAGCAGTTCGCCCATTGACTCTGCCGCATACCGAAGACCCGCCATTCGAGCACCAATACAGTAGATCGAATACTCATCCCCGCACTTTTCATTGAGATCCCAGACGAAATATTCACCATTCTCGCTGGCCGCAAAGGGATACAGGCCGCTGGCGACCATCTCATCGCCGTCAGGCTCGAACTCGAAGCACCCCTCGGCGGCGGCATCGTCTATGAAGCCTTTGACGCGCGCACCCTGAGCGAGAACGGAGTCCGGATGCTCCGGCACGCCCGAATAGATGATGACCAGGCCACCAATGCGGCCATACCCGTGCGTCGCTGCGAATTCGCAGTAGGACTCTGGCAGCCTACAGCCCGCTATTCGGACGGAGCTAAGCGCCCTCCTAGTTGCAATCGAACTTGACAATGCGATTGTTCGGAAGGTCATCTCTCGTTATTCCATCGTTCGCATCGAGTGCCAACCCGATGTACTACGGAGCATCGGGACCTAGCGATCTATCCAATACACGCTGCAAACGTGGCTCCAGCCTATCCACACCCATTGTGCCCGAGCCTACAATTATCAGCTTCTCAATCTTCTTCAGCTCATTGAGGACTTCGATGTTCTCGATCTTGTTGCAGTACTGAATGTTCACGCTCGTCAGTTCCGACTGGCTTTTTAGCGCACCAATATCTACCAACTTCGAGAGATTCTTTAGCTTGATGGACTTTAGCGACGCAAGCTGCTCGACCCCATCCAGATTCACCAGGGAGTTCCCTCCCAAGAGACCGATAGTTTGAATGTCCTCCGAAGCAAGGACGTCGAAGATTTTATTTCCGTTCGGAACGCTCAGGAGGAACATCTCTCGAATCGGAAGCTTCAGAGCCTCCAGCACATTGGACAAATTTTTGTTTGGATTGATGTGGATGGATTCAAGAGAAGGGAAGCTGGCCGCATCGAACTTGATGGATGGCATGGCCACCAGTTCCTTCAGGTTGGGCAAGATCACTTTTGGCCAACTCAGTGTCCTAAGATCATTCGATATCTGCAACACCTCAAGGGATTCGGGCAGATCGCCATCCGAAAGCTTGGCCCACGCGGCGTTGTCTACCTCGTCGCTCGCAAATAGCGAATGGAGATTGACCATTGCGGAGAGAATTTCAGGAATTGTGGAAATCCCTACGCCGGGCGGAGCCCAGAGCTGCGCACTCTCGACCCCAGCAAGGAGCTTTGAGTCAAACGGCCGATTGTAGAAAATTGGGTCCAACTTGCGACCAGGGTACTGTTCAAAATGGTCGCTATGCATCACCACACACTTCGTCTGTTTCATATCAATCCTAGCAATTTGCTCGCGCGCCCATTGTGCCAGCGGCACGATTTGTGGAGCGGGTCATAGTCAAAGGCCAGGGTGTTTTCGGAGCCGGTCTGGCGCTGGATTCGGCTGCCAACTTCATCGTAGGCGCACCCCACGCGCAAGCCGTTCTGCAGGTCTTCCGGCAGTTGGTCGAGCGGGTCAAAGCGGTGATCGTCCAAAAGCAGCGTGTACCTTTGGACACTCAATCCTTGATGAAGCCAAGCGCTCTCAGTTCAGCAATCCCGCCCTTCCAATCATCTTTACGGCTTTTGGGCGCTGCAAGGGGAACCACAAGCAGAACCTCTTCATCGCCCGACTTGGAAAAGCTCTTGAGATACGAATAGACCTCAGGAAATCTCTCATTGAATCCTTCATCCATCGCATCCAAGCCCGGGAATTCATCTTTACAAAAAATAACCTGCGTTTCTGGATCCCTTCGAATCAGATCGAACGGAACACCGCGACAGTTGAAATCAAGGAAGCGCGCCTGACTGATGTCGATAGCCCAATCCGTCGCGCCGTAGAATTCGGCTCTCGCATTCGAAAATCTAGACAGCACATCGATATCTGTGCAGAACCCCCATGGCTCCGCGTTGATATTCATCTTTCCAATTTTTCCCGAGAGAGTGACCCGACGGAAGAAAGAGGACCAGATAAGAAGTATTGGGTTTGTCTTCAAGTCATGGATGAAGATGTCTTCGAATTCGCAGGGACCCACACTTGAATTGACAGAGTAGCAACCCTGAACTGAGATGCGCTTGACCTTTGACATTTTCTCCGGCCGCTTGCACAGAGACAGCCCGCAGTTGTCAAAGACGCAGCTGACGTGGGCTGCCTCCGAATAGCTCGCGCCGCCACTGTCAAATTTCCTTGAAAACTGCGCGCCTTCAAATCTCTTCATGCGCAATCCAGAATAAGAACGCATACGCAATCGAACTCAACCATCCACTTCTGTACTGCCCTAGAAGTCGAGGCCCGATCACCTCTTGAGAATTCCAGCACTCTCGATTCGGGCCAACTCCTCCATTTTGCTCTCGTAATTTCTCTCACCCGGAAATGGCGCCGTAAAGACGCCCTCGGTGCAGTTGAAGTCTCTCAACCTGAGCAGATTCATACGCCAGTAGCTTCTAGGCGAAAGCTCCAAGTCATTCCAGTGCTCCGAATCCTTCCAGGACAAGGAAACTGGGATATGGATCTCGGGATCCCACTTCAACTTTGAAAGGGGAATTCCGACAACCTCGCTATCCGGCGCAGCAAGCCCTGAGAAATCGATCGCCAGCTCGACGTTAGCCATGCCAGCCCTTGACCATTCCAGAATGGCATCACTTGCATCGCCCTCACTCGGCGGCTTGCACCACAAACCCGCAGCTCTTTTACCGCCGCGAACTACGATGTTCTCTAGAACCGTCGCGGTCGACACCATCATCGCATCTGGCGCGCGAATTCCGTCGAACAAGACAGAGTTCATTTTCACGCCTTTTGATATAGAGAACCTGCTGTCGGTCGAGCATGAAATGAACTCGCAGCTGGTTACATCCACACCACCACAAAACGGGTCCCCCGGCCCAAACAGCAACCGTTCAAATTTTTCATTGGAGTACTTCCGCCCAACCAGTGATCGACGACCCGCTGACGAGGGGCCCGCCAACGAATACAGCCGCTTGAGATCATCCACCACGAGGTCTCCAATCGAGACAGCAGCGACCTGGACCAATGCAATCCGTGATGACCAAGATACTCGCGATCCGCCATCAACGTATGCAATGTACGCCAGTGCCTAGTCGGCCATACAAAAAATCCATATCAGCGGACAAGCAGCCCTGCTGATTCAATCCTCGCCAATTCTTCCATAAACTGAATATGGCTTTTCTGATGAGGAAACGGGGCGGTGAACAGGCCTTCTGCGCAACCAGAATTTCTGACTTTAGTCACGAACATCCTCCAAAGACTATTTCTAGCGAGATCCAGATCGTCCCAGCTCGGCGAATCTCTCCAAGATGCAAACACGGGCACATGGATCTCTGGATTCCATCTCAGCTTTGACAATGGGACCCCGACAATCAAGCTATCCTCCGCTGCAAGTTCCGACAGATCAATCGCCAATTCGACGTGAGCCATCCCAGCCTTCGACCACTGTAGAGCAGCCTCACTGACATCACCTTCGCTTGGCGGCTTGCACCATAAACGTGCGACCTTTTTCCCGCCGCGAACTACAATGTTCTCAAGAATTGACGCGGAAGACACCATCATCGCGTCCGGAGAGCGGACACCATCGAACAGGACTGACTGCATATGTACGCCCTGTGAAATCGAAAATGTGCTTTCAGTCGAACATGATACAAATTCGCAATCTTTAATCTCCACCCCGCCGGAGAATGGATCTCCCGGACCGAAGAGCAGGCGTTCAAAATTCGCATTGGAGTACTTCCGCCCAATCAAAGATCGCCGATGCGTTTGTGAGGGCCCAGCCAACGAATACAAGATCTCGATATCATCCACCACCAGTACTCCAGTCAACCCACTTGTACCCGAAATCTGCGGGTATCGATTCGTATGTGACAAAAGCGTCAACTCCCGGCCCCGGGCTATGGCTGAACAGGGTGGAGAGCGTGGCTCGCAAGGAGCTGAAGTCTAGACCGCGCATGGAGATTCGGGAGGCGGCGGAGGTTTGGCAACGATAGCTGGCGTGGGGTCAAGCGGTGATGCAGCCGAACTATCCCCCGCTACGTTGCGGTGATACTGCCCAGCGAGTTGAGGGTCGTTCAGGTCTCGGCTTGCCGATTGATCAATGCGACCAGCTGGTCTTCACGACCAAACAGAAGATTCGAGCGTCGGCATCCGCATACTCCCGCACGCAACTATTCAAAAAACAACTCGTCGTGTTTGCCGTCCATCACCGCAACCATAAACACCTCAAAATTATCAGCCAGATTACTGACACTCTCAAAATCGGGCTCAACACCATGCACGACAGCGCCAGACCTACGGTCCAATGCGATGTACTGGTAATCCCCATCCACCGCCATCAGAATTGGCAAATGTCGCCCCCAGAATGTCCGAACATCCTCGGCATCCCGATCCGTCATTGCCGCATCAAGACTCATCTTCTCAAACTCATCCCAGGAAAACGCGGAATCCGAGTTTCCTGAGAACTCCTCAATTGAAATGAACCACCTGGATTCATCTGCATTGGAAAGAGACTTGAACCTCTTCAAGAATTCCAGATAAGAGTCAGGAATTGGTGCGCCCGTGATCTTGTCGGCAATCGCAACTCCCTCTGAATCTCCTGAGTCGTCCTTTCCAATCAGCAACCATCCTTTTGAAACCAGAAAATCCATGAACTCCGCATACAAATCTTTCATATCAACTCCTGCACTGCGCTTTTATTATATTGATTATTCTTCGCTGCAACCCCGTCGCAGCACTGTGTTTTGGGTTCTTTATCTTTCTAGTTTCGTTGGTAATCGTAAGAATCTGACCCTCTGGACCTCCCAGGGCCAGACCATGCGGATGATGACCACCTGACTCTCCTGGCTTTGCACGAATAGCGTCAACCTCAGACTTCGGACGATAGAACACGGGTGAACTGTCTGGATCAATGCCTTGCCATTCTGGGACATCCTTAAACTTGTCCCTGGCCTCTTGCAGGATATCCGGATGGTCCTTCAACCACTCAGCAAGCGTCTTCGTGACGTAGAGACCAAGGGCATCGAACCAACGGAATGGATTCCTTGCATAGCCATATACATTAATTCCGCCAGCAAGCGAAATTGGATCCGGAGATGTGTAGGAGCCTGTGTGGGCGTCGTAGTAACGATATCTATTGTAGTGAAGGCCTGACTCTTCGTCTGCGTACTGACCCTGGAAGCGCAGTGGATTCCGGACCTCCTCAATCTCTACCTGCGCCCCTCCCCAAGCCGCTGGCTTGGCAGACCACACCTTATTTCCATTGATATCCAGCAGGCGCACTGGATAGCCGTTTGGATCGCACTGGTACCAGTACAGGTTGGTTGTACCCTTTTGACAGACATTGGCAGCGAGCGACGCTACCTCGTGTTGGGTTCCTTGCACTGTCGGGGCTGGCACTGTCAGCACAGGCTCACCCCCATGGCTGCCCTGCTGCCGGACAGCCCTTTCCGACGAAGAATCCATTGCGCGAGGTTCGCCCCCCCCTGCTCCAGCTCCCATACTGCCCAGAACCATTTGACCGGACCCGAGTGTGCTGTCAGACGCCGAAGACTTTACGGTGGCAATAGCTTCCGGGTCAGTCGCCGAATTCGGCTTGCCGTTCTCCTCACCGAGGGACACGCTGCCAAGCGTCCCCATTTCACCGGCCAAAGCCGCACGGATCGGGATCGTTCTTTTGACCGTTTTTGCAGAGACACTCTTTGACTGATGGTCACTTAGCGCGACAGCTATTCTCGTCTGTGGATACGAATCATCCGGTGGCAGCTTTGAGGTCGTTCCAGAATGGACCGAAGGCCGCAGGTCGACGTCTCGTTTTTTTTCCTTGTTTGCCGCCTGCATCCCGGGGCCTTCGATCAGTGCTAACGGAACGAAGCTCCGCGGGTAATACACATACTCCCGAACCCCCTCATGCAGCTTCCCCAACCGCCGCTGCCGCCGCTTCACCTCGATCAGGCTGGCCACGTTGTCCACCCACACCGGCGCGGCGTCTTCGGCGTCGTTGGCCTGCTTCACTTCGCCCAGCAGCGCGTCGCCATCCCAGAAGAACCACGTGGTCTCGTCCGGATTGCGCTTGAACACCCGTCGCCCCAGCGGGTCGTAGCCGTAGTGCGTGCTCTTCCCACCACGTCGGCTCTCGGCCAGTCGATGGTTGGCGTCCCAGATCAGTTCCAGGTCGCTGGCGTCGCCGCCTCCGGGGCTGCCCTTGCGCACCATGTCGCCGGCGCGGTCGAACACGTAGTGGACGCCCTGGTAGGTGCCCTCGCGTGTCCACAGCAGCTCTGCCTGGTCGTCGCCACCGGCCACCTTGCGCATGCGCACTTCGCGGATTTCGGTGCGCAGGCGGTCGCCGGCCGGGTCGTTGTAGTAGGGGTGCAGCACGCCCTTCGGGTCGGTGTGGGCCAGCAGCCGGCCTATCGCGTCGTAGCGGTAATCGTCCACGCCCTGCGCGCTGTCCTGGCGCCGGGTGAGGTTGCCGGTGCGGTCGTAATCGTAGCGGGTGTCGAACAACGGTGACGCATCGCGCAGGACGGTCTGCGCGGTGAGCAGGTTGCGCGCGTCGTACTCGAAGCGGCGCTCCACGTGTGCGCTCAGCTGCTCGCGGGTGGTGCGGCCCAGCGCGTCACGCTCCAGGGTGATGGGCGCTTCTTCGTTGATGCCCACTTCGATCAACTGGTCGCGCAGGTCGTAGGCGAAGGCCACGGTATTGCCGGCGCCGGTCTGGCGCTGGATGCGGTTGCCCACTGCATCGTAGGCGTACCCCACGCGGAAGCCGTCCTGCAGTTCCTCCAGCAGCTGGCCCAGCGGGTCGAAGCGGCGGGTGGCGTGCCGGTGCGGGTTGCGCAACGCGATGAGCTGGCCGCGCTTGTCGTACTCGAACGTTTCCTTGACCTGCCGCCCCGGCTGGCGGATGTCCGGCAGGGTCTTGGCGGTGATGCGGCCCATCTTGTCGGTGGCAAACCCGATGCGCTGGCCCAGCGGGTCCAGCGCGATGGTGAAATCGCCTACTCAGACAGTGATGATCGCACGGCACCGACAATCGCCGAGTACTCTAATGCGCGAGCACTACGGGGTAGCGCTGCTAGTTCAAAGCCTTGAGCTATCCATGCAGCTACCACCTGACCAGCGTCGTCATGAATCAGCGCTTCAGCCACTCGTTGCGGAATACAGACGGACAGCAAAAGAAGCTCTTTCTTTGAGAAGTACTTGACCGAAGACGACACCTCTCCTTCGCAGTAATCCGTAATGCTCCCACTAATCCACAACTCCACATTTATGGATGCAACACCTTGTACCGAAAGATCGGCCAAGGCTGCCTTCAAACGCGGTCGTGCCTGGACAATGCCGACAAGGTAGTTTACCCCCATCTCCGGGCCACCCATTCGTCCACTCAACGCTACTTCCATGCATCCTCCGAAACAAACTAAGTTCGACAAGCTGCGGCAGCTATTCTCTGCCCGGTCTCGGCGGCGGCGTCAGAAACACTCGTCGCCCTTGGCGATAGTGCAGCCCCCACTCGGCTTCCAGCCCATCCTTCGAAGTTCCTTGGACCAGGTGTTGCAGTCGTCAGCTCACGCTCGAGCTTGAGCATATCACTCCTGCTCCCGCGGGCCATTTCGATGACACTCCACTCAGCAGGAATTGAGTTCCCGTAACGGGCGCGCGGGTTGGCAACCTCTTGCGTGATGCCCCACTTTTGGAATGCCCCCGATTCGTCATACTGGGCATACAACACGGCTGGCTTGGTGGATGTCTTGGAGTTGCCATGAGCACTTGGCTTTGGCTTAGGGCCCGGCTTGCGAGCGAATTGGCCGTTCTTGCGCCGGGTGTTCCATAGCCCCAAAGGATCCACGAAACACTGAATATTTTCTGCGAACTCATAGACATTCAGCACTCCTGAATCCAGCCCGATGGGATCTTGGGACACGAATACGCCGACGCCGCAGTCATAGTAGCGATGACGGTTGTAGTGCAGCCCAGTCTCCTCGTCCTCGTACTGCCCGAGCAGCCGCAGAGGGTTGCGGACGCCCGCGTTGGAAATCGTGGCGGTACCCCATCCGGAATAGCCTGCCTCCCACTGGATGTTTCCAAGGGAATCTAAAAGTCTAGTGGGCGCGCCATTCGGATCTAGCTGATAAAGATAGGTTTCGGGAATTCCACTTCCCGCCGGCGGTTCATCAGTCGTGTCTGCTGACGCGCGCTCTTTTTGCATGGGCAGGGCTAACTCATGACGCGTCTGCGTCAGTTGAGGTCCGCCAACTGACCCTAGCTCCGATACGCCATGCACCCCAGCCGCGTCGACGCCATTTTTGCCAGCCGCTCCCAGGCTCATTGAACCCAGTGATCCGAAACCTGAAGTTGACCCACCAAGCGGACTAGCAATGCTCGGAGCCTCTGCAAGAGGCGAAGGCTGACTCAGAAAAGCAGAAATTTCCTCCTTCTTGCCATGTTTACTTAGCCTATCCGTAGCCAGCAATGCGATCGGATCGAACGACCCCGGGTAATACACATACTCCCGAACCCCCTCATGCAGCTTCCCCAGCCGCCGCTGCCGCCGCTTCACCTCGATCAGGCTGGCCACGTTGTCCACCCACACCGGCGCGGCATCTTCGGCGTCGTTGGCCTGCTTCACCTCGCCCAGCAGCGCGTCGCCATCCCAGAAGAACCACGTGGTCTCGTCCGGGTTGCGCTTGAACACCCGTCGTCCCAGCGGGTCGTAGCCGTAGTGCGTGCTTTTCCCACCGCGCCGGCTCTCGGCCAGCCGATGGTTGGCGTCCCAGATCAGTTCCAGGTCACTGGCGTCGCCGCCCCCTTGGCTGCCCTTGCGCACCATGTCGCCGGCGCGGTCGAACACGTAGTGGACGCCCTGGTAGGTGCCCTCGCGTGTCCACAGCAGCTCTGCCTGGTCGTCGCCACCGGCCACCTTGCGCATGCGCACTTCGCGGATTTCGGTGCGCAGGCGGTCGCCGGCCGGGTCGTTGTAGTAGGGGTGCAGCACGCCCTTCGGGTCGGTGTGGGCCAGCAGCCGGCCTATCGCGTCGTAGCGGTAATCGTCCACGCCCTGCGCGCTGTCCTGGCGCCGGGTGAGGTTGCCGGTGCGGTCGTAATCGTAGCGGGTGTCGAACAACGGTGACGCATCGCGCAGGACGGTCTGCGCGGTGAGCAGGTTGCGCGCGTCGTACTCGAAGCGGCGCTCCACGTGTGCGCTCAGCTGCTCGCGGGTGGTGCGGCCCAGCGCGTCACGCTCCAGGGTGATGGGCGCTTCTTCGTTGATGCCCACTTCGATCAACTGGTCGCGCAGGTCGTAGGCGAAGGCCACGGTATTGCCGGCGCCGGTCTGGCGCTGGATGCGGTTGCCCACTGCATCGTAGGCGTACCCCACGCGGAAGCCGTCCTGCAGTTCCTCCAGCAGCTGGCCCAGCGGGTCGAAGCGGCGGGTGGCGTGCCGGTGCGGGTTGCGCAACGCGATGAGCTGGCCGCGCTTGTCGTACTCGAACGTTTCCTTGACCTGCCGCCCCGGCTGGCGGATGTCCGGCAGGGTCTTGGCAGTGATGCGGCCCATCTTGTCGGTGGCAAACCCGATGCGCTGGCCCAACGGGTCCAGGGTGGCGGTGAGGCGCCCGGCCGCGTCGTACTCGTAACGACGCGGCTGGCCCCAGTAGTCCACTTCTTCCACGATGCGGCCGAGCGGATCGCGGGTGAGCGTGTAGGTCTCGCCCCGTTGGTTGATCACCGCCACCAGCTGTTCTTCGGTGTCGTAGCGGTACTCCACTACCTGGCCGTCGGCCTGCAGGCGCTTGCCGATCTGGCCGATGCCCACGTACTGCAGGCGGGTGCGCGCACCGGCCTCGTCCAGATAGGTGATGAGCTGGTCTTCGGCGTCGTATTCGCAGCGGACGCCGGTGCCGTCGGTGGCGAGCACGGCCAGCAGCCGGCCCTTGGCGTCGTAGGTGTACACCGTGGGCTGGCCGAGCGGGTCCACCTGGCGCTGCAGGCGGCCCAGGGGGTCATGCTCGAAGCGGCTCTCATGGCCCAGCGGATCGCGCACCACCGCCACCAGCCCATGCCGGTCGTAGCCCACGGCGGTGACGGCCCCGCGCGCGTTGGTCTGGGCCTGCAGCAGGCCATGGGCGTCGTAGGCGTAGCGGGTGCTGGCCTGCAGCGGGTCGGTCTGCTCGATCAGCAGGCCGCGGGCGTCGTAGTGCTGCTGCCAGGTGTTGCCGTCGGGGTCGGTCACGGCCAGCAGCTGGTCGTTGTCGTCGAACTGCTGCTGCAGGGTGCTGCCATCGGCGCGCACCAGCACCACCAGGTTCCCGCGCTCGTCATACTCGAACCC
>Ga0308172_1002186_pt1 | contig 10773 bp, 12 predicted proteins | sample PhyGR2_FD_202134 | JGI IMG/M metagenome (GOLD analysis project Ga0308172, IMG submission 202134) | Phyllosphere microbial communities from UC Gill Tract Community Farm, Albany, California, United States - DLSLSG.R2 | ecosystem: Host-associated > Plants > Phyllosphere > Unclassified | place: USA...
AGATGCCGCGATCATCCAGCGCCATGCCCACCGCATCGCGACCTGAGGCTTCCGGGCCGGTCTCCGGGCTTGCCGCCAGGTGGCGCGAGGCCACCGTCCAGGCGCCTTCCCATGCCGGTGGCACAGTGGCGGTATTGCCTGGAACAGACGTGCTTACCGTTGCGGGGGCAGCGCCGGCCTGGCGTGTTGCCACGCGTCACCGGCTTCCCGTTTCAACCTGCCGGCCGCGGCCGCAGGTCACCTGGAAGTGGGCGCAGTCTACGGCATCGCCGGCGGCCCCGTAGAGTCGAGCTTGCTCGACTGCCTTCGTTGCTTCTGCTCGACTGCCTCGGCTGTGCCCGTAGAATATCCCCTCGCTCCCGTGGTGCCGTTGCCGATGTCCCGCTGTTTTCCGCTGTTCCCGCGTTGCCTGCACAGGACGCACGCATGATCCTCGACTTGGTCCGCCATGCCGGCAACGGCCGCGATGAGTTCCTCGATGGCCGCAGCGATCCGCCGCAGCTGGCCCGCCTGCCGCAGGAACTGGTCGACGCCTATGCCGGGCACGACTGGCAGCGGGTGATCAGCTCGCCGCGCCTGCGCTCGCTGCATACGGCGATGGCCCTGGCCACCCCGCGCGGGCTGGACGTGGACGCGGACGAGGAATGGGAAGAACTGGATTTCGGCGATTGGGACGGACAATCGCTGTTCGACCTGCCGGAGGATGCGCTGGCGGCCTTCCACGCCGATCCGCATGCCTACCCGCCGCCCAATGGCGAAAGCTGGGGCCACTTCGAACGGCGCATTGCGCGCGCGCTGGATCGCCTGCTGGACGATGAGGATCCGCTGCCCACCGTGGTGGTCAGCCATGGCGGCCCGCTGCGCATGGTGCTGTCACAGGTCTGCGGGTTGCCGCTGTCACTGTGCTGGGCGCTGCGCATCGACCACGGCACGCGCCTGCGGGTGTGGCTGGAACGCGGTGAAGTGGGCCTGGTGGGCGAGCTGCTGGAACTGCAGCAGCCGTAAGCCGTGGCCGCCGGGCATGGCCCGGCGCTACCAATTCGGCACGACCGGGTAGCGCCGGGCCATGCCCGGCGAGCGCAATGCGGACGCTCTAATCCTCGTCCGCGCTCTCGGCAAAGCGCTCTTCGCCGTCATCCTCGTTGTCGAAGCGCTGCTCATGCACCGGGCCCGACGCCGGGCCGGCCGCCTTCAACGGGTGCGCGGCGATGCGTGCCTCGTAGTCCTGCACCAGCGCTTCGCGCTGTGCTTCGCCCAGTTCCTGCCAGTGGCAGTCCAGCAGCGCGCCTTCCAGCGAGTAAAGCAGGTTCAAGCTGGGCTTGAAGCCGGCGCGCTTGACCTTGACGAAGGCCCCGACCGCGCCGAGCGCAGCCAGGTCCTCGCGGCTGCGCAGGCCAACCTGGCGCAGCCACGCCGCACTCTTCGGGCCGATGTTGCGCAGCTTGGGTGCGCTCATCCCAGGGCCTCGACGAACACGCGGGCGATGGCTTCCAGCCCGGCCTGGTCCTCGGCATCGAAGCGGCCCACCTTCGGGCTGTCGATGTCGAACACGCCGATCAGCTCATCACCGCGCAGCAGCGGCACCACCAGTTCCGAGCGCGAGGCCGAATCACAGGCGATGTGGCCCGGGAAGGCATCGACGTCTTCCACGCGCTGGGTGACGCGCTGGCTGGCAGCGGCACCGCACACGCCCTTGTCCAGCGGGATGCGCACGCAGGCTGGCAGGCCCTGGAACGGGCCGACCACCAGCTCCTTGCCGTCGTACAGGTAGAAACCCACCCAGTTCAGGTCGGGAAGGGAGTGGTAGACCAGTGCGGAGAGGTTGGCCGCGTTGGCGATGCGGTCGGACTCGCCGTAGACCAGGCCTCGGGCCTGTTCCAGCAGCTGGGCGTATTGTTCCGGCTTGCTGCCGGTGAGCGAGGCGTTGGCGAACATGCCTGCAGTCTAGCAAGCGTACGGGACCAGCGATAATGCACGCTCTGTTGCATGCCTGGAGCCATCGATGCCCCTGCCCACCCTGATGCCGCCGGCGGTGTTCGTCACCGGCACCGATACCGAGATCGGCAAGACCGCCAGCAGCACCGCGCTGCTGCATGCACTGCGCCGGCGCGGACTGCGCGCGGTGGGCATGAAGCCGGTCGCCAGCGGCAGCCGGGACCTGGGCCACGGCCTGCGCAACGAGGACGCGCTGGCGCTGCAGGCGGCCAGCTGGCCGGTGCCGGACTACGCCGATCTGAACCCCTATGCGCTGCGGCAGCCGCTGGCACCTGAACTGGCTGCGGCCGAGGACGGCGTGGAGGTGCAGCTGGCGCCGATCGTGGCCGCCTTCGAACGCCTGCGTGCGCAGGCCGACGTGGTGGTGGTGGAAGGCGTGGGCGGCTGGCTGGCGCCGGTGTCGGCCACGCTGGACCAGCTTGACCTGGTGCGCGCGCTGCGCCTGCCGGTGCTGCTGGTGGTGGGCATGCGCCTGGGCTGCGTGAACCATGCACGGCTGACCGCGCAGTCGCTGCAGGCCAGCGGCGTGGAGTGCCTGGGCTGGATCGGCAACCACATCGATCCGGCCATGCAGCGCCAGGACGAGAACATCGCCACGTTGCAGCAGCGCCTGCCGATGCCGTGCTGGGGCCGCCTGCCGTACCTGCCGGGCGCGGATGGCCAAACCCTGGGCGCACACCTGGGAGCGGAGCAGCGGTAGAGTCGACTGTCAGTCGACTATCGCGCGCAGCGCGGGGTCTGATCAGGAGCAGTCGACCAACGGTCGACTCTACCCGGCAACCCGATACGAACGGCACCGCGATTGCCGGCCAGCGGCCGGCACTACCGTGCCGCCAGCTCCCGCGCGATCGCGCCCAGCCGCTCCACCGCGCTGATGAAGCGCGCATCCAGTGCCTGGCAGCACGACAGCCGCAGGCAATGCCGGTAGCGCGCGCCACGCGAATACACCTGGCCGGGCATGAACACGATGTCCTCGGCCAGCGCACGCTCGAACAGTTCACGCGTGTCCACGCCAGGCAGCTCCAGCCACAGCAGGAAGCCCCCCTGCGGTTCGGTGGCGCGGGTGCCGGCGGGGAAGTGCTCGGCCACCAGCTGCCGCAGGCGACCCACCTGTTCGCGGTACAGCCGGCGCATGCGGTGCAGGTGGTGCTCGTAGCTGCCTGCTTCCAGATAGGCGGCCACGGCATCACCCAGCAGCTGCGGTTCACCGCCGGTGGACTGGAACTTCAGCAGGGCGATGCGCTCGGCGAAGCGACCGCCATCGAGCCAGCCGATGCGGTAATCCGGTGCCAACGTCTTGGAGAAGCCCCCCACCACCATCACCCAGCCATCGCGATCGAACGCCTTCAGCAGCGGCGCCGGCGGTTCGCAGAACTGCAGCTCGGCATACACCGCATCCTCGATGAGCGGCAGCTGGTGCGCGTTGACCAGTTCGGCCAGGCGCTGCTTGGCCGCCGTCGGCATGGTGCAGCCCAGCGGGTTGTGCACCGTGGGCATCACCACCAGCGCGGCCAGCGGCGTGTGCTCCAGCAGCGCTTCCAGCGCATCCACGTCCAACCCGTGCTGCGGGTGGGTGGGCAGCTCGATGGCCTGCAGGCCGAGGTTGGCCAGCAACGGGTACAGGTTGAAGTAGGAGGGGGCTTCGATGCCCACCGCCGCGCCCGGCTCGGTCACGGCACGCAGGGCCAGCTGCAGCGCTTCCATCGCGCCATGGGTCAGCAGCAGGCGGTCGGCGTGGGTGTGCAGGCCCAGCCGCGGGCCACGCCGCACGATCTGCGCCAGCAGGCGCGGCGAGCCGTTCGGGCGCGCATAGGTTTCCACCGTCTGCTGGCCGTGGCGCAGCACCTGCGCGGTGTGCCGGGCCAGCTGCGCGCCAGGGTAGAACTGGCGCCCGCGCGGCCCGGCGAATGCCAGGTCGATCACCCCTGGGCGGCGCTGCGCCTCGAGCACGCGGGCCATCAGTGCCTGCTGCAGCGGTGCGGTGGGCGCCGAGGGCGCATCGCGCAGTGATCGCTGCGGCACCGACAGGCGTGGCGCCACCTCGAAACCGGCCTTCGGCCGTGGCACCACCAGCCCTGCATCTTCCAGCTGCCGATAGGCGGCGATGACGGTGTTCAGGCTCAGCTGGCGCTGCGCCGCCATCTGCCGCAGCGAGGGCAGGCGGCTGCCCACCGGCAGGCGGCCGCCGTGGATCGCTTCGGCAAGTTCATCGGACAGGCGCTGGTAGCGCGGTGGGGCCGGGGTGGCGCGTGGATCTGTATCCATTGGACTGGCCTGCATCTGGAGCTGTACCCATGATGCCGCCGAGCCTAGCATGGTGCCGTCGGTGGGGCCTGATCGGGGCCTGGCCGATCCATTTCAAACGCACGGCCGCAGGGCCGTGCGTCTTTTTTTGTAGAGCCGAGCCCATGCTCGGCTGCTTTCCCGGCGCGGCAGCCGAGCATGGGCTCGGCTCTACAACAGCGCGTCAGCGCATCGGCACCAGCGAGGCCTGGCGGCGGTACAGCGCGGGGAACTGCCTGCCCAGCGCGGCCAGCTTCGGTGCGTCGTAATAGCGGATGTAGGCCGCCTGCGGGTAGTTGGCCATGTAGTTCTGGTGGTAGCTCTCGGCCGGGTAGAAGCGCTGGCCGCTGGCCACCTGGGTGACGATCGGGCCGCGGTAGCTGCCAGCCTGGCCCAGCTGGCTGATGTAGGCGCGGCTGGCGGCCAGTTGCCGCGCATCATCGCTGAAGATCGCCGAGCGGTACTGGCTGCCGTGGTCGGGGCCCTGGTAGTTCAGCTGGGTGGGGTCGTGCGCCACCGAGAAGAACACCTGCAGCAGCTGGCCATAGCTGACCTGGCGCGGATCGTAGTCGACCTTCACCGCTTCGGCGTGGCCGGTGCGGCCGCTGCTGACCCGCTCATAGCGTGCATCGGCGGCACTGCCGCCCGCATAGCCCGCCACGGCATTGCTCACGCCTTTGACGTGCTGGAACACACCCTGCACGCCCCAGAAGCAGCCACCGGCAAACACCACGCTGGCGTGGGTGGCGTCATCGCTGAAGGCGGCGTCGCCGGCCGGTGCCGGCAGCGGCTGCACCGGCGCGCTGGCCGTGGCCGGTGCGGCCATCGCACCGTGATCCACCAGCAGCACGCCGGCCACCAGCGCCGTGGCGACCAGCCCGGCAATACCCGCCGCAATGCCCTGTTCAAAGGAGAATTTCATCGTGCCCTCCTGCTCTCAACCAAAGGTGAAGGCATAGGCCTGCACGCCCGCGTCGAGGAACTCGATCTCGAAGCGGTGCGGGCCGACCGTGCCGCGCTGGCGCACCAGCTGGTACAGACGGTTCTCGTTGACCACGCCACTGCCATCGGCGCCGACATCACTGCCGGCATCGGCGGCGGGCAGGGGCTTGCCATCCAGCCAGACGCGGAAGCGCACGGGCGTGCCGTCCTGCTTCGGCGCAAGCACCAGGTGCAGGTCGCGGGCGTGGAACTGGAAGGCGATGCGGCCGCCGCCCTGCTGCAGCTGCGCGGCTTCGTTGGTGATGGTCCAGTGCCCGGACAGGCCCCACTGGTTCAGTGCAAGGCTGGCCGGCAGCGTGTAGTCGAAGGCCGCATCGGTGCGCTGCCCGCCGGGCGAGGCGAAGTGCTCGGCGCGGGCATGGCCCAGGTAGGTTTCCGGCGAGCGCAGGTTGCCCATGTCGGCCTGCGTGGCCACGCCCTGCAGGTCGGCGGCGGCCGGGTCGGCTGGTGGCGGCAGGTCGGTCTGGCCGGCTTCGGCCAGCAGTCGGCGGATCACCTGTTCCGAATGCGCGTAGTTGCCTTCACCGAACTGGTGGGCGCGGATGTTGCCCTGCGCATCAACGAAGTACTGCGCCGGCCAGTACTGGTTGTTGAACGCGCGCCAGATCGAATACTGGTTGTCCAGCGCCACCGGGTACTCGACCTTCAGCTGCTGCACCGCCTTCATCACGTTGCGCGGGTCGCGTTCGAAGGCGAATTCCGGCGTGTGCACGCCCACCACCACCAGGCCATGGTCGCGGTAGCGGCGCTCCCATTCGTGCACGAAGGGCATCGCGCGCAGGCAGTTGATGCAGGAATAGGTCCAGAAATCGATCAGCACGACCTTGCCGCGCAGCTGTTCGGCCTGCAGCGGCGGGCTGTTGAGCCAGCCGGTGGCGCCGTCCAGGGCGGGCAGGGTGCCTTCCACCGGCAGCGGCGCATTGGCGGCGTTGGCACCGGCCCTCATCATCATCGGCGGCGCGGCCGGCTGGGCACCGGGTACGGCTTCCAGCAGGCCCTGCTCGATGCGTGCGGTGCTGACCGAGGACAGGCGGGTCAGCAGGCCGGTATCCCAGCCCAGGCCGATGGCCACCACTGCCAGCAGCGCGGCCACACCCAATGCCTTGCGCAGCACGTCGCCCAGGCCGAGCCGTGCCTGCAGGGCATTGAACACGCGGCCACCGATCCACACCGCCAGCGCGAGCGCCGTCGCTGCGCCCAGCGCGTAGGCCAGCAGCAGCCCACTGGTGCCCACGCTGGCGCCGTGCAGTGCCGCACCGGTCAGCACCAGGCCCAGGATCGGCCCGGCGCAGGGTGCCCACAACAGGCCGGTGGCGATGCCGATCAGCAGCGAGGTCCATGCCCCGCCACGGCCGGCATCATCGGCGGCATCGGCGCGCGCGCTCAGCTGTGCACCCACGCGCTGGAACGGCGCCAGCAGGTGGTCGGCCAGGCGCGGCCAGAGCAGTGCCAGAGCGAACACCGCCATCAGCACCAGGGCCACCCAGCGGCCGATCTGGTTGGCCTGGGCCACCCATTGGCTGCCCACGGCGGCCAGGCTGGCGACCACGGCAAAGGTCAGCGCCATGCCCAGCAGCAGCGGCAGCGTGCTGCGCAGGAACGGCCGGTTGGCGCGTGCGAACACGAAGGGCAGCACCGGCAGGATGCAGGGGCTGAGCAGGGTCAGTACGCCGCCCAGGTAGGCCAGCAGCAACAGCAGCATCATCAGGCTCCAGAAACAGGGGAAGAACCGAGCGGCACGCGCCAGCCACCGTCGCTGTCCTGCCGGGCCGCACCGGGCTGGAACAGCAGGGCGGCACCGTTCATGCAGTAGCGCAGGCCGGTCGGGCGCGGGCCATCGTTGAAGACGTGGCCGAGGTGGCCGCCGCAGCGGCTGCAGTGCGCTTCCACCCGCAACATGCCGAAGGTGGTGTCGCGGTCCTCGCCGACGGCGCCATGCAGCGGTGCCCAGAAGCTGGGCCAGCCGGTGCCGCTTTCAAACTTGGTGGACGAGGAGAACAGCGGCTGCTGGCAGCCGGCGCAGGTGAACGTGCCCTGCCGGTGTTCCCGATCCAGCGGGCTGCTGCCGGCGCGTTCGGTGGCCTGCTGGCGCAGCACCGCGTACTGCGCCGGGGTCAGCAGCCGGCGCCATTCGGCGTCGCTGCGCATCAGCGGGAACTGTCGTGCCGGGCGGTTCTCGGCGGCGGCCGTGGCGGGGCGGCTGCACGCGCCCAGGCCGAGCACGCCAGCGGCGGTGGCAAGACCACCCAGGCCCAGCAGGTGGCGGCGGGTGAGGGGCATGGCGGACTCCGGGAAGGGGCGACGGGGCCATGCTGCGCCTGCCCGGGTCAACGAATCCTCACGCAGGATTCAATTTTTCGTGAGGTATCGGTGGCCAAGCCGCGCCACAATGCGGGCAGCCTCCCCACTGGCCCCGAGTTGCCGATGTCCGCAAAACGCGTCCTGATCGTTGAAGACGATGCCCACATCGCCGACCTGCTGCGCATGCACCTGGCCGACGAGGGCTACGACGTCGCCCACGCCGCCACCGGCGATGCCGGCCTGCGCCTGCTGGAACAGGACGGCCCGTGGGACGCGCTGGTGCTGGACGTGATGCTGCCCGGCGTGGACGGCCTGCAGATCTGCCAGCGTGCCCGGGCGATGGCGCGCTACGTGCCGATCATCATCATCAGCGCACGCGGCAGTGAAACCCAGCGCATCGTCGGCCTGGAACTGGGCGCAGACGATTACCTGGCCAAGCCCTTCTCGATGCCCGAACTGGTGGCCCGCGTGCGTGCGCTGCTGCGCCGTGCCGAAGCCATGGCGCAGAACGCACGCATCGATGCCGGTGCCGTGGAAGTGGGTGGCCTGCAGCTGGACCCGGTGGCGCGCACTGCCTCGGTCGATGGCAGCGCGCTGGAGCTGACCCCGCGTGAGTTCGACCTGCTGCTGTTCTTCGCCCGCCACCGCGACCAGGTGTTCGCACGGATGGAACTGCTCAACCAGGTCTGGGGCTACCAGCACGATGGCTACGAGCACACGGTGAATACCCACATCAACCGCCTGCGCAGCAAGATCGAGGGCGACCCGGCCAACCCGCGCCGGCTGCTGACGGTGTGGGGTCGCGGCTACAAGCTGGTCGATCCGGCCGGGGCGGCGGCATGATCACGCCCAACCTGTGGCAGAAGCTGGCAGCGGTGATCGCCGCGCTGATGCTGATGTGCTGCATGGCCCTGCTGGCCCTGCAGATGCGTGCCAGTACCCGCCACGAACAGGAAGTGGTGCAGCGGCTGTCGCTGGGCCTGGCCGAACACATCGCCCAGCGCAGCGAGCTGATGGACACCAGCGGCATGCGCGATACCGCGGTGCGCGCGCTGTTCGGCCAGTTGATGGCGGTCAATCCCAGCGTGGAGGTCTACCTGCTGGACGACCAGGGCCGCATCCTCGGCCACGATGCACCCAGCGGCCACCTGCTGCGCGACCGTGTCGACCTGGCGCCGCTGCGCCACCTGCTGGCCGGTGCGCCACTGCCGATCCTCGGCGATGACCCGCGCAGCACCGGCGGCCGCAAGGTGTTCAGCGTGGCCCCGCTGGTGGTGCAGGGTCGCCAGGCCGGCTACGTGTACGTGGTGCTGGTGGGCGAGCACCGGCAGATGCTGGCCGACGATCTGGCCGCCAGCAACCAGTGGAACACCACCCTGTGGTCGGTGCTGCTGGTGGGCGGGCTGGGCCTGCTGGCCGGGCTGGTGGCGTTCTACTGGGTCACCCGGCCGCTGCGCCGGCTGACCCGGCGCATCCAGGCCTTCGACATCGATGCACCCACGCCGTTGCCGGCGCCGGTGCCACTGCGCAGCGGCGAGCGCGATGAGCTGAAGATCCTCGAGCATGCCCACGCGCAGATGGCGCAACGGCTGGGTGAACAATGGCAGCAGCTGCGCCAGCAGGACCTGCAGCGCCGCGAGCTGGTGGCCAACATCTCCCACGACCTGCGCACGCCGCTGTCGTCGCTGCATGGCTACCTGGAAACGCTGGCGCTGAAGGAAGCCACGTTGTCACCGGACGAACGCCGGCGCTACCTCGGCATCGCCCTGGCGCAGAGCGCGAAAGTGGGCCGCCTGGCCCGCGCGCTGTTCGAACTGGCGCGGCTGGAGCACGGCGAGGTACGCCTGGAATGGGAGGTGTTCGCGCTGCCGGAACTGCTGCAGGACGTGCTGCAGAAGTTCGAGCTGGCGGCGCAGGCGCGCGGCCAGCACCTGCACGCGGATTTCCCGCCGGGCCTGCCGCTGGTGCGCGCCGATCTCGGCCTGGTCGAGCGGGTGCTGACCAACCTGCTCGACAACGCGCTGCGGCATGCGCCCGAGGGCGGTGAGGTGCGGGTGCAGCTGCGCGCCATTGAAGACAGCGTGGAAGTGAGCGTGGCCGACGACGGCCCGGGCGTGGCCCCGGCGCTGCGCGCGCAGCTGTTCCAGGCGCCGGCGGCACTGGGGGCGCGACGTGGCGAGAACGGTGGGCTGGGCCTGCTGATCGTGCAGCGCATCGTGCAGCTGCACGGGCGCCGCATCGAACTGCGGCCGAGCGAGGCGGGGGCGCTGTTCGTGTTCGCCCTGCCGCGCGCCGACCACGCGGCGCCCTGACCGCGCCGCTGCGCTCGCCGGGCATGGCCCGGCGCTACCGGTCTCTGGGGCGTCGCCCGGCCATGCCCGGTAGATCCACGCCATGCGTGGATGGGCTTCACCAGATCGCACGTAACCGGTAGATCCACGTCATGCGTGGATGCGCTTCACCAGATCGCACGTAACCGGTAGATCCACGCCATGCGTGGATGGGCTTCACCAGATCGCAGGCAAAAAAAGACCCGGCAGAGGGAGGGATCTGCCGGGTCCGGATTGCATGGGGGGAGGGACCCATGCAATGAGCGTGGGCGGGACGTCAGTGGCTGTTGCCGGTGGCGTCCGCCGTTGTATGTGCCTGGCCCTGCACCAGGTCGGACCAGGCGCGACCGGCCTGCAGGCCCAGATCGACCACGTCCTGCTGGGCCTGGCCCAGCCGCTGCAGGTTGTCCTGCCACAGCTGTGCGCCCTTGGGCAGCAACCCGGCCGGATCTTCGCTGCGGGCCAGTTCGCCCAGCCAGCCGCCGGTCGCGGTCAGGTTGCGTTCCATCGCCTTCAGCTGCACGCCGAACATGCTCTCGGCATTTTCCAGCGCCAGTCGGTTCGCACGCGTTGCCGCAGCCGCCAGCTGGCGGGTGGCATCACTGAAACGATCGGCGAAGGCGTTGGCCATGGCGGCATCGAAAGCGGTTGATGCAATGCAGCATACGCCGATCATGCCGCAATGCAACAAAAATCATGAAGGCGCTCGAAGCGCCTTCAGAAAGCCTTATGGATCAATAGTTTGATCAGGCGGCCGGGCCGCGGTAACGGCAGCCGGAGGTGCAGGTTTCATGCACGGTGATCTCGCTCAGCGCGGGCAGCACCGGCTTCAGTTCGTTCCAGATCCACACCGCCAGGTTCT
>Ga0308172_1002187_pt1 | contig 10763 bp, 9 predicted proteins | sample PhyGR2_FD_202134 | JGI IMG/M metagenome (GOLD analysis project Ga0308172, IMG submission 202134) | Phyllosphere microbial communities from UC Gill Tract Community Farm, Albany, California, United States - DLSLSG.R2 | ecosystem: Host-associated > Plants > Phyllosphere > Unclassified | place: USA...
CCGCGGAAATCCTCAAAGTAATTAGAGTTGCAGCAAGGCGGCAAGGAGAGAATCCCGATGAGCTGACTCAAGTCAGTGATTCGGGTGAGCGACCGCAGCCAACGCCGCTGCGGCTTTAATTACGCCGGAAAAATCCTCAAAGTAATTAGAGTTGCAGCAAGGCGGCAAGGAGAGAATCCCGATGAGCTGACTCAAGTCAGTGATTCGGGTGAGCGACCGCGGCCAACGCCGCTGCGGCTTTAATTACGCCGCGGAAATCCTCAAAGTAATTAGAGTTGCAGCAAGGCGGCAAGGAGAGAATCCCGATGAGCTGACTCAAGTCAGTGATTCGGGTGAGCGACCGCAGCCAACGCCGCTGCGGCTTTAATTACGCAGAGGATTAGCCTTTAATGCTGTAATTACACTGATACCACACCTTCTTCAATCCCGGAACATGACTCTTTTGCTCTGGTAACGGTTCTGCGATATCAAAACCCTTGTTGACACAATAGTTTGTCAGATCGCTGAGCATAGCATCACGGTTGACCGTTTCTGGATTAAAGCGATATTGCACGGTATTTGACAGCGGGTCTTCGTCTACTCTCTCGAAGGCACCGGGTTTGCTGGAGGTACATCCCGCTAATAAAAGCAGCGCCATTGCGCTAATAATTTTGATTTTCATCACTTTTCCTCTTTTTGATGCGGCATGATAGCAATCCGGCAGCAGGCAACAATCGGACAGAAGCTTAATTGTCAGAAAAATTGGAAATTTTTGCCGATTGAATCGATTCAATTAACCGAATGGCGCTATCCTGGCACTGGTGAGATTATGCTGTCAGACAGCGAAAGCCAGTCTGTGCCACACCAGGTTTTTTAACCATAATGACAATGAATTGACCTTTAAGCCCGCGGCGAGCGGGCTTTTTTTTATCTGTTATCCGGCGTTAGTGCTCAGCATCATACGCAGAACATTGGCGGATTGTTTGGTCGGAAGTGCCAACACCGCGCTGTAGAGATCGATGGTCATATCGCACATTTTTTCAGGTTCGACACGGCTGTCAGTGGGAGAATTCAGCAATTGCAGATCGCTGCCCCATTTGGCATACAGCTTACGCACAATGCTTTGCAGACTCCGGCGCGCCTGCGCAATATCGATCGGCTTCTCTGCCCCCTGACTGGCGCGTAGCAGCGCATCCATCTGCTGCCGATCCTGTTGCAGTAACGTTTGCGGCAACAGCTCTTCGCTGTTCACACCGCCGCGGATTTGCGGGAACAGAAACTTAAAGCACAGCTCCCCATTCTGCTGCCGCAGGTTTTCCATCTGGCTGACCGAGAGGCGCATATAGTTGATGATGCTGTCGTCATCTGCGCGCCCTACCCGCTGATTAAGCAGTTCAGCCACCATTGGGCGTAGCTGGCCTATCGCTTTGTCCGGGTCAGTTCCGGCGCGTACCGCAGCGACTAATTGCTCATTTATCTGCTTATACAGCGCTGGCTGCTGCTGCCTGATGGTGCTGTACGGCGGCGTCGCGGCCAGCTGCTGCTGTGCATCAGCAATTTTATCCGCCTGCCGTTGTTGCTGTCGTTGTAGCTGCTGTTGCTGTTGATGCTGTTTTTGCTGCGGATGAATCCAGCCGAGCCAGACCCCATTGCCCACCACCAGCGGAATAATTACCAATAACAGCGCGCTCAGGCGACCAATTTTACCTTTTTTAACCAGCAACAATGCCAGCAGTGACAGCACCAACAGCGCGATAACCGAAGGGATCAGGGTTGGGTTATTCAAAACAGGTTTCCCGAGTCAGACTGAGATTTCAGGCGGCGCGTGGCGCACCGCCCAGGCAGAGGGTTATTCTGCGCGCACATCCACCAGCACCGGGCAATGCGCACGTTCGATGACCGCAGCACTGACCGAGCCTTTCAGCAGACGGTTGAACGGCGACAGATGACGACGTCCCATGATAATCATCGCGGCTTGCAGCTCATTTGCCTGTGCCACAATGGTTTCTGCCGACTCACCCGCCACGACCCGGCCACGCGCATTGATGCCGGCACGCAATAGTTGCGCCAGCGCGTGTCGCACCGCGGCTTCTGCGGTGTTTTGCTCATCCTGGGCAGCACCAAAATCTGCCGGATCTTCCCCGGCGGTAATGTCCAGCGGGCCAGCCGGAGTCGAGTAGCTGGGATCAACACAACATATCACCACCACTTCAGCCTGCATCGCCAGCGCCTGTTCGGTTGCCAGCGAAACCACTTTCCGGGCTACATCTGAATTATCGACTGCCACTAACAGCGTTTTCATCTCTCTCTCCCTTAATCGCGAGCGGTAATTTTACCAATCTCACGCGTCATTGCCTCTTTGCACTTGAGAATTTCAGCACGGTACAGTGCTTCATTCAGCTGAAAACGTGCGCAGGGCACCAGTAATGAAATGCTGAAACGCCCAAGCACGGTATCAATCGCCACCGCCATGGTGGAGATGCCCTCCAGCGTTTCACCGCGATCGTAAGAGACGCCGGTCTGGCGCACCTCTTTCAAGTGTGCCAGCAGCTCTGGCAGCGTTTTAATCGTATTTTGCGTTATCGCCATATACGCCTCACCCACCAGCGTGCGCGCATCGTCATCACACTCCAGCGCCAGCAGCGCGCGGCCACCCGAGGTGCTGTACAGTGGCAGATTAAGGCCGATACGCGGCACCACCCGCAGCTCGCGATCGGCGACCACGTAATGCAAAATTGCCAGCTGCGTGCCGCTGGCGCGCGACAACGATACGGTTTCTCCGGTCGCATCACACAGCGTCTGTAAATAGGGTTTGGCGATTTCTACCACATCGGTATGCACTCCGGACAGCAGTCGCAGCAGCGCAGGCCCGAGGCGCACGCCGCCCGCCCCCTGAATTCGCACCATCTGGACAGAATCAAGCGCAGCGACAATACGCTGCACGGTCGAGCGCGGTAAATCCACCGCCTGGGCAATTTCCCCCAGGCTCATGCCATTTGATTGTTCACCTAAGGCATTGAGAATTTTCGCGGCGCGAGCGATGACCTGAATGCCACCCGCTTTTTCATCGTCGCGGCGTTGAGGGTTTTCAGATACAGACATGATGTTCTCTTTATTATCAGGGCAAAGATACTTTAGCGCTTCTTGCGCACTTTTTACAGCCTGTACCACATTGCAATACAGCAAACCACGATGTAATATGCAGCCCGCTGTATCACATCGCAATACAGTGCACCGAATATAATAATTTCTTATGGAGCATCTGCTATGAACGGCCAGCCCGCTGCGGCACCGGTCCCCCATCCTTTTACCCTGCGTCTGGCGCTCGGTTTAGTGGGAGTACTGATCGCTGCGCTTACCTCGGGTTTAAACGATCGCGTCAGTGATATTGCACTGGCTGACGTGCGCGCGGCACTCGGCATCAGCTATGACCAGGGTAGCTGGATTACGACGGTTTATCAGGCGGCTGAAGTCGCCACCATGATGATCGCACCGTGGTTTGCCGTCACTCTTTCACTGCGCCGCTTTGCCATTGGCGTGTCGATCGGTTTTGCCGTGACCGGCGCACTGCTGCCCTTCGCGCCGGATATTACGCTGTTTATCGCCCTGCGCGTTTTACAGGGTATTTTTGGCGGGGCGCTGCCGCCACTGTTAATGACCGTCGCCCTGCGCTTTTTGCCGCCGCCAATAAAATTGTTTGGTTTGAGCGCCTATGCGTTAACCGCAACTTTCGGACCCAATATGGCCGCTTCACTGGCGGCATTCTGGACCGACTCGGTAGGCTGGCAGTTTGTTTTCTGGCAGGTGATCCCGCCAATGATAGTGGCCGGATTATTGATCGCCTGGGGCCTGCCGCAGGATCCCACCCGTTTCGAACGCTTTAAGCAAATCGATCTGTTCGGCATGCTGACCGGCTGTAGCGGAATGGCGCTGCTGGTAATGACGCTGACGCAAGGTGAACGGCTGGACTGGCTGAACTCGCCGCTAATCTGCGCGATGCTGCTCAGTTCGCTGGCCCTGCTGCTGGTGTTCTTTATTAACGAGTGGTTTCATCCGCTGCCGCTGTTCAAACTGCAGATTCTGGCGCGCACCAATCTCGCACATGGCTTGCTGGTGCTGGCCATCGTGCTGACCATTGCGCTATCCGGCTCGGCGCTGCCTTCTGCCTATTTTGCTCAGGTTGAGGGTTTTCGCACCGCGCAGTTTGCGCCGCTGGCGCTGGCGATTGGCTTGCCGCAGCTGATTATTGCGCCGCTGGTGGCGGCACTGCTTAATCTACGCTGGATAGACAGCCGCTGGATGCTGTCGCTGGGCGCGGCGCTGATGGCGGCCTCTTGCCTGATGGGGTCGCAGCTGACCAGCGACTGGGCGCGGGAAAATTTCTGGATGATTCAGGCTATGCAGGCGTTTGGTCAGCCGATGATGATCGTCTCGGTGCTGATGAGTGCCACCAGCGTCGTTCTGCCGCCGGAAGGACCGTTTGCTTCAGCGATGTTTAATACCGTACGCGGTTTTTCCAGCGTCGCCGCGGGCGCATTAGTTGAATGGTTTCTCAGCCATCGCCAGCAGTTTCATTCACATAACCTGCTCGATCAGGCGGCAAACCGCTCGTGGCTGATGACGGCTGATTCAGCCGCCAGCGCCAGCAGCTCCGCTCCGCTGCTGCCAGACGGCAGCATCAGTTCGGCGGAAAATATTGGCCACTTCGCCACGCTGGTAAAACATCAGAGTGTGGTTTTGAGCATCAGTGACAGCTACCTGATGCTGATTGGCTTCGCAATACTGCTGGTCCTGCTTACCGTCTGGCTGCCAAAACGCGTCTGGCCGCCGCAAACTCTTATTCAATCTGTCACGCACACCCCGGGAAAATGATTATGCGTTTCACTCCTGCAAAACGAACTCTTCTGCTGACGCTGCTGCTGGTTATGCTGCTGGCGATAGCGCTGTTTATCTGGTCGACGATGACGCAAAAAAGTTATCGCACCGAAGATGCTTATATTACCGCCGACTACACGCTGGTCGCGCCGAAGATCTCTGGCTATATCGCCAACGTGAATGTCACCGATAACCAGCAGGTTAAGGCTGGCGATTTGCTGGCAACGCTGGACGACCGCGACTATCGCGTGGCGCTGGAAACCGCCAATGCCAATCTGCAGATCAGTCAGGCCAAGCTCATCAGCATTGAAGCTCAGCTGGATCAGCAACAAGCGGTGATTAACCAATCCCGTGCCGCCGTTAGCTCCAGCCAGGCAACGCTCAGCTACGCCGGGCAAAATGCCGACCGCTATCGTCAGCTGTTGAAATCCGGTACCGCTACCGCCGACGAACAGCAAAAGGCCAGCTCGACCATGCGCTCCGCCGCCGCGCAGGTGCAGCAGGATCAGGCCGCGCTGCTGGCATCAACCAAGCAGGTGGGGATTTTGCAGGCCAGCCTGAAGCAGGCGAAAGCGGATATTGCCGCCTCGCAGGCCAGCGTCGATCAGGCTCAGTTAAACCTCTCTTATACCCGCATTACCGCACCGGTTGACGGCGTGATTGGTCAGCGCTCACTGCGTCAGGGGGCTTTTGTCTCGGCGGGTACGCGTTTACTGGCAGTGGTGCCGCTACAGCAAAGCTATGTGGTGGCGAACTTCCTTGAAACGCAGCTGGCTAATGTGCAGCCGGGTCAGGCGGTTTCTATTGAAGTCGATGCCCTTCCCGGTAGCCATTTTAGCGGGCACGTTGACAGCGTTGCGCCAGCTACCGGCAGCACTTTCTCCGCTATCGCGGCGGATAATGCCACCGGTAATTTCACCAAAGTGGTACAGCGTTTGCCGGTTAAAATCGTGCTGGATGCCGACCAGCCGGACCTTTCCCGCCTGCGCGTCGGAATGTCAGTGGTGCCGCAGATTATGGTTAAATAATTGTGAAGAACGTCTCAGAACAAGACTATTTATTTTACAGATATTTCAGCGTAGATTAGTCCCGATCCTGCTCCGGGTTTCCCGGGGCAACCTGAGATGAAAGCGTGATGCACCTTAATAAGCACATCTTTCTCTCAATCTGTTGCGTTACGTGGGCCTGGGATCACCACTGTCGTAACTGCTCAGAGGAGTTATCTGGTGAAATACGCTTTGATGGGAATCTCTTTCTTCCTGTGCATCTGGGTCGGCACTTTTATGTTAATGGTTTAATACAGCGCAGGCATTCTGTCAGGGCGGCGAAAATCGCCGCCCCTTCATAACGTTTTCATTACTCAGACGTGATAACACCGTCAGCACGAAACATCGCTTTAATTCCCCTGACCGCCTGACGAATACGATCGCTGTTCTCAATCAGCGCAAAGCGCACGTGGGTATCGCCGTAATCGCCAAAACCGATACCTGGTGACACGCAGACTTTCGCTTCCTGCAACATATGCTTGGCGAACTCCAGCGAACCTAAATGTGCGTAGTGCTCGGGAATCTTCGCCCAGACGTACATTGACGCTTTTGGCACTTCAACCATCCAGCCCGCTTCATGCAAACCTTTTACCAGCACATCGCGACGGCGTTTATACTGCGCGGCGATATCAAGCACGCACTGCTGATCGCCTTCCAGCGCGGCAATTGCGGCCACCTGCAACGGCGTAAACGTGCCGTAATCGTGATAGCTTTTAATGCGCGCCAGCGCGCTGACCAGCTCTTTGTTGCCTACCATAAAACCGATGCGCCAGCCGGCCATATTGTAACTTTTTGACAGGGTAAAGAATTCAACCGCCACATCACGCGCACCCGGTACCTGCATAATTGAGGGCGCTTTCCAGCCGTCATACACGATATCGGCGTAGGCAAGATCGTGGATCACCAGTACGTTATACTGTTTTGCCAGCGCGATAACCCGCTCGAAGAAATCCAGCTCGACGCACTGCGCGGTCGGGTTAGACGGAAAGCCGAGGATCATCATCTTCGGTTTCGGATAGCTTTCGCGTATCGCCCGCTCCAGCTCATTAAAGAAGTCGACGCCGGCTACCAGCGGCACCGAGCGCACCTGAGCACCAGCAATGACTGCGCCATAAATATGAATCGGATAGCTGGGATTCGGCACCAGTACGGTATCGCCATGATCAAGCGTTGCCAGCATCAGATGCGCCAGCCCCTCTTTCGATCCAATGGTAACGATAGCTTCCGACTCTGGATCGATATCTACCTGATAGCGATCGGCATACCAGCGGGAGATCGCCCGGCGCAAGCGCGGGATTCCGCGCGAAGTCGAGTAACCGTGAGTATCTTCGCGCTGGGCAACGGTACAGAGTTTTTCGACAATGTGGGGTGGCGTGGGGCCATCCGGGTTACCCATGCTGAAATCAATAATATCTTCGCCGCGCCGACGCGCAGCCATTTTCAGCTCAGCAGTGATGTTGAACACATAAGGGGGGAGACGTTCAATACGAGAAAAACGACGAGTTGAGCCGTTGTCAGCCATAGCATCCTCTGATTTACGTAAGCGCCCGGACCGTCCGAGCGACGCTGACCACTGCGGTGGTCGAGGAATGAACATATCGCACTGTTTGCCAGGCTGTCGAGGGGGCAGGATAAAATTTTTTCAATTGGCATTATTCAGCCGACCAAACACCCAATCGTTTACCCACTGCCCACGCAGCAGATAATTATCCCGCAGTGTCCCCTCCAGCTCAAAACCACTGTGCTCCAGTACCCGCCGTGACGCCCAGTTCCCTTCCACAACCGAGGCTTTCAGTTTGTGGAATTCGCACTGAACGGTTAAAAACTGACACATCAATTGTAAGGCCTCACTGACGTAGCCTTTTCCCCAATGTTGCGGCAGCAATGAATAACCGACTTCAACCTGACGCCAGGGAATCCAGTCGGCATTAGCGCCCAGCATTCCCAGCGCTTCACCCGTTTCACGCAGCCGCAGCACCATACACAACATGTGATAACTGCTGGTTTGCCACGGGGCCAGACGCTCGTTAAATCGCTGAAGAATATCTGCGTGCGAAGGGATCTCACTGATCCAGCGCATGACCTGTTTATCGTTGTGCAGCGCGTTAAATAACTGCCAGTCTTCCGGTTGCAGCTTGCTTAATACCAACCGTTCCGTCGTCAAATGCATAGCACACTCCCTGATAAGGGGAAATTTAGTTATAAACTCAACCCTGTTTAATTCCGCTTTTTTGCGTTCTGATGGCTACGAACCTACCAATAGAAAAATATTCTGAGCTGTAAAACAGACCCGGAGAACATCTTATGCCATCACTACATATCGACGATATACCCACCGCCATTCGTGAGATCAAGATCAAGTTACGCGCTGAGCTGCCTGATTACCGTGACGTATTTCAACAAGTTGAAGCGGATATGCGCCGGCAGATCGATCAACTGCATAGCGCGCAGGCTGCGGGCGAACATCCGGTGCCGCAACTGGACGCGGAAGACATTATCCAGGGGCGGATTAGCGAACAACAGAAACAGCGGGTCAGGCAACGCGGCTGCTGCACCATTCGTGGCGTATTCCCGCAGGAGACCGCGCGCCAGTGGAATCAGGAAGTGGGTGACTACCTTGAGCGGAATAATTTTGTCGAACGACTCAAACATGCGGCGGAAGATAATTATTTTGGCGATCTGAAAGCCAGTAAGCCACAAATCTATGGCATTTACTGGTCTGCGCCACAGGTGGAAGCGCGCCAGCATGCGCGCATGACCGCAGTTCAGGTGTTTCTTAACAGCCTGTGGCAAAGCGAAAGCCACGGTCAGCAGCATTTTGATCCGCAGCGCGTGGTGACTTATGCCGATCGCACCCGTCGCCGCCCGCCAAACTCCACGTCACTGGGGCTGTCGCCACATGTGGATGGCGGTTCGATTGAGCGCTGGCTGGATGAGAACTTCCGTCATGTATACCGCGCGGTATTCAGCGGTAACTGGCAGCAATATAATCCGTTTGATGCGGAAAAACGTACCGAAGTGCGCGAATGCCCGTCACCGGCGGTCTGTTCGATGTTTCGTACTTTTCAGGGCTGGACGGCGCTGACGCCGCAACGCCAGCATGGCGGTACGCTGCGGTTACTGCCGGTAGCCAACGCCATGGCCTATATTTTGCTGCGTGCGCTACAGGATGACGTGCCGGAAGACGATCTGTGTGGTGCGGCCCCTGGCCGGGCATTATCGGTCAGTGAAAGCTGGCATCCTCTTTTACTGGAAGGGATTTCCTCAATTCCGGATATGGAACCGGGTGACACGGTTTTCTGGCACTGCGATGTGATTCATGCGGTGGAAAACGAGCATCATGGCGAGTTTGACAGTAACGTGATGTATATCGCTGCCGCGCCCTGGTGTGAGAAAAACGCCGCTTATCTGCACCGCCAGTGGCCGGCGTTTGTTGAGGGAAGGTCGCCGCCGGACTTTGCCGCCGATGACTTCGAGGTCGATTTTACTGGCCGCGCTGGTGAACAGAGCCTGACAGCATTAGGAAAAGTGCAACTTAAAGGCTGACGTTGACGGGGCGAAGGCTTTCGCCCCGCTATTTATTGCAGCAAAATTGATCTTAAGCCGCGATGCGGCAATCTTCCGCGCAGTTGCCTGGCACATTACCATGAGTTTCCTTATTATTGTGGCTTCAACTTTAGCCTTGCGGGATGCCTGTGCAATCCATCTTTGACATGCTGCTGGCGGTGTTTGACCGCGCGGCGCTGATGTTAATCAGCTTATTCTTTATGACGCGCACGCGTCACTTTCGCCAGTTACTGCAAAAAGATCAGCATTCGCGTCAGGAGCTGGTTGCCGTTACCGCTATCTTTTCACTGTTTGCGCTGTTTGGCACCTGGACCGGCATTAACGTCGACGGATCGCTGGTTAACGTCAGAGTGATTGCGGTGATGTCCGGCGGGATTCTGTTTGGCCCGTGGGTTGGCATTGCTACCGGCGTCATTGCCGGGGTTCACCGTTTTCTGATCGATATCCACGGCGTGACGTCGGTTCCCTGTTTAGTCACCAGTATTGCCGCCGGATTTATCGCTGGCTGGATCAACCTGAAAGTGGCGAAGGACAAACAGTGGAGCGTCGGTATTATTGGCGGCATGCTGTGTGAGTCACTGACCATGCTGCTGATTGTGCTGTGGGCCGAACCTAAATCACTCGGTCTGGCTATCGTATCGGAAATTGCCCTGCCGATGATTCTTGGCGCGGTGTGCATTGGCTTAATTGTATTACTGGTGCAGAGCGTCGAGGGCGAAAAAGAGGCGATTGCCGCGCGGCAGGCCAAGCTGGCGCTGGATATCGCCAATAAAACCCTGCCGCTGTTTCGCCAGGTCAACAGCCAGTCGCTGCGCAAGGTCTGCGATATTATCCGCTGCGATATCAATGCCGATGCCGTGGCAATTACCAATAAACATCAGATTCTTGCCTATGTTGGCTTTGGCGAGCACAACTATCATAACGGCGATGATGGCATCAGCCCGACCACTGCGCAGGCGATTGCCAGCGGGAAAATTATCATTAAGAACAATGATGAAGCGCACCGCACGCCAGATATTCACTCTATGATTGTGATTCCGCTGCGGGAAAAAGGCGAAGTGACCGGCACGCTGAAAATTTATTACCGCCACGCGCACCGAATTACCTGGTCGCTGAAGGAGATGGCTATCGGGCTGTCGCAGATTATCTCGACCCAGCTGGAAGTCTCGCGCGCCGAGCAGCTGCGTGAAATGGCGAATAAAGCTGAATTGCGCGCGCTGCAAAGCAAGATTAATCCACACTTTCTGTTTAATGCGCTGAATGCCATCTCCTCTTCGATTCGGCTGAATCCGGATA
>Ga0308172_1002189_pt1 | contig 10761 bp, 8 predicted proteins | sample PhyGR2_FD_202134 | JGI IMG/M metagenome (GOLD analysis project Ga0308172, IMG submission 202134) | Phyllosphere microbial communities from UC Gill Tract Community Farm, Albany, California, United States - DLSLSG.R2 | ecosystem: Host-associated > Plants > Phyllosphere > Unclassified | place: USA...
CCAGCGTCGTCACCAGGGTGAAGGCGGTCACCAGGTTCGGGATCAGGTAGATCAGCAGGGTGCCGCCCAGCAGGCACAGGCACGAGAACAGCAGGCCGCGGGCCGGCACCGCCGCGCGTGACAGGCGCGACAGGCCGCGCGGGGCGTGGCCCTCTTCGGCCAGCCCGTACAGCATGCGGCTGGTGGAGAAGATGCCGCTGTTGGCCGACGACGTGGCCGAGGTCAGCACCACGAAGTTGATCAGGCTGGCCGCGGCGGGGATGCCGGCCAGCACGAACAGCTGCACGAACGGGCTCTTGTCCGGCACCACCTGGCGCCACGGCGTCACCGCCATGATCGCCACCAGGGCCAGCACGTAGAAAATGATGATGCGCACCGGGATCGAGTTGATCGCCTTGGGCAGGTTGCGCTCCGGGTCGGCGGTTTCGGCGGCGGTGGTGCCCACCAGCTCGATGCCGACGAAGGCGAACACCGCTATCTGGAAACCGGCGAAGAAGCCGACCAGGCCCATCGGGAACATGCCGCCATCGTTCCACAGGTTGGACAGCGAGGCGGTATGTCCGCTGGGCGAGGTGAAGCCCCACGCCACCAGGCCGGCACCGGTGATGATCAGCGCGCAGATGGCCACGATCTTGATCAGCGCGAACCAGAACTCCATCTCGCCGAACAGCTTCACCGTCACCAGGTTCAGGCCCAGCAGCAGCATCACGCACAGCAGTGCCGGTATCCACGCCTGCAGCTCGGGGAACCAGAACTGCGCATAGGCAGCGATGGCAATGACATCGGCGATGGCAGTGACGATCCAGCAGAACCAGTACGTCCACCCGCAGAAGAATCCGGCCCAGGGGCCGAGCAGGTCGGTTGAAAAGTCGATGAAGGATTTGTACTGCAGGTTGGACAGCAGCAGCTCGCCCATCGCGCGCATCACGAAGAACAGCATCGCGCCGATGATGAGGTAGACAAACAGGATGGACGGACCGGCCAGGCTGATGGTCTTGCCCGACCCCATGAACAGGCCGGTCCCGATGGCACCGCCGATGGCGATCAGTTGCAGGTGGCGGTTGGACAGGCTGCGGCGCAGGTGTTCCGGGGGCGTGGCGGGCTCGGTCATGGGCGCGGGAAGGGGCGGGTGAAGTTTCCGACGGTAGTCCTCTGCGGCGCCGAGCGCCAGCGCTGTACGGGCTGAAAGCGTCAAGTAGGAAGCAGTCGGGTCCCAACCATTCCCCCCGGGGCTGCAACATGCTCAGATAGCGCATCCGACCAAGGACCGGCCCGCCATGCGCAGCGCCCTGCCCCGCCCCCTGGAAAACCTGCCATGAGCCGCGTGGGCGTCATCATCGCCGCGACCCTGCTGGCGATCCTGGCGGCCGTCGTGCCGATCACCGCGATGGTCTACGCCACCTGGAACAGCGCGGTCAGCCTGGAACAGCAGCGCCTGCACGAGATCGCCGAGCGCGCCCTGCGCCGCGCCGACGTCTCCTACCAGGAATCGCTGGCGGTGCTGAAGGCCGCCGAAGCCTCGCGCCTGCCGCCCTGCAGCCCCGAGCACGTTCGGCGCATGCAGACCCTGGTGATGACCACGCCCTCGGTCGACCAGATGGGCTACTTCGAGGCGGGCAAGCTGCGGTGCACCTCGTGGGGTGCGTTCGAGGCCGACGTCAGCCAGCCCACCCCGGACCATGTCACCAGCGATGGCGCCGGCATTACCGTGGGCGTGCGCCCGCAGTCCAGCGGCGGGCGAACGGTGCTGTCCATCCTGTACGGCTCCTACGACACGCTGGTCGACCCGCGCCGCTTCGTCGATGTCATCGCCGATCCGCAGGTGCGCCTGGCCCTGGCCAGCCCCGACGGCCGCCTGCTGTCCAAGCAGGACGGCATCAACCCGGACCTGCTGCTGCAGCAGCTGCGCCAGCCTGGCGAGGGCCTGGACGACGACACCCTGTACGCCACGGCCCGCAACAACGAGTGGCTGGCCATCGCCACCGGCCCGCGCACCGCCCTGGCCGCCACCTTCCGCCAGCAGGCCTGGCTGTTCGTGCCGGTGGGCCTGCTGCTGGCCGCTGCCGGCGCCGGCGTGGTGATCTGGCTGTCGCGTCGTCGGCTGTCGCTGCGCGGCGAACTGTCCATCGCCATCCGCCGCCGCGAGCTGTACCTGCACTACCAGCCCATCATCGAGCTGGAGACCGGCATCTGCGTCGGTGCCGAGGCCCTGGTGCGCTGGCAGCGTCCCGACGGCACCCAGGTGCGCCCGGACATCTTCGTGCCGCTGGCCGAGGAGCACGGCCTGATCGCCGCGCTCACCGACCTGGTGATCGAGAACGTGGTGTCGGACATGCGCGAACTGCTGGTGGAGGACCGCAGCGCACACATCGCCATCAACCTCGCGGCCGAGGACATCATCAGCGGCCGCGCCTTGAAGTCGATCACCCAGCGCATGGCCGGCAGCGGCATCCTGCCGCAGCAGATCTGGCTGGAGGCCACCGAACGCGGCTTCCTCGATGCCGACCGCGCCCGCACCATGCTGGCCGCAGCGCGCCGTGCCGGGCACAGCATCGCCATCGACGATTTCGGCGTGGGCTATTCCAGCCTGCAGTACCTGGAGCAGCTGCCGCTGGACGCGCTGAAGATCGACAAGTCGTTCGTCGATGCCATCGGCACCGAAAGCGCGACCAGCCCAGTCACCCCGCACATCATCGACATGGCCAAGGAACTGGGCCTGTGGGTGGTGGCCGAAGGCGTGGAGACCGAACCGCAGCTGGCCTACCTGCACAGCCAGCAGGTGCAGTTCGGCCAGGGCTGGCTGTTCTCGCGGCCGCTGCCGCGCGATGCGTTCATCGCCTTCCACCACCAGCGCCAGCAGCGCTACGGCGCGGCGCGGGAGGACATGCAGAACCCGCGCAGCGTGCCGATCGAGCGGGCCGCTGCAGAAGAATGACGGCCAACGGCGGAGCCCCTCGTGATGGGACGGCCGTAATCCGCGGGTTGGCCGGGCACCTTGCTGCGGCGCCCGACCACGGAATCAACAGAAAGAGCAAATGCGGACGCGGGTCGCAGCGACGCCCTCTCTCAGTAGATCCACGCCATGCGTGGATGACGCCGCCCTGGTAGTGCCGGCCCCTGGCCGGCATCCCCATGCACCAGCCACTACACCCAGGCCTTCGGCCGCGCCCACAACCACGCCGCGCACACCGCCAGCAGCAGCAACGGCAACCACGCCAGCTGCCCTGCCCCCGCCGACTGCAGCACCACGCCACCGGCCATGCCGCCGGCGGCAATCGCCAGGTTCCAGCCGGTCACCAGCATCGACTGCGCCAGGTCCGCCGCCGCGCCCGCACGCCGCGCCACCGCGGTCTGGAACAGCGTCGGCACCGCACCAAACGCCACGCCCCACAGCACGCTGGCCAGCAGCAGCACCTGCGGCACGCCCGGCCACAGCAGCAGCGCCAGCACCGCCCAGCGCACCCAGCCCAGCAGCAGCACCGCCAGCAATGCCATCAGTCCGAACGCCCAGCGCCAGCCGATCTGCTGGCCCAGCAGCGTGCCCGCCGGCACCCCCAGCGACAGCGCCAACGGTGAACCCACCATCGCCACCGCGATCGCCCGCCCCTGCAGTTCGGGCACCACCAGGCGCGCCGCATAGCCAGCGACCAGTGACCACAACAGGCCCGCACCCACGCCGGCCAGGAAGCGGCATCGTCGCCTCACCGGCCTACCTGCAGCGGCGCGGCGTGCCCAAGGCGCCGGCCGACCTGCTGCAGCACACGCTGCTGCACTACAAATTCCCCAGCAGCGGCAAGCTGGAACCGTGGCCGATCCAGTGGCCGGACGAAGAGGCCGCGCAGGAACTGCCCGCGCACATGGTCGCCAACACCATCGAAGCGCGGGTGGAGCTGGCCCTGCGCGATATCGGCCTGGCCTTCGTCCCGGTGCACTCGGTGCGTGATGCCCTTGCCGATGGCCGCCTGGTCACCGTACTGGATGAGCACGTGCATTCCTGCGGCACCTTCCATCTGCTGTGGCCTTCGGGCCGGCATGTGCTGCCGAAGCTGCGGGTGTTCATCGACTTCATCGGCGCACGGCTGGATACCGTCCCGTAGCCCGGTAGATCCACGCCATGCGTGGATGACGGAGCATCGCCACCACGACCATTCATCCACCGGCGCTATAATCCCCCTTATTCCTCCAAGAGGCCCGCGACCAATGCGCCAGTGATGCCGCCGTCTTTCCACTAGACGGCCCGACTCTTCCCGCCCCTGTGCGCAGGGGAGAACCAGGCATCCCATGGAGGTCGCATGACCACGCATTCCCTCGCGCTCGATCGCGTGTCCTATCGGTTGGCCGATGGCCGATCGCTGTTTTCCGAACTCTCGTTTTCCTTTGAACCGGTGGCCACCGGCCTGGTCGGTGCCAACGGCACCGGCAAGAGCGTGCTCGCGCGCCTGCTGGCCGGGCAACTGACGCCCGACAGCGGCCAGGTGCGCGGCAGCGGCCGGGTCTTCCTGCTGCCCACGCCCGGCTACCCGCCACGCGGCACCGTGGGCGAACTGGCAGGCGTGGGCGCTGAACTGGCCGCACTTGAGCGCATCGAAGCCGGCAGCATCGACGAGGCTGATTTCGCCTGCATCGGTGATCGCTGGGACCTGCGCGAGCGCCTGCAGCAGCAATGGCGTGCCCTGGGCCTGCCCGATGATCTGCAGCCCACGCAGCCGGCCGCGCGCCTCAGTGGTGGCCAGGCCATGCGCGTTGCACTGTCTGGCGCGTGGGCCAGCGGCGCCGACTGGCTCATCCTCGACGAACCCAGCAACCATCTGGATGCACGCAACCGCCAGCAGCTGTACCAGCAACTGCAGCAGTGGCCGGGCGGGCTGCTGGTGATCAGCCACGACCGCGATCTGCTGGCCCACATGCAGCAGATCGTGGAACTGGATGCGCACCGGCTGCATCGCTATGGCGGGCCGTGGCAGCACTACGCCGAGGCACGCGCCGCCGAGCGCGATGCCGCAGTCGCTCAGCTCGACCATGCCCGTGCTCAGCACCGCCAGCAGCAGCGCAGCGCGCGCGAGCAGCACGAACGCCAGCAGCAGCGGCAGGCGCGCGGCAACCGCGATGCGAAGCAGGCCAACCAGGCGCCGATCCTGCTGGGCGGGCAGAAGCAGCGTGCCGAGGCCACCCAGGGCCGTGCGCAGCAGATCCAGGCCGACCGCCTGCAGGCCAGCGCCCAGCAGTTGCGCAGCGCCGCTGCCGCCGTGCAGGCGGCACCCGACCTTGCACTGTTCGCCAGCGAAGGCGAGCGCGGCAGTGCGCGTCTGCTGCAGGCCCACGATCTGGTGCTGCCGCATGGCTGCAGCGCACCGTTGCAGCTGGATATCCGCCGTGGCCAGCGCATTGCCGTGGTCGGTGACAACGGCAGTGGCAAGTCCACCCTGCTGCGCGTGCTGGCGGGCCAGATGGATGCGCAGGCAGGCGAGGTGCAGCGGCATGCACCATTGGCGCTGCTGGACCAGCAGCTGCTGGCACTGGCCGGTGAGCACAGCATCCTCGATACGGTGCAGTCGGCCAATCCGACGGCCGACCCCGCCGAGCTGCGCACGCGGCTGGCCCTGCTCGGGCTTGACGCACAGCGCATCCAGCGGCCGGCCAGCAGCCTCAGCGATGGCGAACGGGTAAAGGGCGCACTGGCCAGCGTGCTCTATGCGCAACCGGCACCGCAGATGTTGCTGCTGGACGAGCCCGGCAACGCACTGGACCTGACCGCGCTGCAGGCGCTGGAATCACTGCTGGGTGCGTGGGACGGTGGCCTGGTGATGGTGAGCCATGACACCCACCTGCTGCGCGCGTTGCGGCCGACGCAGGTGCTGCAGGTGGGGGCTGATGGCTGGCAGTGGCGCGACGCAGACCCGGGGTCGGATCCCTTTTGCAGCGCAAAAGGGCTCTAACCCCGGCCCGATGACCCCGCCATCCACGCATGGCGTGGATCTACTTGGGTGGGGCGCGATATCCACGCATGGCGTGGATCTACTTGGGTGGGCCGCGATATCCACGCATGGCGTGGAGCCACCGATCCGGATGGGCGCGAATTCCAGTAGAGCCACGCCACGCGTGGATGCTTCTGCCCTCAGCGCTTCCACGCCGGGAACGCCTGCGGCAACTGCTGCCACAACAGCGGCCCCGCGCGCAGTTCGCTCTCATTGAGCAGGCATGCATCCAACGTCGCACGCACCGCACGCTCATCCATGTGCACGCCAATCACCACCAGCTCCTGCCGACGGTCACCCCACAGCGGGTGCCACAGACGCGCCATCGCCGCATGCGCATCCCCATCCGGGAATTCCTCCAACCCGGGCAACGGCGCGCTCCAGCAGTCCGCCTGCTGCCGCGCCCAGCCCAGGTCGCTGTACGGCAGCGGCGTCGGCGGCAGCAGCGGCGTGGTGTCCTCTTCGCCAGCACGCACGCGCTCGCGCGCCGCATACCAGAAGCCAGCCGCCTGCGTGCGCGTCGCCGCACCCACGCTGCTCAGTTCGCCCACCCAGTCCATGCGGTTGGCCAGCCAGAACCAGCCCTTGCTGCGGATCACCCCGGGCATGCCGTCCTGCAGCGCGCGGGCGAAACGCCCCGGATGGAACGGCCGGCGCGAGCGATAGACGAAGCTGCCGATGCCGTATTCCTCGGTCTCCGGCGTGTGCTCGCCACGTAGTTCCTTCACCCAGCCGGGCGCCTGCTGCGCACGGTCGAAATCGAAGCGGCCGGTATCCAGCAGCTCGCGCAGCGGCACATCGCCAAACGACGACAGCAGCAGCTTGGCGTCGCGGTTCAGGCCACGCAGTACCGCCAGCGTGTCCTGCAGCACGTCCTCATCGGCCTGGTCGACCTTGCTCACCACGATCACGTCGGCAAACTCCACCTGCTCGCACAGCAGGTCGACCACGCCGCGGTCATCATCCGGGCCGGCCTGCTGGCCGCGCTCGGCCAGGCGCAGGGTCGATCCGAAGTCGGCAAGGAACGCGCTGCCATCGACCACCGTCACCATCGTGTCCAGCCGCGCAATGTCGCTCAGGCTGAAGCCCTGTTCGTCGCGCACGGCGAAGGTCGCTGCCACCGGCATGGGCTCGCCGATGCCGGTCGATTCGATCAGCAGGTAGTCATAGCGCCCGGCGTCGGCCAGGCGTCGCACTTCCTGCAGCAGGTCGTCGCGCAGGGTGCAGCAGATGCAGCCGTTGCTGAACTCGACCAGCGTCTCCTCGGTGCGGCGCAGCTCGGCGCCCCCGTCGCGCAGCAGCTGCGCATCGATGTTCACCTCGCTCATGTCGTTGACGATGACCGCCACGCGCAGGCCATCGCGGTTGCGCAGGATCTGGTTGAGCAGGGTGGTCTTGCCGGCGCCAAGGAAGCCGGACAGCACGGTGACCGGCAGGCGGCGGTCGGCGCGGGAAACAGGGTTCATGCGGGGCGGAGGGTCGCGGATGGAAATGTTACTGTATAACATTCTACGGGCACGACGCAGCGGCGGAGTTGCCGCCTGTAGAGCCGAGCCGATGCTCGGCTGCCCGCGCTATTTGCCGTAGCGGCGCAGCAACTCCACCAGCACTTCCGCCTCGGCGGCCCGTTGCTGCGGGTCCTCGGCTCCCACCACGTGTTCCTGCAGGTGCTCGTGCAGCAGCTCCATCAGCAGGCTGTGGGCGGCGCCGCGCACGGCCGCCACCTGCACCAGCACGTCCGCGCAGTCGCCCGCCGCCCCCTCGGGGCGGTCCAGTGCCTGTTCCAGCGCCGCCACCTGGCCGCCGATGCGGCGCACCCGGGTCAGCAGGTGTTTCCGGTTCTTGTGTACATGTGCCATGGCCGTATCGTATACCCTATGGGGGTATCCTTCCACTCACCAATGCCCCCATGCACCTGGACGCCCTCGCCGCCTCCCGCCGCCACGACCACCGGTTCGACGACGGCAATCCGCTGGCCGAACGCAATACCCGCCGCGCCATGTGGCTCACCGTCAGCATGATGTTCATCGAGATCTCCGGTGGCTGGTGGTTCAACTCCATGGCCGTGCTGGCCGATGGCTGGCACATGAGCTCGCACGCCCTGGCGCTCGGCCTCTCGGTATTCGCCTACCGCTGCGCTCGGCGCTATGCGCACGACCCGCGCTTTGCCTTCGGCACCTGGAAGATCGAGATCCTGGCCGGCTACACCAGTGCCATCGCCCTGCTCGGCGTGGCCGCCCTGATGGCCGTGCAGTCGCTGCAGCGCCTGTGGGTACCGGCGCCCATCCACTACGACGAGGCCATCCTCATCGCCGTGGTCGGCCTGGGCGTGAACCTGCTGTGCGCCTGGTGGCTGCACGACAGCCCGGGCCACGCCCACCCTCATCACGGGCACGGGCACGGCCATGCGCATGGCCACGACCATGACCACCATGACCACGATCACTCCCATGGGCATGCGCATGGCCACGCGCACGGGCATGACCTCAACCTGCGCTCGGCCTACATGCACGTGCTGGCCGACGCCGCGACCTCTGTGCTGGCCATCGTCGCCCTGCTGGGCGGCAAGCTGTGGGGCGCCGCCTGGCTGGACCCGGTAATGGGCCTGGTCGGTGCGGTGCTGGTGACGGTCTGGGCGGTCGGCCTGCTGCGCGACAGCGGCCGCGTGCTGCTGGATGCGCAGATGGATGCGCCAGTGGTGGCTGAAGTGCGCGAAGTGATCGAACAGGGCCCGTGGCCCGCGCGCCTGGCCGATCTGCACGTATGGCAGGTGGGGCGCGGCAAGTACGCGGTGGCTGCCAGCGTGGTTACCAGCGATGCCGACCTGGATGCCGACCAGCTGCGCAAGGCGCTGGCAGTGCACGAGGAACTGGTGCACGTGACGCTGGAGATCCATCGCACGGCGTGAGGGTGCGGGTCTGCTCTTCGGTAGAGCCGAGCCATGCTCGGCTGCTCCTGATTTCCTGTAGAGCCGAGCCCATGCTCGGCTGCTTCTGATTTTCTGTAGAGCCGAGCCCATGCTCGGCTGCTCCTGATTTCCTGTAGAGCCGAGCCATGCTCGGCTGCTCCTGATTTCCTGTAGAGCCGAGCCCATGCTCGGCTGCTCCTGATTTCCTGTAGAGCCGAGCCCATGCTCGGCTGCTCCTGATTTCCTGTAGCGCCGAGCCCATGCTCGGCTGCTCCTGATTTCCTGTAGAGCCGAGCCATGCTCGGCTGCTCCTGATTTCCTGTAGAGCCGAGCCCATGCTCGGCTGCTTCTGCCCAAAGCAGTCGAGCATGGCTTGTATGTTCCTCCCGGCTCCCACGAGGTATGTAGGAGCCAGGGTGGAGGGACCGTCAACATGTTATCTGCGGGTACCAGCCGACAGACGAGTCGAGCGATCCCCATCCCGCACCTCAACGTCGATAAGGGATCTAGCGGCCTTTTTAGGACCGCCGATGTAGGCAAGCCAACGTGGTGCGGTACCACCCCAGCCCCTCAACAATAGCTGGGAGTTGCGCAGATGTCAGATCGTTTTGCTGTCGGTATTGATGCCGATTCACGGACCCTGGTGGTGGCCTACCACGGCACCAAGGGTAGCTTCCGGATCGCAAATTCAGCCTCGACCATCAACAAATGGCTGTCCAGCCTGCCGGCAAAGTCCCGTATTGGCGTCGAGGCAACCAATCGCTACCACGAGCTTGTGGTTCAAGCTGCCCAAAGGGCCGGTCACGCGGTCTTTGTGCTTAACCCGCGCGACATCAAGCATTACGCCAAGGGTGTGGCTTGCCGCGGCAAGACCGACTCGGGCGACGCCCAGGTCATTGCGCGTTACGTCGCCAAGGAGGCCGACAATCTGCACGAGCATGTCGCCCGTTCGCCTGCGCAGGAGCAGCTGCACGTGCTTCTTCAGCAGCGCGACAGCCTGGTGCGGAACAGGGCAACGCTCCGCCTCTCTTTGGGTGACGATGCAGCTGACTCAACCATCTTCGGGCGCATTTTCAGAGGCTTGAAAGAAGCTATTGCGATGTTGGACCGGGAAATCCAGCGACTCTGCAGCAGCGGCGAGCAACGCGATCTGTATCGACGGATCATGACCATTCCGGGGGTCGGTCCGACGGTGGCTGCCTTCGTCACCCATCACATCACCCGCTGGCCGCTGGCCAGCTCAGACGCCTGGGTGGCCTGCACTGGCTTGGATCCGCGACCAAACGAATCCGGCGCACGAATCGGCCGACGTCGCTTGTCCAAGCGAGGCAACGCCAGCCTGCGCCAAATGCTCTACATGGCCGCCATGGGCCTGACCCGATCAAAAGGCGGCAAACCCCTCTACCTCGCCATCCGCGAGCGCGGGCACAGCAGCACTGCCAGCTTCAACATCTTGGCCAGAAAGCTGGCCCGGATCGCCTGGGGCGTCTTTAAGAGTGGCCAGAACTTCGACCCGACCATGCTGAAAGTCGGTCAAGCCCGCTTCCAGCAGGCTTGACCACGAACATAGGATCTCGACTCTACAAAGGGCAGTCGAGCATGGCTCGACTCTACAAAGGGCAGTCGAGCGTGGCTCGACTCTACAGAAGGCAGCACCATGGCAGACCCCTACAACAGCGGCATCCCCTCCCCTCCGGCCCTGCGCTTCGAGGATTCGCTGGTCACCACCGCCTTCGAGCTGCCCGGCTACCGCGTGGCCCGCAACCTGGGCGTGGTGCGCGGCATCACCGTGCGCTCGCGCTCGATCGTCGGCAACTTCCTCGGCGGCATCCAGACGATCTTCGGCGGCAACATCACCATCTACACCGAGCTGTGCGA
>Ga0308172_1002194_pt1 | contig 10746 bp, 9 predicted proteins | sample PhyGR2_FD_202134 | JGI IMG/M metagenome (GOLD analysis project Ga0308172, IMG submission 202134) | Phyllosphere microbial communities from UC Gill Tract Community Farm, Albany, California, United States - DLSLSG.R2 | ecosystem: Host-associated > Plants > Phyllosphere > Unclassified | place: USA...
CGGAAAGAACCGGCACCGCGCCCTGCGCGATCGTCGGGCCTTCGTCCATGCCTTCGGTTACAAAATGTACGGTGCAGCCGGAAATCTTCATGCCGCTGTCGATGGCGCGCTGGTGGGTGTGCAGGCCGGGGAAAAGCGGCAGCAGGGAAGGGTGGATATTGATGATGCGGCCTTCATAGGGGGCGATGAAATCCCCTGAGATCAGCCGCATGTAACCGGCAAGACAGATGATATCAGGCGCAATCTCGCCAAGTGCGGCCAGAATGGCGCCCTCATGCTCGGCTTTGCTGGCATAGGTCTTGCGCTCGAAAACGAGTGTGGGAATACCGAACGCCCGCGCCTTTTCCAGCCCGCCTGCCGACGCCTTGTCCGAAATTACACAGGCGATCTCGGCCGGAAAATCCGTCTCCTGACAGGCCTTGGCAAGCGACACCATGTTGGAGCCGCTGCCGGAAATGAAAACGACGACACGTGCGCGGCCAGACCGAGAGGCGGCGCTCATCATAGGCTGAGGGCGCCCTTGTAGATCGTGCCGTGCGCACCCTCTTCGCGGGCGACCATGCGGCCGAGCGGGAACACGGTCTCGCCTTCCGCCGTCAGAGCATCGGTGACCTTGGCGGCATTTTCAGCCGAAACGACCACGATCATGCCGACACCGCAGTTGAACGTGCGCAGCATTTCTTTGGCTTCAACGCCACCGGTTTTTGCAAGCCACGAGAACACAGCCGGAACCTCGATCGCGTCGAGATCGATCTCGGCGGCGAGATGCTTGGGCAGAACGCGCGGAATATTTTCCGGGAAGCCGCCGCCGGTAATATGCGCCAGCGCCTTCAGCGCGCCGGTCTCGCGGATTGCCTTCAAAAGCGGCTTTACATAGATGCGCGTCGGCGTCAGCAGCGCTTCGCCAAGCTTCTTGCCATCTGCGAAGGGTGCCGGGGCGTCCCAGTCAAGGCCGGAGATCGAAACGATCTTGCGCACCAGCGAAAAACCGTTGGAATGAACGCCGGAGGACGAAAGTCCGAGAATGACGTCGCCTTCGGAAATATCGCCGGCGGGCAGAAGCTGGCCACGTTCGGCAGCACCCACGGCAAAGCCCGCGAGATCGTAGTCGCCATCGGAATACATACCGGGCATTTCAGCGGTTTCACCACCGATCAGCGCACAGCCGGATTCGCGGCAGCCGGCAGCAATGCCGGAAACGATGGCAGCGCCCTGATCCGGGTCGAGCTTGCCGGTCGCGAAATAGTCGAGGAAGAACAGTGGTTCTGCGCCCTGCACGACGAGATCGTTGACGCACATGGCAACGAGATCGATGCCGACGGTGTCATGGAAATTCGCGTCGATGGCGATCTTCAACTTGGTGCCGACGCCGTCATTGGCGGCCACCAGAACCGGATCGTTAAAGCCTGCGGCCTTCAGATCGAACAGGCCGCCGAAGCCGCCGATTTCGCCATCCGCGCCGGGACGCCGCGTCGAGCGCACCGCCGGTTTGATCTTTTCGACCATCAGGTTGCCGGCGTCGATATCCACACCTGCGTCACTATAGGTAAGACCGTTCTTGCCCGACTGGCTCATCGCTCTCGTCTCCGCTGGTTCCTTTGGCGTCGCCATTCGCACGGGACGGGGCCTGATGCAAGGGTTTGAGTGGCAAAAGCTCCGGTTTTTAACGGCTTTGCGACGGTTTGACGTTTTGTGTGCCTCGGGCCTCTCGACAGCGATATGCGCAGCGCAGACTTGAAAACCCGTCGTCGTTGCACAGACCTGGTAACCGCCGTGTCTATCGCTGCCGGACCACCGGCCTTGACCATGTGCATATGCGCATCCTATCTCCATCATGGGCAATGACGGCACGGCGACAAGAGGATGAACGGATGCAACCCCATGTGAGCGGTACGAGCCTGCGCCGGCAGGTTTTTTTCTGGATTGGCGTGCTTGCCGTCTTTATCTTTTTCCTGATGGTCTTCAGCTCCATCCTCCTGCCTTTCGTGGCGGGCATGGCACTTGCCTATTTTCTCGATCCGGTTGCCGACTGGCTGGAGCGCCGAGGCCTGAGCCGGTTGATGGCCACCGTCGTTATCCTCGTCTCCTTCGTGCTGATTTTCGCGCTGTCGCTCATCATCATCATTCCGCTGATTGCCGCCCAGGCATCCGAATTCATCACGCGCATCCCGCAATATATCTCGTCCCTGCAGCAGTTGATCGCCGGTGCGGACGCCAATCTGCTGCCTGACTGGGTGAGCAACCAGATCAATGCAGTGAAGGAGAATTTTTCCAAGCTGCTGACCGAAGGCGCGGGCTTCATCGGCACCCTGCTGACGCAGATCTGGAATTCCGGCAAATCGCTGGTCGATGTCATGTCGCTGCTGGTCGTCACACCCGTCGTCGCTTTCTACCTGCTGCTCGACTGGGACCGGATGATAGACAAGGTCGATAGCTGGATACCGCGCGACTACGTGCATACGGTCCGCCAGATCGCCCGCGACATGGACAGGACGATTGCCGGCTTCGTGCGCGGGCAGGGGTCGCTCTGCCTCATCCTTGGTGTTTATTACGCTGTCGGCCTGTCCTTGGTGGGCCTGAATTTCGGCCTGCTGATCGGCCTTTTCTCCGGCCTTATCAGCTTCATTCCATATATTGGTTCGATGGTCGGCCTCATCCTTGCCGTCGGCGTTGCCATTGTGCAGTTCTGGCCTGATTATATCTATGTATTTCTGACACTTGCCGTGTTCTTTTCCGGCCAGTTCATCGAAGGCAACATCCTGCAGCCGAAGCTCGTCGGCAGCAGCGTCGGCCTGCATCCGGTATGGCTGATGTTCGCATTGTTCGCCTTCGGTGCGCTTTTCGGTTTCGTCGGCCTTCTGGTCGCCGTGCCGGCGGCGGCAGCCGTTGGCGTGCTTGTCCGCTTTGCATTGTCGCGATATCTTGAAAGCGATCTTTACCATGGGCACGCCGCCAACCTTCCCTGGGAAGAACAGGAAACGTCCTCCGGCAAGGTTGACTCTCAGGGCTAACGATGACTGACCAAATCAAAAACGACAACGCCCGGTCGAAGGCCGAGCAGCTGCCGCTCGCATTCTCACACCAGTCCGCTTCCGGAAGGGACGATCTTCTCGTGTCTGACTCGCTCAAGGCTGCCGTCAGCCTTGTGGATGAATGGCCGAACTGGCCTTCGCCCGTGGTGGTGCTGGCCGGGCCTCCGGGTTCGGGAAAATCGCATCTCGCCAATATCTGGAAAAATATCAGCAGCGCGCAGGATATCCACCCGCAAGCCGGTGTTGGCGCTGCGCGCCTTGCCGAAACTGGACCGGTTCTGTTTGAGGATGCCGATCGCCGCGGTTTTGACGACACCGAACTTTTCCATGTCATCAACAGCGTGCGCCAGCACGGCACCACGCTTTTGATGACCAGCCGGCAATGGCCGGCCGCATGGCCGGTGACCTTGCCGGACCTGCGCTCACGCCTGAAAGCCGTGACTGTGGTGGAGACAGGCGAGCCCGACGAGGGTCTTCTGGCACAGGTTCTGGTGAAACTCTTCGCCGACCGGCAGCTTTATATGGATGACAAACTCATAGGCTACATCGTCAACAGAATGGAGCGTTCACTCGATACGGCGCAGACGATTGTGGACCGTATCGACAGGCTGGCGCTCTCGCGTGGAACAAGGATAACCCGTCCCTTGGCGGCGGAAGTCCTTAACGCGATGGGCGAAGGGACAAGGGGCAGCGGGCTGGAGGTCGATTGACTGTCACAGTTCCGTCGTCAAACTGTTATACGGGCAAGAGGGACGATCGCGGGATGCAGCAGGATCACGGGACGGAAAGTCAGGGGATGGTACAGGACATGGACGCTATTGTGCAGGACGACTTCAACAAGGTTCAGCCGATGACCGAGGGCGAGAACCTCTGGGACAGCCCCGCGCGCTTCATCAACCGCGAATTCTCCTGGCTCCAGTTCAATCGCCGTGTTCTGGAAGAAACGCTAAACACGGATCATCCGCTGTTGGAGCGGCTGCGTTTCCTGTCCATCTCCGCCGCCAACCTCGATGAATTCTTCATGGTCCGCGTCGCCGGCCTCGAAGGCCAGGTGCGCCAGAAGATTACGGTCAAGACACCTGACGGCAAGACACCAGCCGAGCAGCTGGAAGATATTCTGAAGGAAATCGACAATCTTCAAATGGAGCAGCAGGCTTCGCTTGCGGTTCTGCAGCAATATCTCGCCAAGGAAGAAATCTTCATCGTGCGGCCTGCCGCACTTTCCGAAGCGGATCGTACCTGGCTGGGCACCGAGTTCGAGGAACGTATTTTCCCGGTGCTGACGCCGCTGTCCATCGACCCTGCGCACCCGTTCCCTTTCATTCCGAACCTCGGTTTCTCGATGGGCCTGCAACTCGACAGCGTCAACGGCCGCGAGCCGATGACAGCGCTGTTGCGTCTCCCGACGGCGCTCGACCGCTTCGTTCGTTTGCCGGATGAGAAAAACGCCATCCGCTACATCACGCTTGAAGATGTAGTCGGCCTGTTCATTCACCGTCTTTATCCGGGCTATACCGTCAGGGGATTCGGCACGTTCCGCATCATCCGTGACAGCGATATCGAGGTGGAGGAAGAGGCGGAAGATCTGGTCCGCTTCTTCGAAAGCGCGCTGAAGCGCCGCCGCCGCGGTTCGGTTATCCGCATTGAGACCGACAGCGAAATGCCGCAGTCGCTCCGCCAGTTCGTGGTGCACGAGCTTGGCGTGCCTGATAATCGCGTTGCCGTTCTGCCCGGCTTGCTCGCGCTCAACACCATCTCGGAAATCGTGCGCGCACCGCGCGACGACTTGAAGTTCGAGCCTTACAACGCCCGTTTCCCCGAGCGCGTGCGTGAACATGCCGGCGATTGCCTTGCCGCCATCCGCGAAAAAGACATGGTGGTTCACCACCCCTATGAAAGCTTCGACGTGGTTGTGCAGTTCCTGTTGCAGGCCGCGCGCGACCCCGAAGTGCTCGCCATCAAGCAGACGCTTTACCGCACCTCCAACGACAGCCCGATCGTTCGCGCGCTGATCGACGCGGCGGAAGCCGGCAAATCCGTTACCGCGCTGGTCGAATTGAAGGCGCGTTTCGACGAAGAGGCGAACATCCGTTGGGCGCGCGATCTGGAGCGGGCCGGCGTGCAGGTGGTGTTCGGCTTCATCGAACTCAAGACGCATGCCAAGATGTCGATGGTGGTGCGCCGCGAGGACGGCAAGCTCAGAACCTATTGCCACCTCGGCACCGGCAACTACCACCCGATCACGGCCAAGATCTATACCGACCTGTCCTTCTTCACCTGCAACCCGAAGATCGCCCACGACATGGCGAATATCTTCAACTTCATCACGGGTTACGGCGAACCGGAAGAGGGCATGAAGCTCGCCATTTCGCCTTATACGCTGCGTGCGCGCATCGTGAAGCACATCAATGAAGAGATCGAGCACGCCAAGCGCGGTGCGCCGGCGGCGATCTGGATGAAGATGAACTCGCTGGTCGATCCCGAGATTATCGATACGCTTTACCGCGCCAGCGCGGCTGGCGTGGAGATCGATCTCGTCGTGCGCGGCATTTGCTGCCTGCGCCCACAGGTTGCGGGTCTGTCGGACAATATCCGCGTCAAGTCGATTGTCGGCCGCTTCCTCGAGCACAGCCGAATCTTCTGCTTCGGCAATGGTTTCGGCCTGCCGTCCGACAAGGCGCTGGTCTATATCGGCTCCGCCGACATGATGCCGCGCAACCTTGATCGCCGCGTTGAAACGCTGGTGCCGCTCACCAACCCTACCGTGCACGAGCAGGTTCTTTCACAGATTATGCTGGGCAATCTCATTGACAACCAGCAGAGCTACGAGATACTTGCGGACGGAACGTCGAGGCGCATCGAGGTGCGTAAAGGCGAAGAACCGTTCAACGCGCAGCACTATTTCATGACCAATCCCAGCCTTTCCGGACGTGGTGAAGCCCTGAAATCAAGTGCGCCCAAATTGATTGCCGGGTTGATTTCTTCCCGCAAGAAACAGGCTGAATGACTCGATCAGAAGCACAGGGGCGGCTGACCGGCCTTGCCCCCGTTTCCGTCATAGATATTGGTTCGAACTCCGTTCGTCTCGTCGTATATGAAGGTCTTTCCCGCGCGCCCGCCGTGCTGTTCAATGAAAAGGTCCTTTGCGGTCTCGGCAAGGGACTGGCCCTCACGGGCCGGATGCATGAGGAAGGCGTTAGCCGGGCTTTGATGGCACTGCGTCGCTTCCATGCGCTTTCCGAACAGGCGCAGGCGCAGCAACTCTACGTACTGGCGACAGCGGCAGCGCGTGAAGCGGAAAACGGCCCGGATTTCATCCGTGAAGCCGAAGCCATACTGGGTTGCGAGATCGAGGTCCTGTCCGGCGAAAAGGAAGCGCTTTATTCCGCCTATGGCGTGATCAGCGGTTTCCACGACCCGGATGGCATTGCAGGCGACCTGGGCGGCGGTTCGCTGGAACTCATCGACATCAAGGGCAAGAACTGCGGCGAGGGCATCACCCTGCCGCTCGGCGGCCTTCGGTTGTCGGAGCAATCGGATGGTTCGCTGGAGAAGGCGACGACCATTGCCCGCAAGCACGTCAAATCCTTCGCAAAGCTGCTGGCGGCCGGCGAGGGGCGTACCTTTTATGCCGTGGGCGGCACGTGGCGAAACATCGCCAAGCTGCACATGGAGATCACGGGTTATCCGCTGCACATGATGCAGGGATATGAATTGCCGCTGGCGGAAATGCTGAATTTTCTGGAAGAAGTCATCGTCTCCAGGGACAGCAAGGACCCGGCCTGGCAGGCGGTCTCCAAGAACCGCCGTTCGCTTCTGCCGTTCGGCGCCATCGCCATGCGTGAAGTTCTAAAGGCGATGAAGCCGGCAACGATCGCCTTCTCGGCGCAGGGCGTACGCGAAGGTTATCTTTATTCGCTGCTGACGGAAGCGGAGCGGGATACCGACCCGCTGCTGGTCACGGCCGACGAGCTTGCCATTCTGCGTGCCCGTTCGCCCGAACATGCGCGCGAACTGGCCGACTGGAGCGGCCGCACCTTTCCGGTCTTCGGCATCGAGGAGACGGAAGAGGAAAGCCGTTACCGGCAGGCGGCCTGCCTTCTGGCCGATATCAGCTGGCGTGCACATCCGGACTATCGCGGTCTGCAGGCGCTCAACATCATCGCCCACTCCTCCTTCGTGGCGATCACCCATCCGGGCCGCGCTTATATCGCGCTTGCCAATTATTACCGCTTCGAAGGGTTGAACGACAACGGCACCACACAGCCGCTCGCCGCCATGGCGGGTGACCGCTTGCTGGAACTCGGCAAGTTGCTCGGCGGCCTGCTGCGCGTAGTTTACCTCTTCTCAGCCTCCATGCCCGGTGTCGTCGATCACCTGAAATTCCGCAAATCCACCAATCCGGATCTGGATCTGGAATTCGTCGTACCACACGCCTATTGCGATTTTGCCGGCGAGCGTCTGGACGGACGCCTGCAGCAACTGGCGAAACTGACGGGCAAGCGGTTGGCGTTTGTGTTCGAATAAATGGTCGCGCGCATGACGTAGCATAGAATGCTGGTCAACATGGGAGCTGGCTTAAGGGGATCAGTTGACCGAGACACGATTTAGACTGGCGTTGCCGCACGAAGCGCTGATCGTGAAAGAGATCAGTGCTGCGGCCTATATTCCAGCATATCTACAAATCGTGGGCGCTGCGCCCGAACCCGCTTTTGAAGATTACCTGCCGCGCATTTCTGCGGAACAAGTGTGGTTTAGCGTAACCGATGGCGAAACGTCTGGATTGGTGGTTCTCGAAAGCCATCACCGATATCTCATGATTTACAGCATAGCCGTTAGTCCCATCTTTCAGGGAAGAGGCATCGGGAAATCACTTCTCCGTTTCGCGGAGCTACACGCTTTGGAATGTGGGATTGGCGAATTGCGCCTTTACACGAATATGCGGATGACGAAGAACATAGCGCTTTACAGCGATTGCGGCTTTGAGGAGTGCGGGCGTCGCCCGCATCCGTCAAGAGAAGGTGAAATCCTCATCGATATGAAAAAGTCGGTTGCATGATTTTGCAACTCTGTCTCACCGTGGCGAGGCTGACGGCCGGCTGGCATTTTTCTTCGAATAACAAACAGACGTTTTCGCCGTTGGGGCACGAATTGTGTCAGTACCAACGCTCGCAAAAGGCTTCGATATCGCTCGACTGAAAGTCGGCAAGCCGTGCCATGATCGTCTCGAATGGCCAGTTCCACCAGGCGATAGAGGCCAGCTTCTCCGCGACGGTTCGCGAAAATCGCTCGCGAATGATCTTCGCGGGGACGCCTCCGACGATTGTATAGGGCGGCACGTCTTTGGTGACGACCGCGCCGGCCGCGAGCACGGCGCCGTCTCCAACCTTCACGCCCGGCAGCACGATGACCCCGTGACCGATCCAGACATCGTGACCGATGACGGCGCGATCCTCCTTGCGGCGATCGAAAAAAGCGTCGTCGCGCACCGCCTCTGTAGCGTAATATTCCGGGCAGTAGCTGAAACGGTGCATGGACGGTCGGTCCATTGGATGGTTCGGTGCGCCAATCCTGACGTCCGCGGCAATAGCGCAGAATTTCCCGATTGTCGCATCACCGACAATACAACGGGGTCCGAGGTAAGAGTAATTCCCGAGTTCGACGTTGTGCAGAGAGGTATCGGCCAAAATTTCGCAGCAGCTACCTATGTTCGAGTCCCTTATGCTTGCCGTCGAATGGATAACTGTCTCTGCGAGCTTGGGGCGATTGAGTTGTGCGGTTGAGTGCATGCCTGTCTCCGGATTTCGGCCTGCGTAACCGGGGACTATGAACGGCGTATGACGTGAAATTGCGAAGGCAAGCCGATTAGGCCAGATATCCTTTTGAAATGCAGATCGTGTACGCGCTTTGCGTGGAACGAAATCAGGCTTCACACAGCGCCGTCAGCCGCCGGAACCATCCGCGGTCGCAGCTTTTTTACTTCCAGTAATGATCGGATATGTTTTGGGCATTCTGAATGATGTGACGCGCGACTTCGGGATCTCCGCCCTCGAATGTTTCCAGGTCGGCTCCGCATAGCAGCAGGAAAAGCTGCTGGTGTGCGACAGCGGCAAAATAGTCACGAGGCGGTGGCTGTATTTCAGACCCGATTGACTGGAGTTCGTCAGCAGCCTGTTTGCTTGCACGCTCAAGCGCTGCGAAAATAGTGGACACCATCGCCGATTCTGTCCGTTGCAATATATCCTGAACCTGCCGTTCGGCGGGCGTCAGGACCGGGCAGCTCTCACTCATCGCACAACTCTCCTCTCGGCACGCCTCGTTTACCTGCGGTACTATGCCATGGATTGTGTCTGCTTTGGGAGGAGAAGCTGAAGTTGTGGATTTGAAACCGCAAACGAAAAACACGACAGACCGAAATCGGTTTGTCGCCGAGACAAACCGGTCGCCTCGCTACAAGCCGTTATTATTCAACCGTGCCCCAGCGCCTTCCTGATACAGGCGCTGAGATAGGCATATTGCAGGGGCGTGGCCCTTGCCATCGCCTCCGTGCGGGTGGCGGGCCTGTCCTCGTAACCGACCGGAATATCGAACTGGGTGAAGGTGAAATCCCAGCGGGTGCCGTTGACGATATTGTAGAAATGGTCGGCGCCGCTAACGACGGTTTTGGCGAGGTCGCCACCGAAAATATCCTGCACCACAAGAGCTGTAACGCCGCCTTGCCCCCTGGCTGGGTTTTCTCTCGACCACAGGCTGCTGGTTTCGAGCGACCAGCTTTTCCTCAGGGCGTAATACAGTCGTTCGGCATTGTCCTGCATGACGGGTCTTTCCTGTTTCGGAACCGGGTTCCGGGTCAGGTTGGGTCGGTACAGTAACGGAGCGCCTCGCTTCCTTTTTCAGGCCGCAGGAACGCTCCGTTCAGTTGAGATTGCGCCGATGCGCTGACGGTGCCGGAACGAATTCCGGCACCCCTTTCCTCACTTCGCGTCGAGAAGGTCCTTGACTTCCAGCAGGACGAACTCGTTGTCGTCAGCCTTGTCCAGCGCACGACCGGCCGAGAAGGGCAGGTTGTTGTCGTTGCCGACGATAATATGGGTGGCGTCGACACGGTCGACATTCTCGATGGTCACGAACGGCATGTCGTAGAAACCGTTGCCGCCGCCCTGACGCTTCCTGTTATCAGGATCGGAGATCTTCAGCAGATCGATATAGCCGATCTTGCGCGCCGCCTTGCCGGCATTGTCGTCGTTGAATTCGATCTTGTAGATGCGCTTGACCTTGGAAGGTACGGCAAAGCAGTTTACGTCCGGCTTTTTCGGGTCGGCGCAGGCTTTGTCGGCGGTGCCGGCGCCATTGTCGCGCTCGATGACCAGCGCGGTGCTCTCGTCCAGCATGTTGAAATCGCCGATGGCTTCGCCACCTTGCGCCAGCGGGTAGAGCCAGGTGCGGCCTGTCCATTCCTTCTTGGCGGTATCGAGTTCGATGATGCGAAGGGCGGTTGAGCCGTCTTGGGTCTTTTCGACCTGACCGTCGGCGGTGTAGAGCGGGCCTTCGAGAAGGCCGTAAAGCTTCGAGCCGTCCTTGGAGAGAGCCATGCCTTCATAACCACCTGATCGTTTCAGGTTGAAAGCGGGCATTTTCTGCGTGGGGTTGCCGGGCAGTGCCAGGGTCGGATGATCCGGGGACTTCACCTCGATATCGCCGGCCTTGGTGGCGA
>Ga0308172_1002199_pt1 | contig 10732 bp, 10 predicted proteins | sample PhyGR2_FD_202134 | JGI IMG/M metagenome (GOLD analysis project Ga0308172, IMG submission 202134) | Phyllosphere microbial communities from UC Gill Tract Community Farm, Albany, California, United States - DLSLSG.R2 | ecosystem: Host-associated > Plants > Phyllosphere > Unclassified | place: USA...
AGGGTCCTGTCCATCCAAGTGAACGAGGATTACTCGCTCACCACCACCGTGGCGCTCAAAGAACAAAGGAGACTCCTATCAGGCGTTACCTGGCTCAGCGTCAGCTTGCTCGTCACCCGCTGCGCTAGGCAGGCGGATTGGGCGAACAGGGACGACTGTCGAGATAGCGTGTTTGTAAACCATCTGGCTGACGGTGTTTTTCAACAGGATCACGAACTGGTCGAACGACTCAATCGTACCTTGCAACTTGATACCGTTGACCAGATAAATGGAAACCCCCACTTTCTCTTTACGTAAGGTATTCAAGTAAGGGTCTTGTAGCGAATGCCCTTTTGACATGTGCCGCACTCCTTTAAGGATCAATAATAAAAATCGGAAAATAGAAAGCTTTAACCGTCACACCCCCAAGGATAGACGGCAATTGCAAGGACTCAGCTCAATATGGAGACCGTTCCCAAGTATTTCAAGGCGCGTGACAGATTGTCGCTGTCCAGGCTGTCCAGCCAGTGCAAATCGCTCCAACTGCGCAACCAGGTGAACTGGCGTTTCGCCAATTGGCGCGTGGCGATGATGCCGCGCTCCTGCATTTCGGCTGACGTAAGCTTGCCATCCAGATGATCCCAGACTTGGCGATAGCCTACAGCACGTATCGAAGGCAACCCTGGATGCAGGTCACCTCTGGAACGCAGTGCTACGACCTCTTCCACAAACCCCTGTTCCAACATAATTGTGAATCTTTGTGCAATTCGTTCATGCAGCACCTGGCGATTTGCCGGAGCGATGGCCAGATTGGCCACAGTATAGGGCAATTGTGACTGCCCAGATGCGCCTGCATCAGCACTTTGCGCAGATTGTCGCTGCCGATGCTCGGTCATGGTCAGCCCGCTGACACGCCAGACTTCCAGTGCCCGCGTCAGGCGCTGAGGGTCATTAGGATGAATGCGCGCCGCCGACACCGGATCTACCGCTGCCAACTGATCATGCAGGGCTTGCCAGCCAATGCGTGCAGCTTCGTCTTCAAGCTCGGCGCGCACCTGGGCGTCCGCTGGCGGCATATCCGCCAGACCTTCCTGCAAAGCCTTGTAATAGAGCATCGTGCCGCCCACCAGCAGGGGAATATTGCCCCGTGCGGTGATCTCAGCCATGGCGGCCAGGGCATCGGTGCGGAAATCCGCCGCCGAATAACTCTCGGCGGGGTCAATGATGTCGATCAGCCGGTGCGGATGCTGCGCGAGCAACGCCTTGGAGGGCTTGGCCGTGCCGATGTCCATGTCCCGGTAAACCAGGGCAGAGTCGACGCTGATCAACTCGCATGGCAGCACCTTGGTCAGCTCGATAGCGAGATCGGTCTTACCGGCGGCCGTGGGGCCCATCAGGAAGATTGCGGGGGGCAAGGCACTCATCAACGACCGCGCAGGAACAGTTTGTCCAGATCGTCCAGGCCCATCTGGGTCCAGGTCGGTCGGCCATGGTTGCACTGCCCGCTGCGCTCGGTGTTTTCCATGTCGCGCAGTAGCCCGTTCATTTCCGGCAACGCCAGGCGGCGGTTGGCGCGGATGGCACCATGGCAGGCCATGGTGCCCAGCAATTCGTTGATGTGGGCCTGAATACGGTCGCTGGTGCCGTACTCCATCAGGTCCGCCAACACATCGGCGACCAGCCGGTTGGCCTCGGCCTGCTTGAGCAGCGCAGGGATCTGCCGGATCGCAAGGGTTTCCGGCCCCAGACGCTGCAGCTCAAAGCCCAGCTTCTGGAAAACCTCGTGATGCTCTTCGGCGCAATCGGCCTCACGCTGGCTGACCGCCAGGGATTCGGGCACCAGCAACGGCTGGCCGCTGAGACCTTCACTGGCCATGGCGACCTTTAGCCGCTCATACATGATCCGCTCATGGGCGGCGTGCATATCGACCAGCACCAGGCCATGGGCGTTTTCCGCCAGGATGTAGATACCTTTGAGCTGCGCCAACGCATAACCCAGCGGCGGAATATCACCGCCGCCTTCGGGCAAAGCCACCGCACTCGGCTGTGCGCCCGGCAGCGGCGCGAAGAATTCGCGATAAGCGGCCTGAGCTTCGGCCACCGGCACCGCTGACTGCGGACGCGGTGTGTATTGATATTGATAACCCGCACCCGAGCCAGCGTTCGGTGCTGTGTAAGCCGGCTGCGGTTGCGGCGATTGCAGCAGGTTGCCTGCCAGGCTCATTTCGCCCTGGGGGCCGAATTCACCGGCCTCGGGCCCACTTGGCCGCACCACCGCGGTTACGATTGGCGCCGCCAGTTGGTCATCCGGGCGCACATCGCCCAGCGCGCGGTGCAACGTGCCATAAAGGAAGTCGTGCACCATGCGCCCATCACGGAAACGCACTTCGTGTTTGGTCGGGTGCACGTTGACGTCCACCACCGACGGGTCGACCTCGAAAAACAGCACAAACGTCGGATGCCGCCCATTGAACAGCACGTCGCGATAAGCCTGGCGGACCGCGTGGGCCACCAATTTGTCGCGCACCGCGCGGCCATTCACAAAGAAATACTGCAAATCCGCCTGGCTGCGGGAGAAAGTCGGCAAGCCCACCCAGCCCCACAGACGCAAGCCGTTGCGCTCGATTTCGATCGGCAGCGCCTGCTCCAGGAAGCCCGCGCCGCACACCGCCGCGACTCGACGCGCACGGGCGGCGTCATCATTGGCTTCGTGCAGGCTGAGAATGGTCTTGCCGTTGTGGCGCAGGTGAAACGCCACATCGAAACGCGCCAGGGCCAGGCGTTTGATGACTTCCTGCAGGTGATCGAATTCGGTTTTTTCGGCTTTGAGGAATTTGCGCCGCGCCGGGGTGTTGAAGAACAAATCGCGCACTTCCACCGAGGTGCCCACCGGATGCGCCGCCGGCTGGACTCGGGGCGCCATGTCGCGCCCTTCGGTTTCCACTTGCCAGGCCTGATCGGCGCTGCGGGTGCGCGAGGTCAACGTCAGGCGCGCTACGGAGCTGATGGACGCCAGGGCCTCACCGCGAAAGCCCAGGCTCATCACCCGTTCAAGGTCTTCCAGATCGCGAATTTTGCTGGTGGCGTGACGGGCCAGGGCCAGCGGCAGGTCGTCGGAGGAAATACCGCTGCCGTCGTCACGTACGCGCAGGAGTTTTACACCGCCCTGCTCCACATCCACATCGATGCGCTTGGCACCGGAGTCGATGCTGTTTTCCAGCAACTCCTTGATCACCGATGCCGGTCGTTCCACCACTTCGCCCGCAGCGATCTGGTTGGCCAGGCGCGGGCTGAGCAATTCAATGCGCGACCCGCTGGTGAGGTTTGATTCGCTCATTACTGTGCCGCCAATTCTGTGCCTGGGATGGTCAACACCTGGCCGACTTTCAACTCATCGGTTTTCAGGTTGTTCGCATTGCGCAAGGTCGCGGGCGATACCTGGAAACGCACCGCCAGCATGGCCAGGGTATCGCCGGGCTGTACGCGATGATCACGCGGGCCTTGGGCGATCTTGCCGGAGTCACGCAGCCAGGCGATGTAAGTGCCAGGAGGCGGGTTCTGCTGGAAGAACTGGCGCACGCCAGCGCTGATGGAACGTGCCAGTGCCTGCTGGTGGCTGGCGCTGGCCAGTTTGGACGCTTCGTTGGCGTTGGAGATAAAGCCAGTCTCCACCAGGATCGACGGAATATCCGGCGACTTCAACACCATGAACCCCGCCTGTTCTACACGCTGTTTGTGCAACGACGTGACGCGCCCAATGTTGCTCAATACTTTCTGGCCGACGTTCAGGCTGGACGTCAGGGAGGCCGTCATCGACAGGTCCAATAGTACGCCAGCGAGCATTTTGTCCTTGTCGTCCAGGGACACATTGCCAGCTCCGCCGATCAGGTCGGACCGGTTTTCACTGTCGGCCAGCCAGCGCGCGGTCTCGGACGTGGCACCACGGTCCGACAGCGCGAACACCGAAGCACCGAAGGCGGCCGTCGACGGCGCGGCGTCGGCGTGGATCGACACGAACAGGTCGGCGCCTTTCTTACGCGCAATTTCGGTACGGCCGCGCAACGGGATGAAATAGTCGCCGGTGCGGGTCAGTTCCGCACGGTAGCCTTTCATGCCATTGACCTGGCGCTGCAACTCGCGGGCGATGGCCAGTACCACGTCTTTTTCATGCTGACCACGCGAGCCGGATGCGCCCGGGTCTTCACCACCGTGGCCAGCGTCGATGACCACGATGATGTCGCGCTTGCCGGCCGGGGCTGGCGGCGGCGGTGGCAGCTTGACCTGAGGCTGCGAAGGGTTGACCGGCACCGCCGGTACAGTTGCCACGCTCGGGGTCGGCGCGGGCGGCGGCGCGGCGTCGGCGGCGTTGTCAAACAGGTCGACCACCAGTCGGTTGCCGTACTGAGCATTTGGCGCCAAGGAGAAACTCTTGGGCGTCACGACTTTTTTCAGGTCGATAACCACGCGCAGATCGGTCGGCGTACGCTGTGCCGAGCGCATGGCGGTAATCGGGGTATTGGCGGTGGAGACTTTCAGCGGCGCGGCCAGGGTCGCACCATTGATGTCGATCACCAGGCGATCAGGCGCCGTCAGGGTAAAGACGCTGTGCTGGACCGGCCCAGACAGGTCGAACACCAGTCGCGTGTTATCCGGCGCTCGCCACAGGCGCACACTCTTTACCTGTGAAGCAGCCAGAGCATTGACAGTCATTGCCGCAAGCAACACCCCTACGACAGCAACCAACGCGCGAAAGCGCATACCTAACCCCACCAATTATTTGAATTCCAAAGCCAAAGCGGCACACCACGACTCGGCGCGCGCGCTCTGGGGCAACAACTTCAGCTGACGTCCATGCTCATGCGGCGTAATGGTAATGGTCAGGTCCGGCTTTGGCAAAAAGCCTGCACCTTTATCTGGCCATTCGATCAGGCATAAAGCATCTTCATCGAAGTAATCACGGATACCCATGAACTCCAATTCTTCAGGGTCCACCAGGCGATAAAGATCGAAGTGAAAGGCACGCACCGCGCCAATCTCGTAGGGCTCCACCAGTGTGAACGTCGGGCTTTTTACCGCCCCTTGATGACCCAATCCGCGAATAATCCCACGGGACAGCGTGGTCTTGCCGGCCCCCAGGTCACCCTCCAGGAAAACCAGACCGTTGCCGGCCGTCAGTTGCGCAAGGCGATGGCCCAGCGCAACCATGGCGTCTTCATCGGCCAGAAAAAGAATTACTTCAGGCACGGTGACTGTTCCTCCAGCAATTGACGAATGGCGGGGATCAAGTCACTGGCTGCGAGCCCGCGACCCAAGGTGCCCTGTCGTTCCCCAGCCGTGGCGTGCAGCCAAACGGCCAGGCAACTGGCCTCGTACGCGGGCATGCCCTGAGCCAGCAAGGCCCCGACCAGGCCTGCCAATACATCGCCCAGCCCTGCGGTGGCCATGGCCGGATGGCCTTGATCGCAGCGGGAAACGCGCCCATCCGGGCAGGCAATCAAACTGCCTGCACCCTTAAGAATGGCGACGGCATTGAGTTTCAGACTCAACGCGCGCGCTACCTTAAGACGGTCGGCCTGAACGTCGGCTGTCGAGATCCCCAACAATCGCGCCGCTTCGCCCGGGTGCGGGGTGATAACGCAGTTGGCCGGCAGGCTTACACCGCCGTCGGCCAGTTGATTCAACGCGTCGGCGTCCCACACCTGCGGCTGGCGGGCATTGGCCGCGACAGACAACAGACTTTTGCCCCAACTGGCAGCACCCAGGCCAGGCCCAATGACGATCACCGAGATCTTTTCCAGCAAGCCCATCAGTTGGTTGGCAGAACTGACGCCAAGGGTCATGACTTCCGGCAAACGGGCCAGCGCCGCGGGCACGTGCTCAAGGCGCGTGGCCAGAGACACCATGCCCGCACCACTGCGCAAGGCACTTTCAGCGCTCAGTAGCGCGGCGCCGCCAAAACCAAGGTCGCCGCCGATCACCAGCAGGTGGCCGAACTGGCCTTTATGGGCGTCAGCGGAACGCGCAGCCAGTGTCGGCAAATGGCCGGGCAACAGTGGCTGAACGTCGGTTATTTCGTGTTTTGTCTGCGGCATGCGTCTTCAAGCTCCGATGTCTGGCAGAATTATACGCATCTAACCTGTGGTTTCCCGTGTCTCATGCCCGCTATTACCTCCGATCTGCCCGCCCTCGCCCAATCGATCAAAGACTGGGGCCGCGAGCTGGGCTTTCAGCAAGTCGGCATCAGCGGCCTGGACTTGGCCGAGCATGAGCAGCACCTGCAACGCTGGCTCGACGCGGGCTACCACGGCGAGATGGAGTACATGGGCGCCCACGGCAGCAAACGCTCCCACCCCGAACAACTGGTACCCGGCACCCTGCGCGTGGTGTCGCTGCGCATGGACTACCTGCCGGGCGATACCCAGATGGCGCATCTACTGGCCCAGCCGGAAAAAGCCTACATCTCGCGCTATGCCCTGGGTCGCGATTACCACAAGCTGATCCGCAAACGCGTGCAGCAACTGGCCGATCGCATCCAGTCCCAGATCGGCCCCTTTGGCTTTCGCGCATTCGTCGACAGCGCGCCAGTGCTCGAAAAAGCCATCGCCGAGCAAGCCGGCCTGGGCTGGATCGGCAAGAACACCCTGGTACTCAACCGCAAGGCCGGCAGTTATTTCTTCCTCAGCGAATTGTTCGTCGACCTGCCCTTGCCAGTCGATCCGCCCCATAGCACCGAGCACTGCGGACGCTGCACCGCCTGCCTGGATATCTGCCCCACCAATGCCTTCGTCGGCCCGTATGTACTGGACGCCCGGCGCTGTATCTCGTACCTCACTATCGAGCTGAAAACGGCGATACCGGAAGACTTGCGCCCGCTGATCGGTAATCGCGTCTTCGGCTGCGATGACTGTCAGATCGTTTGTCCGTGGAATCGTTTCGCTCGCCCCACTGGCGAAGGCGATTTCCAGCCACGGCATAACCTGGATAACGCAGAGCTGGCCGAACTGTTTATGTGGGACGAGGATAAATTCCTCAGCAGCACCGAAGGCTCACCCCTGCGCCGCGCCGGTTATGAGCGCTGGCTGCGCAACCTGGCGGTAGGACTGGGCAATGCGCCATCAAGCATTCCGGTACTGGAGGCCCTGAAAGCGCGGCGCGAGTACCCGTCGGAGCTGGTGCGCGAGCATGTGGAATGGGCGCTCAAGCAGCATGCCGAGCGTCAGTGCACATCATCGTTGTAGACGAACTTGGGCATTTCCCAGTGAAAGCGGATCGCCAGCAGACGCAATAGAAAGCCACTGAACAACGTCAGCAGGATGGCTTGCTCACCGGGCAGCTCCAGATGCAGGCACAACAGATAGAACCAAGCGGCGAGGAACGACACGCTGGCGTACAACTCGCGGCGGAAGACCAGCGGGATGTCGTTGCAGAAGATATCCCGCAGAATGCCACCGAACACCCCGGTGATCACGCCGCTGACCGACGCCACCAGCATGCCGTGCCCCATTTCCAGGGCGGTCATGCAGCCAATCAAGGTGAACGCCACCAGGCCCACGGCGTCCAGGGCCAGGAATACCGAGCGCAGGCGTCGCATCAGCGGCGCGATAAAAATCGTCACCAGCGCGGCCACCGAGGTCAGCACCAGGTATTCAGGGTGCTTGACCCACGTCAGCGGGTAGTGCCCCAGCAACACATCCCGCACCGAACCGCCCCCCAGCGCCGTCACGCAGGCAATCAACACCACCCCAAACCAGTCCATGCCGCGCCGACCGGCGGACAAGGCGCCGGTCATGGCTTCGGCGGTGATGGCAATGAGGTAGAGCATCAGCAGCATGGTGGCGATCCTTGTAGTGAGCGGGCTTGCCCCGCGCCGGGCTGCGCAGCAGCCCCAAATACTTGGCGATGATATCTATAGGGAAAAATGCGGCAACAGCAGTGGGGCCGCTACGCAGCCCAGCGCGGGGCAAGCCCGCTCACAACAGGAAGCCCGGACACGGTAAGAAACCGTTTCAAGCCTTGATGAAGTGCTTGCGGTAATGCTGCAGCTCGGCAATCGATTCGCGAATATCGTCCAGCGCCAGGTGAGTGCTGCCCTTGTGGAAGCTGTCTTTGACTTCCGGCGCCCAGCGCGCAGCCAGTTCCTTGAGTGTGGACACGTCCAGGTTGCGGTAATGGAAGTAGCTTTCCAGCGCTTTCATATGGGTATAAAGGAAGCGACGATCCTGGCAGATGCTGTTGCCGCAGATCGGCGACTTGCCCTTGGGGACCCACTGCTCCAGGAAGGCGATGGTCTGGGCTTCAGCCTCGGCCATGCTGATGCGACTGTCGCGCACGCGCTGGGTCAGGCCGGAATTGCCATGGGTGCGGGTATTCCACTCATCCATGGTGGCTAGCACTGCGTCGCTGTGGTGGATGGCGATCACCGGACCTTCGGCCAAGGTATTGAGGTTGCTGTCGGTAACAATCGTCGCCATCTCGATGATGACGTCGGTGTCGGGGTTCAGACCGGTCATTTCCAGATCGATCCAAATCAGGTTCTGTGGGTTTTGCATGGCTCGTTTCTCTTGGCACCTTGGCGTAGCTGCGCAGTTTAGCAGGCGGGGGCGTGCTAGACTCGCGACCGTTTCACCCAAACCTTTGCATTATCGATACGGAACACCAATGGCCAAACGCCAGCTCAACCGTCGCCAAAACTGGCGCATCGAAAAGATTCAAGGCGAACGCGCTGCCCGCGCCGCCAAACGTGAATCCTCCGCCGTGGAAGCGCTCGAGGGCGGCGACCTGGGCCCCGAACAAACGGGTCTGGTGATCGCGCACTTTGGCGTGCAGGTCGAAGTCGAGGCGCTGGAAGGCGAACTCGCTGGCCAGGTGTTCCGTTGTCACTTGCGCGCCAACCTGCCGGCGCTGGTCACCGGCGACCGCGTGGTCTGGCGTGCTGGCAACCAAGGGATCGGCGTGATCGTCGCCCAGTTGCCCCGCAGCACCGAACTGCGCCGCCCCGACAGTCGCGGCCAGCTCAAGCCGGTGGCGGCCAACGTCGACATGATCGTGATTGTTTTCGCGCCACTGCCCGAGCCCCATGCCAACCTGATCGACCGCTACCTGGTGGCCGCCGAGCACGCCGGCATTCGCCCACTGCTGCTGTTGAACAAATTCGACCTGATCGACGAACAGAATGCTCCGGCGCTCAATGCGTTGCTGGCGGTCTACCGCACCCTGGGCTACCCGGTGCTGGAAGTCTCGGCCCATCACGGCAATGGCATGGAACAACTGCAACAACAGTTGGACGGGCGCATCAGCGTGTTCGTAGGCCAGTCCGGCGTCGGCAAGTCGTCGCTGGTCAATAGCCTGCTGCCGGAAGTCGACACCCGAGTGGGGCCGCTGTCGGAGCTGTCCGGCCAGGGCACCCACACCACCACCACCGCGCGACTGTTTCACTTCCCCGGCGGCGGCGAGCTGATCGACTCCCCGGGTATCCGCGAATTCGGCCTCGGCCACGTCAGCCGCAGCGATGTGGAAGCCGGCTTTATCGAGTTCAACGACCTGATCGGCACCTGCCGCTTCCGTGACTGCAAGCACGACCGCGAACCGGGCTGCGCCCTGCTCAAGGCCCTGGAAGAGGGCCGCGTGCAACAGCAGCGGATGAATAGCTATCGGTCGATCATTGCGAGCTTGCCTGAGAGCAGCTACTGACCGGTTTCTTGCCCTGCGAAGCAGACGTGAAAAGGCCGCGATGATCGCGGCCTTTTATATACAGCTTATGAGCCCGCTTTGGGCACCGTCGGGTCTTTCACCCCACCGTCATCGAACAAATTCAACTTCTGCCGCAGTTCATGGGCCGGCAACGGCTCCTGCCCTGGCGGGATAGCGTTCGGGTCAGTGGGCACTTCACCTGGCGCGCCGGCGCCTGGAGCCGGCGTCGCAGGCGGTTGATCGCCTTCGATCGCACGCTGAGCCTTTTTGGTCAGCACGACAATGTCGATACGCCGGTTGACCGGGTTGTACGGATCCTTCGCATCAAACAGTTGCGAAGAGGCAAAACCCACCACTCGCGCCACTTGCGCATCCGGGTAGCTGCCGGCCACCAGGGCACGACGGGCCGCGTTGGCGCGGTTGGCCGAAAGCTCCCAGTTGCCAAAGTCGCCCTGGCCCGCGTAAGGCTTGGCATCGGTATGGCCGCTGATGCTGATCTTGTTCGGCACCGCTTTGATGGTGTCGGCCATGGCCAGCAGGATGTCCTCGAAGTACGGCTTCAAACGCGCACTGCCGGAATCGAACATCGGCCGGTTGGCGGCGTCGGTGATCTGGATGCGCAAACCCTCGGGGGTGATCTCGAAAGAAATCTGGTCCTTGAACTTCAGCAGTTGTGGGTTTTCCTCAACCTTGTTCTGCAACTCCTGCAGCAGTAGCTCAAGACGCTCCTGCTCGACCTGTTCGGCCATGGACTCGACCGTATCGCGCTCAATCGGGATTTTCTCCTGAGGCGCCTCGGTCTTCACTTCCGGGTTGATGGTGCGTTCAGGCGCCAGTTGAGGCGAGCCGCCCAGGTCGATCACAAAGGGCGTGCCGCTTTCCGAGAAACCGATGGGGTCTTTGAAGTAGCCGGCGATGGCGATCTTCTGCTCAGGCGTGGCGGTAGACATCAGCCACAGCACCAGAAAGAACGCCATCATCGCCGTCGCAAAGTCGGCGAAGGCGATTTTCCAGGCACCACCATGGTGCCCCGCAGCGAAGCGCTTGACGCGCTTGATGATTA
>Ga0308172_1002204_pt1 | contig 10690 bp, 9 predicted proteins | sample PhyGR2_FD_202134 | JGI IMG/M metagenome (GOLD analysis project Ga0308172, IMG submission 202134) | Phyllosphere microbial communities from UC Gill Tract Community Farm, Albany, California, United States - DLSLSG.R2 | ecosystem: Host-associated > Plants > Phyllosphere > Unclassified | place: USA...
CAGCTGAAGAGCGAGCTGGGCGGGCTGATCACCAAGGTGCAGGGCACCGGCCTGCTGTTCTCCTGCGAGCTGGCCCCGCAGTTCAAGTGCTATGGCGCCGGTTCCACCGAGGAATGGCTGCGCCAGCACGGCATCAACGTGATCCACGGGGGCGAGAACTCGCTGCGCTTCACCCCGCACTTCGGCATGGACAGCGACGAGCTGGACCTGCTGGTAGGCCTGGTCGGCCGCGCCCTGCGTGAAGGCCCGCGCCGTGAGCAGGCCGCCGCGGCGTAACCCGCGCCAACGCGTCATAATCGACCAACACCCCGCCCGCGACCGCTGACCCGGTTGCCGGCGGGGCGTTTTCGTTTCCGCACCAAGAGACAGGAATCCCCCATGAAGTCCCTCTGCGTCTACTGTGGCTCCAACGCTGGCAGCAAGCCGGTCTACACCGAACGCGCCATGGCGCTGGGCGACCGCATCGCCCGCGATGGCATGCGCCTGGTCTACGGCGGCGGCAACGTCGGCCTGATGGGCACCGTCGCCAACGCCGTGCTGGCCGCCGGCGGCGAAGTGACCGGCGTCATCCCGCGCCAGCTGGCCGACTGGGAAGTGGCCCACCGCGGCCTGACCGAACTGGAAATCGTCGGCTCGATGCATGAGCGCAAGTCGCGCATGTTCGACCTGTCCGACGGCTTCGTCGCCCTGCCCGGCGGCTTCGGCACCATGGAGGAGATCTTCGAGATGCTCACCTGGCGCCAGCTCGGCATCGGCAACAAGCCCTGCGCGTTCCTGGACGTGGACGGCTTCTACGCCCCGCTGATCGGCATGATCGACCGCATGGTGGAAGAGCGCTTCCTGCACCCGGAACAGCGCCAGGACCTGTGGTACGGCTCGGACATCGATGAAATGCTGGCGTGGATGCAGGCCTACGAGCCGGCCCAGGCCTCGAAGTGGATCGACGAGAAGCGACGCGCCGCGCTGCGTTGAGCGTGGCCCAGCGTGCCTAGCCTGCGCGGTGGTTCAGGCCACCGCGCGCGTCCACGGTGCCGGCCGCCCCAGCAGGTAGCCCTGGCCGTAGTCACAGCCCAGCTCGAACAGGCTCTGCCGCTGGGCCTCGGTCTCGATGCCCTCGCCGATGGTCTCGATGCCCAGCGTGCGCGCCAGCGACAGCACACCTTCCACCAGCGCGCGCGTGCTCTGGGCCTCCGGCCCATGCAGGCCGGCGATGAAGCTCTGGTCGATCTTCAGCGTGCTGATCGGGAACCGGTGCAGGTAGGACAGCGCCGAGAAGCCGGTCCCGAAATCATCCAGCTGCACCTGGATGCCCCGCTCGCGCAGCCCCTTGAGGATGCGCAGCGTGTGCGGGCCGTCGTCCAGCAGCGCGACCTCGGTGATTTCCAGCCGCAACCGCTGCGGGTCGGCATCGTTGGCTTCCAGCAGGCCGAACAGGCGCTTGCTGAAATCGGCCGAGCGGAAATGCCGCGGTGACACGTTCACAGACACATAGCCACGCCCACCGTCGGCCAGGCCGGCGATGACCTGCTCGTAGATGAGCCAGTCGACCTGCTCGATGAGGCCGCTTTCCTCGCCCAGCTCCAGGAAGGCGCCGGGCAGCAGCAGGCCGCGGCGCTCGTGCTGCCAGCGCAGCAGCGCCTCGTGGCCTACCACCTCGCCATCGGACAGGCGCACGATGGGCTGATAGAACGGCACGAAATCGCGGTTGTTGATCGCCCGCCGCAGGTCCGCCTCCAGGTCCAGGCTGCGCATGGCCTGCTCGCGCATGTCCTCATCGAAGATCGCGCAGCGGTCATGGCCCTGCGCCTTGGCCCGGTACATCGCCGCATCGGCATCGCGCAGCAGCTCTTCGCCGGTGCGGTAATGCGGATTCCACAGGGCGATGCCGAGGCTGCCGGAGGGGAACAGTTCGCGCCCGGCGATCCACATCGATTCCTGCAGCGCCAGCAGCAGGCGCTGGCCGAAATCCAGCGCCTGGGCCAGGCCCTGCGGGCACTGCAGCAGCACGGCGAATTCATCGCCGCCCAGCCGTGCCACGACATCGCCGTCGCCGGCCATGGACACGATGCGCTTGGCCACCTCCACCAGCATGCGGTCGCCGGCGGCGTGGCCGATGCTGTCGTTGACCAGCTTGAAGCGGTCCAGGTCCAGGAACAGCATCGCGAACACCGGGCCGCCTTCGCGGCGCGCCAGCGCCAGCGCATCCTGCAGGCGGTCCAGCAGGTGCAGGCGGTTGGGCAGCCCGGTCAGCGCATCGTGCATGGCCTGGTGGGTCAGGCGCTGCTCGGCGCGCAGCCGCTCGGCAATCTGGCCCAGCAGCTTGTCATTCACTTCAGCCAGTTCGCGCGTGCGTTCTTCCACGCGCTTTTCCAGCTCGGCATGCGCCGAACGCAGCCGCTGCTGGTCGCGCTGGCGGGCCAGGCCGGTACCGATGTTCTGTGCCACGAAGGTCAGCAGCCGCTGGTCGTGCACACTGAAGGCGATCTGGTCGGTGTAGCTCTGCACCACGATCGCGCCGACCACCTCGTCGTCGCGCAGCAGCGGCACGCCCAGCCAGCAGTGCGAACGCGCGCCGGACTCACGCACTTCGCCGGTGGCCAGCAGCGCGTCGATCTGCGCACGCGATGCCAGCAGCGGGCGCCGGTGGCGCACCACGTATTCGGTCAGGCCGCGGCTGAAGGCGCGCGGCGCGCGTGAGCTGTTGTGCTCATCCACCGAGTAGACGAAATCCAGGCCGTCACTGCGCGTGTTGACCAGGGCGATGTAGAAGTTGCGCGCGTCCAGCAGCCGGCCCACCACGCCATGCACCTGCCCATAGAACTGGGCCAGGCTGTCGGCCGACATGGCCATCTCGGCGATGTTGTAGAGCGCGGTCTGCAGCTGTTCGCCACGACGGCGCTCGGCCACTTCGTCCTGCAGGCTGCGGTTGGCACGCTGCAGCTCCAGCGTGCGTCGCTCCACCTGCTGTTCCAGCCGCACCTGTGCCTGGCGCCGGTCCATCGCGGTCTGCACGTGCTGGGCAACGAAGCCCAGCAGCGCGCGCTCGGCTTCGCCATACAGCGCAGCCTGTTCGTAACTCTGCACCACGATGGCGCCGCACACGCGGCCATCGCGCAGCATCGGCACGCCCAGCCAGTCCAGGCTTTCCGGGCCGCGCTCGGGGTCGTGCTCTTCCTCGGCATCGGCCAGCAGTTCGCGCGACGGGCCACTGAGCGGCTTGCCATGGCGCAGCAGGGCCACGGTCAGGCTGCGCGGCATCTGCCCGGCGTCGTAGCTGATCGAAGGGTCAGCCACGAAGTCATCCACCTGGTCGGCGAAATACAGGAAGCGCATCTGGTCGCGCACATCGTCGTACTCGACGATGTAGCAGTTCTCGGCGTACATCAGCGAGCCCAGCACGCCGTGCACGTGGCGCAGCATCTCGCCCATTTCCAGGTCGGCACCGGCCAGGTCGGCAATCTGGAACAGCGCCTGCTGAAGCCGTTCAGCCTGTTCCAGCGCACGGATCTGTCCGGCCTGGCGGCCACGCTGCAGGGCCAGCTCCATCGCCTGCCGCGACACCCCCCACCAGGCTTCCGAAGGCGACGCGCCGCGCACCCGCAGCGACAGCTGTGCGCCATCGTGTTCCCAGGCAGCGTGCTCCCATATCCCCGCGTCCCCGTCGAGCTCGCCATCGCTGGCGCCCTGCGGCCAGCTGTCCCGGCCGCGGCCCAGCTGCGGGTCGTTCCACCCCACCCGCACGATCGCGGCGTCCGGCAGCAGCGCATGCAGCGCGCGCACCAGCGCCGTGCTCAAGACGGCCTCGTGAGGTGACAGCGATGACACACGGTCGGCTTGCGTGGACAAAATGACGTTCTCTTGGCGCCGCTACAGCGTCGCCTCCCCTGAGCGGGCGAGCATAACGCGGCACCGGGGGGGGAATGGAAGCCCGCCAACCCCGTTTCGTGCGCCGGCACGTTGTTCCTGTCGACACCCGCCCGCGAACCGCCGTGAACTGCGCCCTCCCCGCCCCCGCCAACGGCTATGCGCCACCGCCTGCAGGCCTTACCCTGTATGCCGTGGAAGCGACCGCCCTGCCAACTGATGAAGCGCTGATGCTGGCCTGGGCCGGTGGCGACCTGCAGGCGTTCGAAAGCCTGTATACGCGCCATCGCAAGCGCCTGTTCGGCTTCCTGCTGCGGCAACTGCGCGACACCGCGCTGGCCGAAGAGATCTTCCAGGACGTCTGGCAGCGGGTGATCAGCGCCCGCGCCGGCTGGCAGCCCGATGCTGCATTCAGCACGTGGTTGTTCCGTATCGCGCACAACCGCCTGAATGACCACTGGCGTGCCGCCCGCCATCGCCCTGCCGCGCCGGCCGACGCCGATCTGCGCCTGGCTGCGCTGGAAGACGGGCAGACCCCGGAAGCTGAACTGTCTGAATTCGAGCAGCGCCGGCGCATCCAGCTGGCGATGGAAGACCTGCCGCCCGAGCAGCGTGAAGTGCTGGAGTTGCGGCTGGAACAGGAACTGAGCCTGGAGGAGATCGGCCAGATCACCGGCGTCGGCCGGGAAACAGTGAAATCGCGGCTGCGCTATGCTATGGACAAGCTGCGTGCGGGACTGAAGGCATGAATCGAGACGATCCCCTGTCGCCTGAAGAACGTGCGCTGGCCGGCCTGATCGGCCGCCGCCACGACCAGGCACCGCCTGCTGCGCTGGACGCGGCGATCCTGGCGGCCGCGCGTGCATCGGTGTCCACGACTGCCGCGGACACAGCGGCAGCAGCCGGCAACACCACCACGACGTCGACCGCGCGCCGGCCACAGCGGCGCTGGCCGGCCGTGTTCGGCATCGCCGCGTCGATGGTATTTGCCGTCGGCATCGCCTGGCAGATGCGCCCGGAACCGCCGGCGCTGCCGGCACAGGAAGCACAGATCGCCACTGCGCCCGCCGCCGGCGCCGACGCAGCGGCCGATGCCCAGGCACCGCAACCCATGTCCGCTGCGGCAGAGGTTGCGCCCCCGCCGCCGCCGTTGCCCGCGCCGCAGGCTGCAGCCAAGCAGGCCACCCAACCCGCCGTTGCCCGCAGGCCCGAGACGCAGGCTGCCCCGGCCCCGGCCCCGGCGTTGGCCGAACCCGCGCCCCGCATCGCCTTGCGCAGCCTGCCAGCCGAACCCGCTGCCGAGGCCGCCTTCGCACCCGCACCGCCTGCGCCGCCCGCGCCCGCGGCACCCGCAGCACCGGTGGCCTATTCGGCCCCGGCTGCGGCCGAGCGGGACGCGATCCAGGGTGAAGCCGCGGCCAGCGCCGACGCCGCCCGCAGCCAGCGCCGTGCAGCACCCACCACCTTCAAGGCCAATACCGCGCCCGCGCCGACCAGCGCGCCGGGCGTGATGCTGCGCCGCTCCAGCGATGCCTCGCTCAGCGCCGACGCGGTGCATTCGGAAGTCGCAGCCGATGCCAAGCTGCCGCGCCGGCAGTGGCTGCAGAAGATCCGCGAGCGCCGCGACAACGGCCAGCGCGACCTCGCCCGTGCCAGCCTGGAGCGCTACCTGCAGACGTATCCCGAAGCGCGCCTGCCAAGGGATCTGCGCCCGCTGCTGGACGACTGAGGCAGACCCGCCGCGACCCCGTAGAATGGTCGGAATGCCCGATATCCTCGCCCAGCCCGTCAGCCATACGCTGGACGTCAAGCACAGCCGCTTCACCGCCCACGCCGCGCCCATCGACAGCGGCGCCGGTGCGCTGGCGTTCCTGCAGCAGGTGGCCGTGGCCGATGCCACGCACAACTGCTGGGCCTACCGGCATGGTCAGGATTACCGTTCCAGCGATGATGGCGAGCCGGCCGGCACCGCCGGACGGCCGATCCTGGCGGCCATCGATGGCCAGGGCTTCGACCGCGTCGTGGTGGTGGTGACCCGCTGGTATGGCGGCATCAAGCTCGGTGCCGGCGGCCTGGTGCGTGCCTACGGAGGCACCGCCGCCGAATGCCTGCGCACCGCGCCACGCCTGCCGCTGGTGGCCATGGCGCGCCTGCTGCTGCTGGCCGGCTTCGAGGATCTGGGCACCCTGCACGCCGCCCTGCCCGGCTTTGCCGCCGAAAAGCGCGATGAACAGTTCGATGCCAACGGTGTGCGCCTGCGGGTGGAATTGCCCGCCGACCAGGTCGACGCATTGAAAATCCGCCTGCGCGACGCCACCCGTGACCGTATCCGCATAGAAGATGACCACCAGGATGACTGACAAGGACGAGACGTCCGCTTCAACCCCGCCGCTGCGCCGCCTGGGCAGCCTGCGTACGCTGTGGCCGTTCGTGCGCCGCCACAGCGGGTTGTTCACCGCCTGGCTGCTGGCCCTGGCGGTCTCCTCGGCAGCGACACTGAGCCTGCCGCCAGCGGTCAAGCAGATGATCGACCACGGCTTCAGCAGCGGCGGCCAGATCAACCGCGCGTTCGCGCTGCTGATGGTGGTGGCCGTGGTAATGGCGCTGGGCACGGCCGCACGCTTCTACTTCGTGTCGCTGCTGGGCGAAAAGGTCGTGGCCGACCTGCGCAGTCAGCTGTACGCACACCTGATCCAGCTCGGCGCCGGCTTCCATGACCGCAGCCGCAGCGGCGAACTGGTTTCGCGCCTGACCGCCGATACCGAACTGCTGCGCAGCGTGGTCGGTTCGACCATGTCGGTGGCCCTGCGCAGCAGCGTGACGGTGGTCGGCAGCCTGGCGATGCTGTTCGTCACCAGCCCACGGCTGGCCGCATGGTCGCTGCTCGGCATCCCGCTGGCGGTGCTGCCGATCATCATCGGCGCGCGCAAGCTGCGCGTGGTCGCCCGCAACAGCCAGGACCGCATCGCCGATGCCAACAGCCTGGCCAGCGAGACCCTGGGCGCGGTACGCACCGTGCAGGCCCATGCCCGCGAGCCTTACGAGCGCGGTCGCTTCGACCATGCGCTCGGCGATGCCATCACCGCCGCTCGGCGGCGCATCGGCGCGCAGTCGCTGGTTACCGCCAGCGCCATCCTGCTGGTGTTCGGCGCCATCGTTGGCGTGCTCTGGCTGGGCGCGCACGATGTCATCGACGGCCGCCTGAGCGCCGGCACCCTGGGCCAGTTCGTGCTGTATGCACTGATCGGTGGCGGCTCGGTGGGCGCGCTGGCCGAAGTGTGGAACGAACTGCAGCGTGCGGCCGGCGGCATGGGCCGGATCGGCGAGCTGCTGCAGGAAGACATCGAGATCCGCGCACCGGCACAGCCGCACGCGCTGCCGCAGCCGCTGCAGGGGCAGATCCAGTTCGACGATGTGGTGTTCCATTACCCGCAGCGGCCGGACCAGCCGGCACTGGATCACTTCAGCCTGAACGTGCGTCCCGGCGAGACCGTGGCCCTGGTCGGCCCGTCCGGGGCCGGCAAGAGCACCGTGCTGTCGCTGCTGCTGCGCTTCCATGATCCGGCCAGCGGCCGCATCTGCGTGGACGGCCATGATGTGCGCCAGGTCGATCCGGCCGACCTGCGTGCCCAGCTTGCGCTGGTGCCGCAGCAGCCGACCCTGTTCGCCGCCAGTGCACGCGACAACATCCGCTACGGACGCCTGCAGGCCAGCGATGCCGAGGTCGAAGCCGCGGCACAAGCGGCTGAAGCCGACACCTTCCTGCGCGCACTGCCGCAAGGCTATGACAGCGAGCTGGGCGAGCGCGGCGCGCGCCTGTCCGGCGGCCAGCAGCAGCGCGTGGCGATCGCCCGCGCCCTGCTGAAGGATTCGCCTATCCTGCTGCTGGACGAGGCCACCAGTGCACTGGATGCGCAGAGCGAGCACAGCGTGCAGCAGGCCCTGGAACGGCTGATGGCCGGGCGCACCACCGTGGTCATCGCCCATCGCCTGGCCACCGTGCTGAAGGCCGACCGTATCGTGGTCATGGACCAGGGCCGCATCGTTGCCGAAGGCACGCATGCGGAGCTGTTGGCTGAAGGTGGACTGTATGCGGAGCTGGCGCGACTGCAGTTCGTCGATTGATTGACGGCCGGCTAACACCAGCCGGCCCAAGCTGGCGGCGAAACAGAAGGTTCCGCTGAAGGAGGTGCACGATGTCGTTCCGTCAGTTCCCTGCAGTCGACAGCAATGGCGAAAGCCACATCATCATCGAGTTCAAGCCCGATGCCGTCGGCAGCAGCAATGACCGGGAAACCACGCCGCGCTACGAACTGGATGACGGCCGTCACCTGGTCCGTAATGGCCGCGAGTTCACCACCAGTGGCGGCGAACTGCGGCTGACGATCTGAGGTTCGCCGGGCACGGCCCGGCGCTACCGGATTTCGTACCGCCCTGCCCTGGTAGGTGTCGACCTTGGTCGACATTCCCCGCCGTCCGGGCGTGGTCCGGCAGGGGGCAGTCGAGCATGGCTCGACTCTACAAAAATCGTGTGGTCAATTTTTCGCCAACCATCTTGACAGCGTTGCCTGCCAAGGGCTGTCGACAGTTATCCACACGTTTGCTCAGAAATCATCCACACCGCCTGTGGATGACTAGGCCTGGCCGAGCACCCGGCCGATTCCGCTCGCGTCGACTTCCACTGCCGCCCGCGCGATCGCCAGCGGATCGCTGCCCGCCACGAAACCGATACGGAAATGGACCTCGCCGCCCGGCGTCCGCGACGAGTGGATCGAGGCCAGGCTGATGCTGTGCTGCTCGAATACATGCAGCAGTTCGCGCAGCGAACCGGGCCGATCCTCCGGCAGGTGCACCGACAAGGCATTGCGCTCGGTCAAGTCGGCCAGCAGGTAGCCAACGCGCTCGAAGGTGTAGTTGCCCGCCGCCAGCGCGGGCTCGCCAAAGGCGTCGTGGTTGGCGGCCAGCATCTGCTCGCGGAACCAGCCACGGGCCTTATCGTCACCCTGCCCGACCTGCGCCTGCAGTGACTGCAGCTGGCCGACCAGCCGGTCCAGCATCGGTGCCACGTGGGGGTTGCCGAAATGGATGTCTTCGTAGATGGCCGGGTTCAACGAGAGGATGCGCGAGATGATCGCCGTATCCAGTTCGAACGAAGCCGAGCGGTACGGCATCATCGCCGCCAGGTCGCCCAGCTGCGGCTGGTACTCACGCAGCACGCCGGCCTGCGCAAGGTGCGTGGCATGCACCATCGCCTGCACCAGCGCCATCATCTGGTCGTGGTGCTGCGGGGTGGCACGCACGCACTCGGCCTGCAGGGCGGCGCACAGGCTGTCCACCCACGGCTGCCAGTGCTGCAGCCGCGCCTCGCAGACCACCATCACCCGGCCTTTCAGGGTCGGCGCTTTCGGTGGCGCAGTCATCGGATGCAGGCCGACCACTTCGGCCTGCGAGGCCAGCATCGCCTGCACCGGGGCGTCCTTCACCGAGGTCACGTCCAGCCACAGGCGCCCCTGCTCGCGGCCGCCCGACTGCTGCACGTAGCCGGCGATCAGGGCCGGGGTATGCCGGATGGGCGCCGAGAACACCAGCACATCGGCCTGCGCCAGCAGCTGTTCGGGCGTATGCGAGGACGGGTCGGCCGGATCATGGCCGATCACATGCAGCTGCATGTGCTGCTGGAAGAACCGGGCCAGCCAGCGCCCATAGGCGCCGGCACTGCCCACGATGCCGACCGTGCGCGGCGTACGCGCCTGCAGGTCGCTCATGCCACGCGTTCGGCGTGGAAGTGCGCGGGCTCAGCCAGCGCGGCAGGCGCGGCAGCGATCACGTCGAACTCCTCGAAGCCGTTGGCCAGGGTGGCTTCCAGCGCGGCATGGGTGCCGGCGATGGCGCGCGAGATGGCCTGCTGCATCGACTCGCCACGCAGCAGGAAGGACACCACCAGCGACATCAGCACGTCACCGGTGCCGGCCACATCCACCGGCAGCAGCGGCGAGGTCCAGCGCCAGGTCTCGTCGCGGCCGACGGCCAGGGTCACCAGCTCGCCGGGGGTACCGCCCACGCTGTGCGCGATCACCCACTGCGGGCCACGGGCCAGCAGCGTGCGCGCAGCGGCGATGGCATCGGCCTCGGCCAGGGCGGGCATGCCCGTGAGGCGGTTGAGTTCGAACGCATTGGGCGTAACCAGCCAGGCGTGCGGCAGCAGGCGCTCGGCGAAGATCGCCTCCAGCCCGGGTTCCACGTAGGGGCCGGTATGGGTGTCACCGATGACCGGGTCCAGGCAGTAGCGCAGCTGCGGGCAGGCCGGCAGGATCCCGTCCAGCCAGTCGGCGAAGGCGGCACCGTTGGCGGCGCTGCCGAAGTAGCCGGAGACCAGCATCTTCGCGCGCTGCGGCAGGCCGCGTTCGCGGGTACCGAGCAGCAGATCGGCGAACCAATCGGCGGGCAGCACGCGGCCGCGGGTGGTGTCGTAGAACGGCGCATTGCTGAGCAGGACGGTCGGGATTTCCGCCACGCGCACGCCGAGGGCGCGCATCGGCGGCACGGCGGCGCTGTTGCCGGCATGGCCGTAGACGAGCTGCGACTGGACGGAGATGACATCGATCGGCGAGGGCCCGTCGGGGCGCTGGCGACGGCCGTGGAGCAGGTGGTTGTCGAGGGATTCGCTCATGCCCGCATTCTACGCCCAAGGGGGTTTTCGGCAGGGCTTGCAGCCCTGCACCTGCTCAATGCAACGTCAACTGCAAAAGCCAGAGCCAGAGCGGCATTCCGTGGGATGGCGGGGCGGTGTGGGTGGTCAGGACACGCCGTAAACCCATCCATGGGG
>Ga0308172_1002215_pt1 | contig 10643 bp, 6 predicted proteins | sample PhyGR2_FD_202134 | JGI IMG/M metagenome (GOLD analysis project Ga0308172, IMG submission 202134) | Phyllosphere microbial communities from UC Gill Tract Community Farm, Albany, California, United States - DLSLSG.R2 | ecosystem: Host-associated > Plants > Phyllosphere > Unclassified | place: USA...
AGTTCTCACCGCCGGTCTGGCTCGGCGGCGTGGAGCGAGCGGCGTTCTTCCACGTCACCTCGATGCCCTGCGCGCCGAGGCCACGCGTCTGCGACACCGAGACCTCGAGCTGGGGGAAGGGCGCGTTCGCGGCATCCGGATCGTACGCCGCGGCCGAGACCGTCGCGGCACCGAGGTCGGCCCCATCAGCGGCGGATGCCGCGGGGCTGACGAGAGCGCCACCCGAGATGGCGGCGAAGACGACGCCGGCGACGACGACACCGGATACGACCGAGGCGAGTGCGCGGTGGACGCGGCGGTGGGGTGCTGAGAGGCGCACGATATTCCCTGATTGTTGGTCGACAGGGCCTGCCGACGGGTCGAAGGTATGGGCGGGTTATGACGAGGGAATGAACAAGCTGACAACGAGGTATCGCGCAACGATTGCCGAGAGGGGTTTCCCGAAAAGTCCTGGTCGAGCTACTTTCCGGCGCGCCGAACAGGCGCCCGACCGGTCAGGCGCGCGGCGCGACGATGCTCAGCGGGGGTCGGGGCGGCGAGGTCGGCGTAGGAGCAGCGGTGGCAGGACCATCGCGGCAATCAAGAGGAGCGCCGCGACCGTCATCATCACGGCGGGAGCCCCCGGGACCGGATCGGGAATCGTGAACGGCGAGGATGCCGCGGCTCTGGCCGCGCCCCCTGCGCCCGAGAGCGGGTTGCCGTTCGCGTCGGTACCGCTCCCGGCACTGGCGGCGTCGGCGCCGGCGGCGGTGGTCACGTCACCGGCCGCGGCGTCGGCGGACGCGGACGCGGCGCCCGCGGCCGTGCCCCCGTTTCCGGAGCCGGTGACGTCGGTGCTCGTCCCCGCGGCGCCCGCCGTGCCCGTGACGCATTGGTCAGGTCCCTGCTTGTCGCAAGCGGCCGGTTGCGGTGCGGTCTGGGCGAGGCGGTTGTTGTCGAGCGAGTCGCCGGGTTGGAACGTGGGGTTGTTGCACGCGTTGATGTCGATGGTCGCGCCCTGGGCGCCGGGGATGCGCTTGATCTGTTCGGCGCCGGCCTGGACGAGGTTCATCGGCAGCGGCGAGTACCCGAGCTGTTCGGCCTGCTGCTGCCCCTCGCACAGCACGTACTTGGCGAAGGCCCCGAGGGTGCGCCCCTTCTCGGCGGTGAACGTGCCGCCCTCCTGGGTGGGCACGATCATGTACGAGTAGCTCGAGAGCGGGTAGGTGCGCGGGTCGGCGTTGTTGTAGACGCCGTCGAGGATCTGCGTGAGGTAGTCCGCCGAAGAGGCGTTCGTGTTGATTTGGGCCTTCAGCATCGCCACCGCCACAGACGAGGCGGTGGGCTCGATGTAGTATCCGGCGGCGTTGAGGACCTTGGCCACGGGGTACCCCGATTTCACGGCGTAGGAGTACTCGACATAGGTGATCGCGCCCTCGCCGTACTGCTGACCCACGTAGGCCGAGACGCCGAGGGAGCCGTTCTGGAGAGTGGCGCCCACGTTGTCGGGGAACTGCGAGGTCATCCCCGTCGTCCAGATGTCGGGATGCTGCTTCGACATCCACATCGTGAACTGGGCGGTCGAGCCCGACCCGTCCGAGCGCGCGACGCGCTGAATCGCGCGGTCGGGCATGGCGAGGCCCGGGTTGTCGGCCTGGATCGCCGGGTCGTTCCAGTTCGTGACCTTGCCGGCGAAGATCTTGGCGACGGTGGCACCAGCCAGACGCAGGTTGGTCACCTGCTTGCCGCCGATCTTCAGGTTGTACATGAACGAGGTGCCACCGGCGACGATCGGCATGTAGGCGTACCCGCCGGCCGGAGGCTTCTCGGGCTGCGCGCCTTTCTCGGTGGGCTGCAGCTGGAAGGGGATCTCACTGATCGCGAAGTCGACGGAGCGATTGATGAAGTCGGTGCGACCGGCCGTCGACCCCATGCCGCGATAGTCGACGGTCATGCTGTAGTTCGCCTGCACGTTGCGGCGCCACTGATCGAGCGCGTTCTGCGACCATGTGGAGCCCGAGCCGGAGATGTTGGCATACGGCGCATCGGCGGCGGTCGCGGCGGGTGCCGCGCCACCGACACCGACGACGGCCGCCAGGAGGGCGGCGACGGCGGCGGTCGCGACGAGTCGGAAGCGACGGGGGATCACGGGTTCTCCTCGGAGGGGTGGGATGCGTCGGGCTCGGTGGCGGTCACCGTCGCCGGAACCAGCACGGCGCTCGTGGCGGCCGCGGTCATCGCGACCCGTCGCTCGATGCGGGCGAGGTCGCCGAGCGAGGCGGCAGCACGGGCGCGACGACGACGCGGGCTGAGCTGTCCCGCGCCCTTGCCGCCGATGGCGCGGGCGATGACGAAGAGGATGAGCACGAGGAGGATGAGTGTCGCCGCCGCACCGAACCCGCGCGCGATCATCGACGGCTCGGGCGACTTGACCATGTCGAACACCTGGAGCGGGAGCGAGATCATCGGCCCCTGGAACGGATTGGTGTTCATCACGGCCGTGACGCCCGAGGTCAACAGCACCGGCGACGTCTCGCCGACGCCGCGCGCGGTACCGAGGATCACCGCGGTGGCGAGTCCCGACCGGGATGTCGGCAGCACGACCGACCACACCGTCCGCCAACGCGACGCGCCGAGCGCGTAGGACGCCTCGCGGAGATTGCCCGGCACCAGTCGCAGCACCACGTCGGATGCCCGGATGATGATCGGCAGCATCATCACGGTGATAGCGAGCGAGGCCGCGAAGCCGGATCGCTCATGCGTGAGGAGGGTGATGACGGCCGCGTAGATGAACAGACCCGCGACGATCGAGGGCAGGGCGGTCATGGCATCCGAGATGGTGCGCACGAACCGGGCGAAGCGGCCGCCGATCTCGTTCATGAACACCGCGGTCGCAATCCCCAGCGGCACCGCGATCGCGAGGGCGATGGAGATCTGGATGAGCGTGCCCACGATCGCGTGGGCGACACCGCCGGTGGTGAGCGGGTCGAGGGGGCCGGCGAGCTTCATCGTCTCGACGAAGAAGTTGAGATGCGTCACCGCGTCGAAACCGCGGATGACGGTGAAGACCACGACGAACACGAGCGCGGCCAGAAGGATCCCACCGGCGCTGTACAGCAGCGCGGTCATGACGCGGTCCGCCACATCGAGGCGGTCGGACCGCAACACGATGAGCAGCGCGTAGATCGAGAGGAAGGCGAGGTAGGCCACGACGGCCCACCCGATCGCGCCGGTCATGGGGGTGAGCCAGCCGAAGAGGAGCGTCGCGACCGCGAGCGACGCGCAGAACGCCCCGATCAGGTCGAAGCGCTGTTCGGCCGGGATGCCGCGCACGCGACGGCGTGGTCCGGGCGGTTCAGTGCCGGGGTCGGGAAGCGCGGTCCGCCCCCGACTCGGCGTGCGCGTCACGGGCGCGTCGAGCAGGCGTGTGACGTCGTCGCTCGTCGCGGGGCGGGCGAGTGCGGCATCCAGGGTCATGTCATCCCTCACTCTGGGCGCCGGAGCGCGATCGGGCCACGATGGAGGACGCGGTGAAGTTGACGATGAGAGTGATCACGAAGAGGGTGAGCCCGGCAGCCATCAGCGCCGAGAGACCGAACTGGCTCGCCTCGCCATAACGCAGGGCGATCAGAGCCGAGATCGAGTTGGACCCCTTGCTCAGGACCTCCCAATTGATCGTGAAGATCGGGGAGATGATCATGTAGACCGCGATGGTCTCGCCGAGCGCGCGTCCGAGGCCCAGCATCGTGCCGCCGATGATGCCGCCCCGGCCGAACGGCAGCACGACCGTGCGGATCATGCCCCACCGCGTCGAGCCGAGCGCCAGGGCGCCCTCGCGCTCACCGATCGGAGCCTGCGAGAACGCCTCGCGCATGACGGAGGTCTGCGTGGGCGCGACCATGAGGGCCACGACGATTCCGGCGATGAACGCCGACGAGGTGAACTCCCCCGCCGCCGTCACCCGGGTGCCGTCAGGACCGGTCACCGCGAAGATCGGGATCCACCCGAAGTAGTACGAGATCCACTGGGCGACCGGGATCACCGATGCCTGCAGGAAGAAGACGCCCCAGAGCCCGTAGACGACGCTGGGGACCGCGGCCATCAGATCGACGAGCGTGATAAGAATCGACTTCAGGCGGGGCGGCGCGATCTCGGAGATCAGCAGAGCGGTGCCCAGGGCCAGCGGGACCGAGAAGGCCATCGCCACGAGGGCGATGGAGACGGTCCCGAACAGCACGGCGACGATGCCGAAGTCCCCGGCCTCGGGGTTCCACTCCTGCGTCCAGAAGAACGACGGGCCGGCGACGCCCAGGGCCTCGCTGCTGCGCAGGGTGAGGAAGAGGCCCACGGCGAGCATGATCGCGACGGTGATGCCACCGGCGGCGTAGGAGGTGGCGCGGAACACCGCGTCGGCACGCGACGGACGGGTGCGCAGTTCGCGCGGGGCGACCGCGGATACCGTACCGGCGGGGGCGGGCTCGGGAGTGCGTAGGAGCTCGGTGAGAGCGTCGGGTCCGACCGCGGTCATCGCGTCACACTCCGGCACGCGCGCGCGGCGGCGCGCAGGGATCGTCTCATCGGACTTCCTGAGAACACAGACCGGCGGCGGGTTCCAGCCGGATCCTCGACAGCGTGGGGTCTGAACATGAACGGCGGGCCACACTCCGGGAAAGGAGCCGGGGCGGCGATGTGAGCGGGGTGCGTGCGACTCACGGCGTGGGCTCCGGGGTGGGCGTGGGCGCGGGCGTGCGGGTGGGCACGGTCGGCGTCGGCGTCGGTATCGTCGCCGCGACCCCGGTGGAAACGAGCATGGTCACCCGGGAACCGACCGCGACCCGAGCACCGACCACGGGATCGACCTCGATGACGCTCCCCGCCGGAACGGTCGCCGACGCCGCCTGCCGCACCACGATCCCGAGACCCGCGGATGCCACGACGTACTGCGCGCGATCGGACGTCTCGCCGCGCACATCCGGCACCGCCGTGAAACCACTCGCCACGGTCAGGGTCACGGGCGCGCCGGGCGGGACGAGGGAGCCGGGCGCCGGACTGGTCGACACGACGGTGCCCGCGGCATCCATCCCGTCGACGGCAACGGCCTGCGCAGTCGAGGGAAAGCCCGCCGCGGCGAGGGTGGCGCGTGCCTCGGCCTCGCCGAGCCCCACGACGGACGGGACCGGCACCTCGGGTGGGACCGTCGAGACAGAAACTCGGGGCTGCGGCGCCGACGGAACCACGGACGGCGCCGACGACGAGGATACGGAGGGCGTCGGATCCGCCGCCGGTTCCTGTGCCTCGACCGGAGTGCCTCGCGGGGCGAGGGCGAAGACGAGGGCACCCACGAGGATCGCGGCGCCGGACAGCAGCACCCACGTCATCGGTGATGCGCCGGCGCGGGTCGGCGGCACCGACGCGGGGACGGGGGCGGGGAGCACACGGGTGGCTGTGGGGGGCGGTGTGGCGGAGGCCGCGGCGGGCGTGGACGCCGGGGCAGGGGCGGGGGCCCGGGGCGATGCCGGCGCGGTTGGTCCGCGCCCGGGGGCGACGGCGGCCGCGGCGAGCGCCGCTCGCATCGCGGCGGCCGAGGGGAACCGGTCGGCGGGGTCCTTCAACAGCGCCCGCACGACGACGCGGTCCACGTCGACGGCGATGCCGCGCACCCGCACCGACACGGTCGGCGGAAGGGCGGCCAAGTGGGCGCGGATGGTCTCGTCGGTGCTGCGACGCATGAACGGCGGCTCCCCCACGAGCGCGAAGTGCAGCAGTCCCCCGGCCTGGTACAGGTCTCCGGCGACACCGACCGCCTCCCCGCGCAGGTGTTCCGGAGAGGCGTAGGCCGGGTTGCCCACGACCCCGGCGGGCGTGCAGCAGTCCACGGAGGGCGCGCTCAGCAGCACGTCGGCCGAGCGGGCGGAATGCCCCGGGAGATTCGCCAGACCGAAATCGATGAGCGTGACCGCCACGATCTCCCCTCCGGCCGACCGCTGCACGAGCACATTGGATGCCGAGACGTCGCGGTGCACGAAACCCGCGGCGTGGACGGCCGCGAGCGCGGCGAGCACTCGATCGACGACAAGCATCCCGGCCGACGGCTCGAGTGGTCCGTGGACGCGCACGAGCTCGGAGAGCGTGACCCCGGGGGCGAAGGCCCACGCCGTCCAAGCTTGGGCCGCACTGCCGTCGCCCGCCGCCACGAATCGCACCACCGAGGGGTGGGAGATCTTCGCCGCGATCGCCGCTTCCCTCAAGAAGGCGGAGCGCAGCGCCGGGTCACGATCGAGGTGGGGGTGCAGCACCTTCAGGGCGACGAGACCGCCCGCCGCGACATCGATCGCCTCGTAGACGGAGGCGGTCCCCCCGGACCCGAGCAGAGCCCGGATGCGGAAGCGGCCTCCGATGAGCGTCGGGGTGTCGGCATCCGTCATCCGGGGCGACCCGCCGACCCGGCGCGCGGTCGCTCAGCCAAGGAGACGGACCTCGGCGTGCGGCTGGCGGTAACGACGGCCCGAGCGCGTGCCGATGTTCACGACGCGGGCGATGTGGGCGCGACCGAGTTGGGCGCGGGCGGCGCGCGCGGCGGCTGCGGCCTCCCCCGGCGACTCGTACCAGCGCGAGCTGATGAGCACCGGCTCGCCGTCCTGGCGCAGAGCCCACGCGTGGCGCGTCGCGAGTCCCCCGCGCACGGTGGTCGGTGAGAGCTCTTCGGCCCTCGCGCTCAACTCCTCGGCATCCGCCCATGCCTCGTCAGGCGTGGAATGCAGCGCGGTACGGCGCCCGAGTTCGCGGTTGTTGGTGGCGAGAAGGCGCCAGACGCCGAACATCCCGGTGCGCGGCGCCGCGGCGCCGGAGCGCGCGATGAGGGGCGCGGGAGCGGACGGCAGCACGCGCGACCGGAAGGACAGCCACGCGGCCAGCATCGGGTCGTCGGCAGAGCGGAAGGTGTCGAAGACGACACGCGCGTGCGCGCTCGGTCGCGCGGAGAGCTGATCGCTCACGGTGGCCCCTGTTCAGCGGCCCTGTTCACCGCTCCTTCGGGTGGACCGGCGCTGTTCCGCAGGAACGAACGTGCTCCCCTCGGGTGACCACGCTGCGAGCGGCGAGTGAACGAGCGGTTCACCACCCCGCAACGTCTTCACCAATTCATAAGTGAAATTCACCCGATGGATGACATGGGACCGGGGAATGGCGGGGCACTTAGAGCGCGCGGCGTCCTTCGAAGGCGCGTCCAAGGGTGACTTCGTCGGCGTACTCGAGGTCGCCGCCGACGGGGAGACCGGATGCCAGACGAGTGACGCTGATCTCGAGGGTGTGCAGCAGGCGGCTGAGGTAGGTCGCCGTGGCTTCGCCTTCGAGGTTGGGATTGGTCGCAAGGATCACTTCCTGGACCGTGCCGTCGGCGAGGCGCTGCATGAGCTGAGTGATGCGCAAGTCGTCGGGTCCGATGCCCGCGATCGGGCTGATCGCGCCGCCGAGCACGTGGTACAGACCTCGGAACTCGCGCGTGCGCTCGATGGCGGCCACGTCTTTGGCGTCTTCGACGACACAGATCAGGGCGGCGTTGCGGCGCGGGTCACGGCAGATGGAGCAGCGGTCCTGCTCCGAGACGTTGCCGCAGATCTCGCAGAACTTCACCTTCTCGCGGATCTCGCCGAGGAGGGTCGACAGGCGCGAGACGTCGAACGTCGGCGACTGCAGGATGTGGAACGCGATGCGCTGCGCCGACTTCGGGCCGATGCCGGGGAGGCGGCCGAACTCGTCGATCAGGTCTTGAACGATGCCGTCGTACATCAGCTGAACCTCGTGGGGGGCTCGTAGGGCTCATCACGCACGTACGTGGCACCGAGCATCTGTCGGACGACGGCCTCGCCGTACCGCTGGACGCCGCCGCCGAGAGGGGGCATGCGCGGGACCACGACGGGTGGCAGGGGCGCCTCGTCTTCGTCCGCGGGCGGGATGACGTCGTCGTCGTCGACCTCGTCCGGCGCCGGCACCGAGGGGGCGACATCGCGCGGGGGAAGGACGACACCCTCGCGGACGGGCGGGGCGGGGGCGACAGCGGCCTCGTCGTCGACCGCGAGCGCCGTCGACGGGGCGACCGGGGCACGCTGCGCCGCGGGTCCGCTGCCGTCCGAAGCGGGGATCGGCGCCACGGCCCACTCGGTGACCGACGAGGCGTACGGTGCCGCGCTTTGCCCGCGGGGGGCGGATGCCGGTGCCGCGGGGCCGCGCGACGCGCCGGAGCCCGAGGGGGCCGGTGCGGGCCCGCGGGTCGGACCACCGGGACCGGGGCCCGGGCCACCGCTCGAGCCATCGCCCTCCAGGCGGGCCAGGTACTTCACCCGGACGCCGAGTACCGCCTGGATCGCCTGACGGAGGTCTTCGCTCGGACCGCCCTCCGGGGTGCGGGTCTTGAACGACGTGAGGTCGCTGCCGGTGCGGAAGGCCAGCGTCAACACCTCGTCGTCGTAAGCGACGACGACCGCGGTGGACACGACGAGCCATGACGACCGACTCGCGACCTCGAGCTGCCCGAGGATCTCGGGCCAGGCGTCTCGCACGTGAGCGAGCTCGATCGGGCCTACGGGGGTGGCCGGCGGCGTGGGCGCGGTCGGTTCGAGAGGCGAGGGGTCTCCCCCCTCGGGCGAGGTCGAGGCGGGGGCATCGTCAGACGGCGCTTCGCCTGCCGGACCACCGGCACGTCGAGGCTCGTCGGACCGGGCGGCATCCGGCTCGGCTGCGGCAGGCGCGGTCTCCGGCTCGGCTGCGGCAGGCGCGGCTTGCGGCTCGGCCGCGGCGACCGCGGCCTCCACACGCGCGGCACCGGACACGGCACCCGGCTGACCGGCATTCGATCGGGCGGGCGCACCGACCGCCTCCGCTGCGGACGCGGTGGGGCTTGCCGGATCGGCGGGCGACGCCGCACCGCTCGACGGCTGCTCGGACGACTCAGGGGTGGGCGCGGTGTCGAACGGGTGCGCCTCGCCAGCGACATCGCCGCCATCGCCCGACCCCGGCGATGACGGGTCGACGCGCGCGGGGTCGGCGGAGGGCGCTCGGGACCCCGCGGGAGCGGCGGGGTCCGACGCGATCGGCCGCGGTGCAGCCGAGGGCACGGGCTCGCCCGGATCGTCGTCGTCGAACGGAGGCGGGGCATCGTCGTCGGTGAAGGGCGGCGGCGCGTCGTCGTCGAACGGCGGGCCAGCCGCCGGGGCCGCGCGATCGGGCGCCTGCGGACCCGGTGACGCGTTCGACGAAGGGCTCGATGCCTTGTCCGCCGGCGCGACCGGGCCGGGTGCAGCGACGGCGGGAGTCGCAGGACCAGGCGACGCGATCCGCCCCGGCGACGCGATCGAGGGCGACGCCACGCTGGCGGCCGGGGCCCCCGGCGACGCGACAGCAGGTGCCACGCCCGGCGACGCGACCGCGGGCGCCGTCGGCGAAGCGATACCCGGCGACGCGATCGAGGGCGACGCGACAGCAGGTACAGCCGACGGCGAAGCGACAGCAGGCGCAGCCCCCGGCGACGCGATCCGCGGCGCACCCGGATTTGCGACCCCGGGCGCGGCGACGTCGGCGGCGGGCGAGGCGGGCCGACCCGTCGCCGGTGCAGCGGGTGCCGACGGTGCGGCACGTGACGTATCGAGATGGTGCGCGGCGGCAGCCGGCGAGGTGCCCTGGGCAACCCCCGCGTGCGTGAGGACACGCGCCACGAGAAGCTCGAGCTGAAGACGCGGCGACGTGGCGCCGGTCATCTCGTCGAGCGCGGCGACCACGAGGTCGGCGGTACGCGACAACCGCGCCGCGCCGAAGGCCATCGCCTGGCGGGACATGCGCTCGAGTTCGTCGTCGGGCACGCCGCGCAGGACCGCTGCGGCTCCGGCTCCGGTCGCAGCCACGACGATGAGGTCGCGAAGGCGCTCGAGCAGATCGTCGACGAAGCGCCGCGGATCCTGCCCGGTCTGCACCACGCGATCGACCGCTGCGAAGGCTCCCCCACCGTCGTTCGCGGCGAAGGCGTCGACGACCTCGTCGAGGAGCTCGGAGTGAGTGTACCCCAGCAGTGCGACGGCGCGCTCGTATCGCACGAGCACGTGGCCGGCTGGTTCGGTCCCTGAGCCTGTCGAAGGATCGCTGCCGGCGATGAGCTGGTCGAGCAGCGAGAGCGTGTCGCGCGGAGACCCGCCGCCGGCACGCACGACCAGGGGCAGAACCCCCGCCTCGACACTGACCTTCTCGCTCTCGCAGAGCTCTTGCACGTATTCGAGCATGGCCGCGGGGGGAACGAGGCGGAAGGGGTAGTGGTGCGTGCGCGAACGGATCGTGCCGAGCACCTTCTCGGGCTCGGTCGTGGCGAAGATGAACTTCACGTGGGCGGGCGGCTCTTCGACGAGCTTCAGCAGCGCGTTGAAGCCCTGCTGCGTGACCATGTGAGCCTCATCGAGGATGAAGATCTTGAAGCGGTCGCGGGCCGGGGCGAAGATCGCGCGCTCGCGGAGGTCACGAGCGTCGTCGACACCGTTGTGGCTCGCGGCATCGATCTCGACGACGTCGAGCGACCCGCCGCCACCGCGGCCGAGCTCGACGCAGCTGTCGCACGTGCCGCAGGGGGTGTCGGTGGGTCCGGCGGCACAGTTGAGGCAGCGCGCCAGAATGCGCGCCGAGGT
>Ga0308172_1002219_pt1 | contig 10633 bp, 6 predicted proteins | sample PhyGR2_FD_202134 | JGI IMG/M metagenome (GOLD analysis project Ga0308172, IMG submission 202134) | Phyllosphere microbial communities from UC Gill Tract Community Farm, Albany, California, United States - DLSLSG.R2 | ecosystem: Host-associated > Plants > Phyllosphere > Unclassified | place: USA...
CCGCCTTCAGCGCCTCCACAGCTTTTCCCACATTGTGCCGTCCCACCGCGCTGGTCACATAGTCGTTCACGACACTATGTTCCTGCATGAAGTCTGGCTGCAGGTCAGGTGGTTGTGCATACAACATGCGCTTGACATGTCCCTTGTCACTCAGACCCGCAGACGGAAACCCTCCGAATACGGCATCGTACCGCCGAAACGAATCGCGAGGGACGTTGGTAAAAACGCGCTCGTACGTGGTCGCGTTGGAATCCGCTCGCACCCTAATCCCCTTCCACGTAGCGGGACTCGCCGGGTTCTCGATCCTGATACTGGGGCTCTGAGTATCGAACCAAGGCAGATACAATGCCGCAGATTCAACAGCGCTGTAGGGCTTGTCCTTCTTTTCCGGCAACGGTTGGATTTCCTCCCCCAGGAACTTCCTCCAAAGCTTCATCCGCAGATCCCGCGCAAACTTCCGGGTTATCACCCTTACGCCATTACCCAGGTCCAGCGACTGGGCCGCACCATCCACGATCACCGCGGCGATCTCGGTATCGCCCGTGCCCAGCAGGCTGCGGTCGTTGCAGTTCGCACTTCCAATGATGGCCACGGCGTCGTCCACGATCAGCAGCTTGGAGTGTACGTAACACTGCTCGGTCACCACATACAAGGGTGTGGCCTGGTCCGCGCCGATCGTATGCGGTGCGTAGTGGTTCTTGTGGTTGATGTCGGCAAGAACCCCATAACTTCTCAGGTTCATTACCGACAGATACTCCTTCCACCGACCTGCCTTCACCTCCGCCTGCAGGTCGGCCTCTTCCACGCTCACCTCGCGGATGTCCTTGTCGCGTGCGATCAGTGAACGGCAGATGCGGCGGATGAGGCTGTCGTCGCCGCGCAGCAGCGTCTGCTGCACCCAGTACTGCTGCTTCAGCACGGCACCGTCGAACAGGCTGCCCTCCGGATGCACGGGCAACGTGATGTAGACGTGGAACCCCTGCCTGGCCACGATGGCGCGGCGGATGCGCGCGGCGATGGCCGCCACCAAGGGGTTGCTGGCGGCTGACTTCACGCCCTGCTTCCGCGTGACCATGTTCTGGACCACGCCGGCCTTTCCAAGAGGACCACTCATGCCCACGCCCTTGTCGACGTAGCCTGCCTTTTTCTTCTCGGGATCGGTCATTTCCCGGCGCTCGCCCCCCTTGATCGCGGTCTCCACCGCACTTCCTGGCCCAGCATCGGACCATCCGCAGTCGGAAATCAGGAACTGCGTCTCCAGGTAGACGAAGGCACGGGCCGAGGCGATGCAGTTGACCATCGCATCAAGGATGGAATGCATCGGCTGGTTGCGCTCCCAGTAGGGCTGCAGGCAACTGGCATCATCCAGCTTCAGCCCGAGCTCCTTGCACCCCTTCTTCTCCAGGGCGTGCAGTGCCGTACCCGAAGATCGCACGATCTGCACGCTGGCTTTCCCGGCCTTGCCCGGACGGGTCAGGTCGCCAAAGAGTTCCTGCATGCCGCCCATGGACTGCAGCCACTGATCACTCAAGGGCGTCAGTTCCATCCCGCGCGCCAGCGTGGTCTGCTCGGGCACATCCGTCCCGACCAGGCCATTGGCACCCCGGATTCCCCAGTTCAAGCTTTCGCGCACCACCGTGCCGATCTCGCGGTCACCGCGCTGGTTCTGCCAGACCATGGCATTCCAGCGGTGCATGAAGTTGCGGCAGATATCGAACACCGCCGGCCCCTGCAGCCGCGCGTGCACGTCCTGCCATGGCATGCGTGGCTGGCGCCCGCTGTCGAGCAGCCGCTGGATGCGATCCACCGGCTCGTTGATCCACTTCACCAGCGATTCCCAGGCCTGCTTCGCCTTGACGATCTTGCTCTCGATCTCGGCATATTTGGCTTCGGCGTCCTTGACCAGCGAGGCGGGATCGCGCACATATCCCACAACGGTGGTGGCCGTGTTGACCGGGCCCAGAATGGCGTCCTTGATCGCGGCCTTCCGCTCATCGAACCATTCACCGAATTTCTTCGCCGGGATCCTGGCGAAAGCTTCCGCCGCACGCGCGGCAGCCGCAGCTGCCTCGCCGACATTGAGCTTGACCGCCTCGTCGGCGGCTCTGTTCGATGCGGCAATGACGTCGCCGTACTCCTTCTCGATTTCTGTCAGCCAGTCCTTGATGGCAAGGAAGGTCTTGGCGACCGTACGCTGCACCTTTGTTGCTTCTTCCATGCCTGGGATGACCCATTCTGCGAGCTTGCGGATGCCCTCGCGTTCCAGCGCCTCCGGCACACCCAGCTTGTCCGCGTAGTCCTGCAGTTCGGCCAGCGCAGCGCCTGCGTCCCACTGCGCCTTCATCCGGTCCAGTGCGATGGCCAGGCCCGGCACGTACGCCTGGGCAAAGCCGGGGCGCACACGGCCAGCCGCGTCCGGGCTGGTATCGGGCTTGTCCAGGGTCAGCTCCTGCTCCGTGCTCGTCATGCCGCGGAACTTGCTCAGGCAGTTGTTGTAGTGATCATTGAGCACGTGCAGCGCCGGGTCGCAGACCACGTCGAAGTTGCCGTCATCCCATCGCCCATGCGCGATGTCCAGGCCCCCAACGAAGCCGATGTGCCCATCCACGACCAGGATCTTCTGGTGGTGCGAGAAGGCGATATTGAAGGCATCGGTGCGGCCGGTGGCCGGGTTGTGCAGGCCGACCTGCACCTGCCCCGGCGTGTTGGCATCCTGCATCTTGTACAAGGCCGTACGCGCCTCGTTTTCGTGGGTATAGGCCGCCGCCTCGACACTGTCGTAGAGCAGCACCCGTACATCCACGCCGCGCTGGTTGATGGCGTCGAACAACAGTTCACTGAGGCGACTGGCGTGGGCGCCTCCGCGTTCGTCCATCTCGGTGTCGAAATTCATCTGCCAGTCGGCGATGAAAATGAATTTCTGCGCGTTGCGGATGGCGTCCGCCATTGCCTTCATCGCCGAACGCCCGTCGGTGAACGCATCGACCTTGTTGCCTTGCCGGACAGGCGCGAACTGGCGATCGGGCGGTGCGTAGTAATCACCGCTGGTGGTGCCCTTCTGCCCGTCCAGGCAGGTCAGGGCGGTATGCGGGACGCTGCCCAGTGTGGTGCCATCTGCCATGACTAGATCTCCTTGCGCTGGGCCGGGTCGGCGTCGATATGCGACTGGAACTCGTACTCGGCGCGCTGCCGGTAGGCGTACAGGGCCGCATCGTCGGGCAGGTCGGCCAGCGTCTTGCCGTAGTTGATCGCCTCGAGGGTGTCCATCGTGGCGCGCACACCGGGCGAGCTGCTGTACGGCCGCGGTCGCTGCAGTGGAATGACGTCGATGCCATGCACCAGGAACAGGCGCCCCGGGAACCGGCCAGCGTCGTTCCAGATTTTCGCGCACAGTGCATCGTCCAGGCTCACATCACCCTGCGCATCCGCTTCGCCCTCGGCAAGCGTCTCGGCCCAGCTTTCCGGCACCAGCGCGCCGTCACGCAGTTCAGCGTCCAGGGCCTTCCGGGTGCGCACGATCTTCCAGGCCTGGCCTGCCAGTGGCAGGCCCTGGGGCCCTGGGATGTCCTGCAGCCTGAAGGCCAACTTTGGAATCTGTTCGCTGAGCGCGCTGGTGGGCATGTCCGGCAGGGGATACGTCAGCTGTGCCGGGCCTATGAACGACTTCTGCCCCGCATGGACGGTCACGGTGCCGGGACAGTTGACCACCAGATTGCCGCCTTCCAGGGTGAGGCTGGCGCCACCGGCCGTGGCGATGTGCAGGGTGCGCGGCGCGGCCATTTCCAGCGCCCCCTGCGCACTGGCAGCACGTTGCGAGGCACGCGAGATGAGGTTGACCCGGTCTGACTGGGCCCGGATGTCCAGCACGGCCTGTCCGGCCACGATGCTCAGCGCCGCATCGCCTGCAAAGTTGCGACTGCCGGCAGCCAGCATGCCGATTGCCTGCCGCGCATGCAGTCGCGCATGGCCCGCAACGCTGGCGTCGCTGTGCTGGCCACTGGCCAGCGCCACATGCTGGGCACTGCTCCAGTGCAGGGACTGCCCGGCGACCATGGCGAGGCCGGCATGGCCGTATCGGTATGTGGCACCCCGGCGGCTGAAGGCTGTCCAGCGCCATCCGCGCAGGCCTGTGCATAGGTCTGACCGGAAACGCTGGCACGGGCGACACGCTGCAGGCCGGCCAGACCCGCGCTGTCGTCGGGTGGCGCGTGGCTGGCCAGGCCAACCGTGCCGTGCGTGGCGCTCGTTGCATGGCTGACCTGGGCCAGGGTGGCAGCCTGCTGCAGCAACGCGCCGGCCGCAACCACCTCCCCGGCTGGCGACGACGCGCCATGGGGCCTGGCAGTCAGCCACACGCCACGCTCCGCGCGCAGCGTGCCCCACGCATCGGTACGCAGTTCCAGACCCTCACCGCGCAATGAGCCGCGATGGTTGTCGGCCGTGTGCAGCAGATGGCCAAGATTCAATTCACTGCTGGCCTGGCTGCTGGCCAGCTGCAGGCGCAGCTGTGCATCGGAATCGTCGAACACCAGGCGGTTGTAGCCGGTGCCGGACCACTCGCGCGACTGGATGCCCCACAACGCCCCGGCGTGACGATGCTGCCCCTCGCCTGGCGCCATCGCATGCCAGGCCGGCGCGTGACCGCCCGCAGCATTGCCCTGCGCGCTGGCACCGGTGTCGGTAGCTCGCCCGAACAGCCCGGAATCACCCGTCCCCGCCGCTGTACCGGCGGGGGTGGGTACGACGCCTGCGTCGCCGCGACCGTTGTAGAGCGCGCCGAGCACCAGCGGCCGGTCGATGTCACCTTCGATGAAACCGACCAGCACCTCCTGGCCGACACGCGGCAGGAACTGCGACCCGACACCCGGCCCGGCATAGCGCTGCGCCACGCGCATCCAGCATGTCGCGTCCGCATCGGCAGCCCCTTGCAGATGCAGGCGCACGCGGACCCGGCCCTGGCTGTCTGCATGCAGGTCCGCATCGTCGCGGCCGCCACCGCTGATGACCGTGGCCGACTGGTAGCCCGGTGCAAGCGGGCGCGGATTGAGGCGCTCCCCCGTGCCATCGGGCAGCACGGGCCGCCACGGTTTCTGCTGGTCGACGGCGCGGAACCGATTGACGCAGCCGGTGGCGGAGGCGGCGTCCAACGGAGCACCCGGCAGCGCATGGCTGGCATCACGCCAGGCGGCGGGTGCCTCGGCGCGCGACGGTGCAGACGCCGTGGTCAGTGGCGATGGATTGCACCCGTGGTGCAGCACTTCGATCGGCAGGATCACCGGCGCGAAACCCGAGCCGGAGCCCAGGACGCGGATGAAGCGACCGGCCTGCAGGCTGCGGATACTCCCCGCCCCCACCCAACCGGCCAGGCCCGCTTCATGCGCCTCCGCCGCGCGGCGGGCCCGGCGCTGCCCGTCATCTGCCTGGGCGAAGGCATGGGCGCCGACGGGCTCGTAGATCTCGCGCGGACTGCTGCCTGCGCCCTGCAAGGGCAGCTGGACATGGCGCACCACCGGCCCCTGATAGTCGCTGGTAGAAAGGGACAGGCGGTTGCTGCCCAACAGACAGTGCGGGCCCAGCTGCTGCAGCGTGTCCGTTGCCTCGGTGCCGTCGTTGCGATGGAAGCGGATGCCGCCATCGCGGGCCGACTGTGGGTTTTCCGGCTGCACGGTGCTGTCGAACGACATCACCAGGGTCAGTCCGCCGCCGCTGTCACCGTCGAAGGCGCAGGCAATTCCCTCTTCGGCGAGCAGGCGCAGCACGAATGCCAGATCCGGCTCCCGGTACTGTACACAGTAGCTGCGCACGGGCGCGGAGGCCAGGGCAGCCACGGCATCGTCGCTCCAGCGCCAACGGGCCAGATCGCCATGCCCGCCCAGCACGTCCTCGACGATGTCGCGCACGGGGCGCTCCTGGTACACCCGGCTGTGCCGGGCATGACCCAGAAACCACGTCCATGGCACAAGATGCAGGCGGTAGCGGGCCAGCCCGCCGTCGCTGCCAAGCAGGCAGGCCTCGGCAACATGCCCCCAGCGGTGATGGTCCTGCCCGTCGTCGAGGCGGGTGAGCAGCGCCCCGCTTCGGCCCAGCCAGGCGTCGAGCGGCAGGTTGGCATCCGGGTGCAGCACATCCACCCAGTAATCGAATCCGCTGGCCAGGTGTTCATGGCCCCACCACTGTTCGACGAACAACGGCGGCAGGCCCTCGGCCTGCAGGCGGTGCAGCTGTTGATCGGGCTCCAGCCCTACCAGCGAAGCAAGCGCGGAATGCGCACGTGAAGCGTCCATGACTTCTCCTGTGCCAGGCGCTCCTGCGCTGGCGATGGCCTGCTGCCACCTTCCACGCGGACCTGACCAGGCCCGGCCGCCGACTTCCCTTGGCGGTCGCGTCTGACCCGGCGCCCTGCGCCGATCCTCGCGGAAGACCCTGTTCCATTGGGACTCTGGGCCGATATTCATCCCCGGACCGGCCGCCGTCAAGTTCCCGTCACATCCGCCAACGCCGGTCATGACGTTTTTTTCACCACCGGCTCATGAGGCTTGTGGCACAAGCGATACAGGCGTCTATCCACAGGTTTCCTGCGGTCCGGTCCACACGGGGTGTGGAAAACGCCCGACGCTGGCCGTGCGGCCCTGCCGCGCGCTACCCTTGCTGCTTGAACCCACTGTGGTGCAAGGCTTCCGCCCTACCCGATCAATGAAAAGCATCGAGCATCGAGATTTCACCCTGTCGCCGGAAGACAACGAGCGACTGGCCAACCTGTGTGGCCCCTTTGATGGGCATTTGCGACAGATCGAGCTGAAGCTCGGTGTGGAGATCGCCAACCGCGGCTTCGTGTTCCGCATCAGCGGGCCGGACGAGGCGATCATCGAGGCGCAGAAGCTGATCGAAGCGCTGTATGTCGAAGCCGCCGAAACCACCTTCGACAGCCACGCCATCCACCTGCGCCTGGCGCAGGCCAATGTCGAGCAGATCGCCGAGCGTTCCTACGAAGCTCAGGATGTGGCGATCAAGGTCAAGCGCGGCACCGTGCGCGGCCGCGGCGCCAACCAGGGCCGCTACCTGCACCAGATCGCGACCCATGACATCAACTTCGGCATCGGCCCGGCCGGTACCGGCAAGACCTTCCTGGCCGTGGCCAGCGCCGTCGAGGCTCTCAACGAGTCACGCGTGCAGCGGCTGATCCTGGTGCGCCCGGCGGTGGAAGCCGGCGAGAAGCTGGGCTTCCTGCCCGGCGACCTGAGCCAGAAGGTCGACCCCTACCTGCGCCCGCTGTACGACGCCCTGTACGAAATGATGGGCGTGGAGAAGGTGGTCAAGCTGCTGGAAAAGAACGTCATCGAGATCGCACCGCTGGCCTACATGCGCGGCCGCACGCTCAACGATGCTTTCGTGATCCTGGACGAAGCGCAGAACACCACCATCGAACAGATGAAGATGTTCCTGACCCGCCTGGGCTACGGCTCCACTGCAGTGGTCACCGGCGACCTGACCCAGACCGACCTGCCCAAGCACGTGAAGTCGGGCCTGCGCGATGCCATCGACGTGCTGCGCGATGTGGAGGGCGTGACGTTCACGTTCTTCGAAGCACGCGACGTCGTGCGCCACCCGCTGGTGGCGCGTATCGTCAATGCCTACGACCGCCGCGACCTGCATCAGCTCAAGCCGGGCGCCGAATAGCCGTACACTGCCGCCGCGATCCCGCACAGGAGGTGCCATGTTTCGTTGCTCCCTGATCATCGCGGCGGCGCTGGCGGCGCTGCCGCTGGTCGCATCGGCAGCCGAGCCCACGCCAGCGCCAGCGCCAGCGCGGCAGTTCATTGAATCCAGCGACATCGCCGCGCCCCGCCAGATCGGCCCGTGGCGCCTGGTCAACCGCAGCTTCGATCCGGAGAACAAGCGGGCCGGGGCAGGATTCTCATACGCCCATCCAGACCAGAAGGGAGTGATTGCCAGCGTCTACGTCTACCCGGCGGGGCGGATGGCCAGCGATGCGGCGCTTGAGCGCGGGCTGGCCGACTTCCGCAGCGACCTGCAGGCGGCGGTCAAGGCCGGGGTCTATAGCGGTTTGCAGGAGCGAGGCAGCATCGCGTTCACGGTGCCGCAGACCGATGGCCATGCTGGCAGCGACCGCGACGACGCCGTACTCGCCGCCATGGCCGCGCGCATGGACGGCGGCCGCCTCGCCGGGCAGAAGCTGCAGCTGCGGATGGACCTGACGTCCAGCAACCGCAAGCCGGGCGAGCTGCCGATGCGTTCCAACGGCTACTTGTTCTACAAGCAGCTGTACTACTTCAAGGTACGCGTCTCCGGCGCGGAAGCGCTGATGGACGAGGCCGGTTTCCAGGCGCTGGCCGATGCCGCCGCGCGTGCACTGGTGCCGGCCATCGAAGTCACCAACGTGGGCGCCTGCGCCAATTTCAACATCACCATCGCCGAGGACCAGGCCCCCGAGCAGATGGCCGCGGCTGCCAGCCAGCAGCTTGCCGTGCAGATGCGCTACAACTGCCGCGAGGCCGCCAGGGCTCCAGCGGAGGGTACCGAAGTGGTGCGGATCGACTACGACGCCGACGACTGGACGTCGCAGTAGGACGCCACACGCGCGATACTGTCGCCTCTCAGATCTGAATGCCGGAATTGTCATGACCAAGGGCCCCGTCCGCCTCGATGTCGCCATCAGCTACGCCCTGCCCCGCGCCGGGCTGCCGGCGGCGGTGAGCTTCCGCAAGTGGGTGGCCGCCGCCCTGAAGGGGCGCATCCGCGAGGCCGACCTGGCCATCCGCGTGGTCGATGCCAAGGAAGGCCAGTCGCTGAACCGGCATTACCGTGGCAAGGATTACGCCACCAACGTGCTCAGCTTCCCGGCCGATGTGCCCGAAGGCCTGCCCAAGGGCGTGAAGTTCCCGCTGCTGGGTGACCTGGTGATCTGCGCGCCGGTGGTCGCCCGCGAGGCCGACGAGCAGGGCAAGGCCCTGAACGCCCACTACGCGCACCTGACCGTGCACGGCGTGCTGCACCTGCTGGGCTGGGACCACGAGGACGACAAGGAAGCCGAGGCGATGGAACAGCTCGAGCGCGAGATCCTGGCCGAGCTCGGTATCGAAGACCCCTACGCCGGCGAGCGCTGAGCCGCGTACGGCGCTATCCTCAGCTGCAACCTCCCCGGAGACACGGACGATGATGGGTGACATGGGGCCAATGCTGGCCAAAACGGCGATCTTTGCCCTGCTGCTGGTCGTGGCCGCCAACCTGCTGCACCGCCTCAGCGCCCGCCACCCTGATGGCCGGCATTGGCTGCTGCGCACGCTGGCCGTGCTGTCGCCGTCCAGCCTGCTGGCCGCGCTGGCGGTAGGCGTGGTCGGCCCGCACCTGCTGGAGGGCCCTGGGCCGGTGAGCAGCAACGGCACGCTGTGGATGGCGTCGATGGTGCTGATCCTGATCGGCGCGTTCTCCGCGCCGGTATGCTGGCGCGTGGTCCTGCAGAAGCGCCTGGGCCGCGACAGCAGCAGCCTGCCGTTTTTCCATGCAAGCCGTGCGCAGCTGTGGGCGCTGTTCGTACTGGCCGCGGTGTACATGAGCGTCATCCCCCGTTCGGTCGCGGATGTGCCGGACTGGCTGCTGGAATCGGGCCCCCTGCAGCTTGCATTGCGTGCGGTGCTGCAATTGGTGCACGTGGCACTGCTCTCGGCGATGCTGACCCTGCCGGTGATGGCGCTGCGCGCCGTGGCCCGTCGTTCGCTGGGGCGCATGCGGTCCCTGTTGGGCCGCACCTCGCAGGGCTGAGCATGCCCCGCGGGTGCGCCCCGGCCTGTCCGGTCGCGGGCGCCCCCCTCCGCCGCTACCATGTCCAGGCACCCTTCATCGCGGATCCCATGCCTGTGCTGCTGCGTACTGCCCTGCCCCTGCTGCTTGCCTCTTTCGCCGCCACCGCATCGGCCGCCCCGCTGGACCTGCCGGCCCTGATCGAATGCCGCCAGGGCGTGGCCGAGCATGCCGCGCTGGCGCCGCTGCTGGCCGACCCGCTGAAGGCCGTGGCCCAAGGCCTGCAGCCGCTGCCGCAGGGCAACCAGTTCATGAGCGAATTCCGCCTGGCCAACCCCATCACCGTGTTCGGCCAGCAGACCGAACGGGTGGCCCTGGCCGGCGCCAGCGTGATGGCCGTGCTGGACCAGGCCGACCCGCACCCGCTGGCCAAGCGCTTGGAACTGGAAACCGGCTACGACCAGCACGGCAAGTTCATGGCCGGCCGCGAGGTGGTCAGCCGCGACGTGACCAACCCCAGGACCGGCGAGGCCCAGATCGAATCGATCATCCTCAGCGTCTCGACGGTGGCCAGCCACCCCGGCAAGACCCTGGCCGGCTGCACCTACAGCCTGGATCTGCCGGCCGAGGACGAGGTTCCGGCCGCCGCCGGCGGCGGTCACTGAAAGGCCCCAACATCCTGCTAGACTTGGGACAACGCCCGGCTTGCCGGGTGCCCTTTTTCCAGAGATGTCAGAAGACGACAGTAGTAGCTCCTCCCTGGAGCCCCATGAAAAGAAGCGCGGCTGGCTTGAACGCCTGACGTCCGCCTTCTCCGGCGAACCCCATACCCGCGACGAGCTGGTCGCTGTCCTGCACACCGCGCAGGAGGAGG
>Ga0308172_1002220_pt1 | contig 10631 bp, 11 predicted proteins | sample PhyGR2_FD_202134 | JGI IMG/M metagenome (GOLD analysis project Ga0308172, IMG submission 202134) | Phyllosphere microbial communities from UC Gill Tract Community Farm, Albany, California, United States - DLSLSG.R2 | ecosystem: Host-associated > Plants > Phyllosphere > Unclassified | place: USA...
GGCGATCGACGGGCGTTTTACGCCGAAACCGCCCTCTTCCAGCCAAATGTAATGAGACCGGCGCCGATCAGGAGACCGCCGCCCGTGCGGTTGACGATGCGCTGAACCTTGGGTTTGCGGATCGTATCGCGGGCGGCACTTGCCAGAAGTCCATAAAGCGCCGCATTGCAGCTGGCAAGCACAAGGAATGTCGCTTCGAAAATCAGCACCTGCGGCCAGAAAGGCAGAGTCGGCACCAGAAACTGCGGCAGGAAGGCGACGAAGAAGACAATGCTCTTGGGGTTCAGCGCCGTGACGACATAGGCATGCAGGAAGATTTTGAGCGGCCTTTCACGGCCGGTCACGCCCGTCCCTTCGGCACCTTCTCCGCCGACCGGCGAACGCCACAGCTTGATGCCGAGATAGATGAGGTAAGCCGCACCGATCCATTTCAGGCCGGTAAAAAGGGCCGCCGATGTGGCAAGCAGCGCGCCGAGCCCCAGCATGGAGGCCGTCATCGCAGTGAAATCACCAAGCGCCACACCCGTCACCGTCGCGGTGCTCGCCTTAGGGCCATGCCCCAGAGCATAAGAAATCACCAGCAGGATCGTCGGCCCCGGAATGGCAAGCATGATGGCGGATGCGGCCACGAAGGCCAGCCAGTTTCTCCAGTGGCACGATGCAATCTCCCCCGTTCGGTCTTTGGAGCAAGCCACCAAAAGCGCACGGTATCAAGCCAAATTTTCGGAGGCTGTGCCGCTTTGTCATCCAGCGGACGAAGGGGCTGCTGCTGCCGCTTCATCGCCTGTGCAAGATCGTAATTTGACTGCATGGCAAGCCATGCCGCGCCGCGCTGCCCCTGCCCGCTCCAGCCGCAGGGCAAGATCAGGGGTAACGCCGCCCGGACGTTCAGAAGGATAGTGCAACGCGCTATATGCCAGGCCTTTCCGCAGCTTCCGTTACGGAAAACTGAAGTGCGGCAATGAACTCCTCGCAGACGCGCCGTGGGTGGACGACGGGTCGAGTCCGGCATGACGGAGGCGCGCATTTCGAACATCATTAGAAGTATGAAACGGACGACGGAGCCTCCCCGGCCTTTTCTCGCCGGAGAGACTGTCGCCATCAAAACCGCGGCGCCCAGTAAGGAGGGGCCCACTCCCGCCGCATTTTGCGGTCGGACGGCTCCAGGCCGATATCGTCCAGAAGACGCTCCGGCAGATCGGAAAGATCGGTCGGCGGCGGGCGCGGCACCATTGCCGCGACGAGAACCGCTTTCAGGGTTGTCCAGACGCCGAATGTGACGAACAGGCGGTCGACCGCATCCGGCAGCGCATATGCTACCAATGGTTGATTTTTCTGCATAGGGAATCCGTCCCGGCGCGGCGAAGCAGCCAGGTCCTTTATCGATGATAAAACGACATGCAGGAACGGCGGGCGCAACACGCGGTAGCGCGGACGCACAATTCAGCTGTCAGACGAAGTGAAGATGCCAAACGGCAGGGAAATCAGGCAGGAAGCCTTATCGGAGGTCGATGCCTCGGGACATGTAACCGCCGACGACCATGCCGGAAAAGCCAGACATGCCGGTAAGGCGCATATTCATATAGTCAGTCATTCCACGCCTCCTTTTTATAGCGGTTACAGACAAGATGGATCTTACACGAGATGCCGGACGCGACAAGAGGTCGCAATCTCGAATTGCAAAAGTCCGGCAGAATAGATGCAAAAATGCAACAAGCCGTTCAGCTCAGCGAGACGCTGAGGCCAAAACCCTGCATCAGCCGCCGTGTGGCGAAATCCGGCTTGCCGGAAGTGAAGACGGCGAAATCGAAACCATCTGGATGCTCCGCATCCTGCGGCAGCGGCACCAGGTGGCGCGCGCGACGGGCAATCGCTTCCGCCGGATCGAGCCAGTCCACCGGCCATGGCGCCAGCCGGCGAAACACATTGGCCATGAAGGGATAATGAGTGCAGGCGAGAACAACGATATCGGTGCGCTTGCCGTCGCTATCGATGAAGCAGGGCTCGATTTCCGCCAGCACGGCTTCATCGGAGATCGGTTCGCCCCTGATCCAGCTTTCGGCCATACGCGCCAGATTTTCCGATCCCACGAGGCGAACATGGCATTGCGTGGCGAATGACTGGATGAGATCGCGCGTATAGGCGCGCTTGACGGTGCCGGGTGTTGCCAGCACGGAAACGAGACCGGAACGGGTGCGTTCGGCCGCAGGCTTGATAGCTGGAACGGTGCCGACGAAAGTCATATCAGGGAAGCGCGCCCGAAGATCGGCGCCTGCCAGTGTGAAGGCGGTGTTGCAGGCAATGATGCAGACTTCAGGGCTATAGTTTTCAAGCAGCTTTTCGAAGAGCGAAAGAATGCGCGCTTTCAGCGCCTCCTCTTCCCAGCCGCCATAGGGGAAACCGGCGTCGTCGGCCACATAGATGAAACCGCGCTCGGGCATCAGCACGCGCGCCTCGCGCAGTACCGTCAGCCCGCCAATGCCGGAATCGAATACCAGCACCGGTTTGAGAACATCGGCCAGAGCCTCAGTCGTCTTCAGCATTCTCCCCAGCCCTCTCCGACAATGGTCCCTCCGCCGTTCCGGCCCGGCCTGCCTGCTTAGGCCACTGCCGGGGAAAACGATCGAGTGACCTGATCACGCCACGGAAAACACTGATTTCCTGCTCGGAAAAGCCGCGTCTCGACAGCACCGCACGCAGATTGTCCACCATTTTCGGCTTTTTTTCGGGCGGATGAAAATATCCGCGCGCATCGAGCGCCTCCTCGATGTGTTCGAACAGGCCGAAGACCTGTTCCTTGGTCGAGGGCCGCTGCTCGATGGGCTGGAAAAGCGTCTCGTCCAGATCGTCCATGCCGGATTTCATCCACTCATAGGACATCAAAAGCACGGCCTGCGCGATATTGAGCGACGCGAAGGCGGGGTTGACCGGAAATGTCACGATCTCATCGGCCAGCGCCACTTCTTCATTGGTAAGGCCCCAGCGCTCACGCCCGAACAGGATGCCGGTTCTTTCACCCGCCTTGAACTTCGCGCGCAGCGTGCCGGCTGCGGTGACGGGGGCACGAACCGGTTTGAAACCGTAACGCTCCCGCGCGGTCGTGGCATAGACGAAATTGAGATCCTTGATCGCCTCTTCCAGCGTCTCGAACACCTTCGTCCCGTCGATGACATGATCGGCCTTGGAAGCGGCGGCGCGCGCCTTCTCGTTCGGCCAGCCGTCACGCGGCTTGACGAGGCGAAGTTCGGCAAGACCGAAATTGGCCATTGCCCGTGCCACCATGCCGATATTTTCGCCGAGCTGCGGTTCGACCAGAATGATCGCCGGGCCTTCCGCCACAAGTTCAAGCTCGCTGTTTGTGCCTGCCATCGTCGTTTTCCAGTTTCTGAAGCGCCGCATCGATTTTCAGGCCGATGCGTTTTATGGTTTTCGCGCATTTCCAGACTGAAAACCGGTCGCCGCTTTTCCTGAAAATGCTCTAAAGCGCGCTTCACTGGCACAGATCGGCGCCAAAATCAAAGCCGGGGCAGGCAGAACGCCCTGTTATTCGCCCTTGATGATCGCCGCCATCTCTGCGCGCAGCGAATCCCTGCCCTCGTCTCCAACCCGGTGAATGTCGCTGATGACAGGCTGGCCGTTTTCCTCGATGACATCGAAATGCACCTCGTCGACCGTTGCCTTCATCTCTGCCTCATCCATGCAGGCCCAGAGCTTGAACTTCGCCGTCACGTCAGTCACGCCGTCCTTCACCTCACCGGGCGTTACCGAAACATCCACCAGCGGACAGCCATCCTGCGAGTTGGTCACCACATCGTAGCCGAAGGGATCGCCGGTCTCGCCGCTTTCCGCCTCGTAAGCCGGCTTCTTGGAAGCTTCGCGGTATTGGGCAACGAAGTCCTTGCTGAACAGGCTGGTCAGCATGTCCTCGTCGAAGATGTATTTCCAGTTTTCCGCATCGCCGGACCAGTTCTTGACGGTAATGTCCATCACCTTCTGGACGGGATCGGCAGGGCCGGCCGCAAGGGCGCTGTGGGAAAAGAGGACGGCGGCAGTCAGAAGCAGAATATTCCGCATGATGTGATCCCGGAGGTAGGCCCGACGCGCGGGCGAAGCGATTCGCCTGACTGTATTCCGGCAATATGGTTTGGCAATGCGCAAAGCGTTATTGCACCGCGCCAAAAAAGCGCCCCCCATGGCTTTGCCTCAGGCGCGCGCGATGCTATAGCCGCACCGGATATTTTTCCGAATACCGGCGTCACCAGGCGCCACAGCTTCGAAGGTGAGGAATTCATGGCAAAGATCAAGGTAGCCAATCCAGTCGTCGATCTCGACGGCGACGAAATGACCCGTATCATCTGGCAGCTCATCAAGGACAAGCTGATCCTGCCATACCTCGATCTCGACATCGAATATTATGACCTCTCGGTCGAAAACCGCGATGCTACCAACGACCAGGTAACCGTCGATGCTGCACATGCCATCAAGAAGCACGGCGTCGGCATCAAGTGCGCGACGATCACACCGGACGAGCAGCGCGTCGAGGAATTTGGCCTGAAGCAGATGTGGAAGAGCCCGAACGGCACGATCCGCAACATTCTGGGCGGCGTCATCTTCCGCGAGCCGATCATCTGCAAGAACGTTCCCCGCCTCGTTCCTGGCTGGACGAAGCCGATCGTCGTCGGCCGCCACGCCTTCGGCGACCAGTACAAGGCAACCGATTTCAAGTTCCCCGGCAAGGGCAAGCTGACGATCAAGTTCGTCGGTGAAGACGGTCAGGTCATTGAAAAGGACGTCTTCGACGCTCCGAGCGCTGGCGTTGCGCTGGCAATGTACAACCTTGACGAATCCATCCGCGAATTCGCCCGCGCATCCATGATGTACGGCCTGATGCGCAAGTGGCCGGTTTACCTGTCCACCAAGAACACCATCCTGAAGGCCTATGACGGCCGCTTCAAGGACATCTTCGAAGAAGTCTACCAGACCGAGTTCAAGGCGAAGTTCGATGAAATCGGCATCATCTATGAACACCGCCTGATCGACGACATGGTCGCCTCCGCTCTGAAGTGGTCCGGCGGTTACGTCTGGGCCTGCAAGAACTACGATGGCGACGTTCAGTCTGATACGGTTGCCCAGGGCTTCGGTTCGCTCGGCCTGATGACCTCCGTTCTCCTGTCGCCGGACGGCCGCACGGTTGAAGCTGAAGCGGCACACGGCACGGTCACGCGCCACTACCGCCAGCACCAGAAGGGTCAGGAAACTTCGACCAACTCGATCGCTTCGATCTTCGCCTGGACCCGTGGCCTCGCCCACCGCGCCAAGCTGGACGACAATGCAGAACTCGCAAAGTTCGCAGCAACGCTCGAAACCGTCTGCGTCGACACCGTCGAAAGCGGCTTCATGACCAAGGACCTCGCGCTCCTCATCGGTCCGGACCAGCCCTGGCTCTCCACCACCGCCTTCCTCGACAAGATCGATGAAAACCTCAAGACGGCGATGGCGGCTTAAAAGAACGGGGCACTGCCCGTTTGAAATATCGACAAAAGGAAACCCGGCCGCAACGCCGGGTTTCTTTTTTTGTTCACAGTATCTTGCTTAGATGTTGCACTAGGCGCAGACTTCGATTCCACAGCGTGCCGCAGTCACAAAAATAAAAATATATAGCTGAAACAGCATAAAACGACACATAACTTGTCCGGCACAGTCAAAAATTCATGTGGTTACCAGCTCGATCCTTCGGGAAAACAGATAATGCTGTGGACTATAAAAACGCACCGTGTCAGCGCGAACTGCGCGCGGGTTTTCAATGATGCTTTTGCAATTTTGCTTGGGGAGGCAAAGCAATGAGTGAATTGATCTTCTACACCAATCCCATGTCGCGCGGACGCATTGCGCGATGGATGCTCGAGGAAGTGGGCGTTCCCTACAAGACAGAGATACTGGGCTTCTCGACGTCGATGAAATCGCCGGCCTATCGGCTGATCAACCCGATGGCCAAGGTGCCCGCCATAAAACACGGCGACACCATTGTCACCGAAGCGGCAGCGATCTGCGCCTATCTGGCGGATGCCTTTCCGGGCGCCAACCTTGCGCCGACGCCGAAAGCGCGCGGACTTTATTACCGCTGGATGTTTTTTGCTGCCGGTCCGTTGGAAATGACAACCAGCATGAAGGCGATGGGTTTCGAGGTGCCGCAGGAAAAGCTGCGTATGGCTGGCTGCGGCAGCTATGCGGATGCGATCAACACGCTCGAACGTGCCGTCAGCGAAAACCGCTTCATCGCCGGCGATCACTTCACTGCGGCGGATGTCTATGTAGGTGCCCATGTCGGCTGGGGCCTGCAGTTCGGCACAATCGAAAAACGTCCGGCCTTCACGGACTATATGGCGCATCTGACAGACCGCCCCGCCTTCAAGCGGGCCACCCAGCTTGACGAAGCGGCAGCGAAGGATATGCAGGCGGCCGGTTGAGGAAACTGACAGGCATTTCGCCTGAAAGCGGAGCACGAGCGCTTACAAGGGTCACAAAACGGATTTTGGAAGCGGGCTTATTCGTTGGACTGGGCGAGTGGTTCGCCGATCTCGACTGCATGCCCGTCCGGATCATAAAAACGGAACACTCTCTGTCCCCATGCCTGCCGCTCAACGGGATGGATCAACTCCACATGCGGCGCAATATTCCGAAATGCCGCATCGACATCCTCATGTTCGAAATAGAGCAGCAGATTCCTTCTGCCGTAAGGTTTGTCCGTGTCCGGCGATGTCCGCCAGACCGTCTGTTCGAGCGAACGCCCCTCATGGATTGCAAAGCCGCTTTCAAAGAGGACAAAATTTCCGAAATCGTCCAAAACCTTCAGGCCGAGCCTGTCACGATAAAACTCCCTGGAGCGGTTGATATCGCACACGAAAGGGATGGGATTTACAAAGCGCATCACGTTCCTTTCGGATTTCAACATCCAGAATCAAAAAGGCGGGGTAGAACCCCGCCTTTTTTCAATTCATCCAGATCAGGCCGCCAGGGCCGCTGCCACCGCGTTGATGGCGTCCTGTGCCTTGGCGCCATCGGGGCCGCCGGCCTGCGCCATATCCGGGCGTCCACCGCCGCCCTTGCCGCCGAGGGCCGCAGAGGCCGTGCGGACGATATCGACGGCGCTGAAACGGCCAGTCAGATCCTCGGTCACGGCAGCAACAGCACTTGCCTTCCCGTCTTCGGACACGGCGATCAGCAGCACGACGCCGGAGCCGATATTGGCCTTGGCTTCATCTGCAAGACCCTTGAGGTCCTTGGCATCGATGCCGGACAGGGATTTTGCGAGGAAATTGACGCCAGCAACCTGCTGTACGTCGTTTGCGCCGGCATCCGACGAGCCGCCGCCCATTGCGAGTTTCTTGCGGGCATCCGCAAGCTCGCGCTCCAGCTTCTTGCGCTCGTCGAGAAGTCCCTCGACACGCGACAGCACATCGCCCGGCTGAACCTTCAGCGACGAGGCCAGTGCCTTTACGCGCTCATCCTGCTCGGAGAGATAGGCAAGCGCGCCCTGACCCGTTACGGCCTCAAGACGGCGCACGCCCGCACCGACGGCACTTTCGCCAAGAATGCGGATAAGGCCAATCTGGCCGGTTGCGGCAACATGGGTGCCGCCGCAAAGCTCGACCGAGTACGGACGGTTGGCTTTCGCACCGTGAACACCGGTGCCCATGGACACAACGCGGACTTCATCGCCGTATTTTTCGCCAAACAGTGCCATAGCACCCTCGGCGATGGCGTCGTCAACGCTCATCAGACGCGTCACGACAGGCGAGTTCTGCAAGACGATCTCGTTTGCCATTTCTTCGACGACCTTCAGCTCCTCGGCCGACATCGGCTTCGGATGCGAAACGTCAAAGCGCAGACGCTCGGGTGCAACCAGCGAACCCTTCTGTGCGACGTGCGTGCCAAGCACCTCGCGCAGCGCCTCATGCAGCAGGTGGGTGGCGGAGTGGTTGGCGCGCAGACGCGAGCGGCGGTCGTGATCGACCGTCAGCTGCACGGCGTCATCGAGCTTCAATCCACCCTTGGACACCGTGCCGGAATGCACGAAAAGGCCCTCGCCCTTCTTCTGTGTTTCTGAAACGGTAAAGGTGCCGTTATCGCCAGAGATTACGCCGGTATCGCCCATCTGACCGCCGGACTCGCCATAAAATGGCGTCTGGTTGACGACGATCTGCACCGTCTCGCCCTCGGCAGCACTATCCACCGACTTGCCGTCCTTGACGATCGCCTGAATAACGCCTTCGGCGGTTTCAGTGTCGTAACCAAGGAATTCGGTCGCGCCGAGCTTTTCCTTCAGTTCGAACCACACCGTTTCGGTCGCCTTGTCGCCGGAACCAGCCCAGTGCGAGCGTGCTTCCGCCTTCTGGCGCTGCATGGCATCGGTGAAGCCGGAAATATCGACGCCGATCTCACGGGCGCGCAGCGCATCCTGCGTCAGATCGAGCGGGAAACCATAGGTATCGTAAAGCTTGAAGGCGGTTTCGCCATCCAGCATATCGCCCTTGTGCAGGGTCGAGGTCGCGTCGGACAGCAGCGACAGTCCGCGTTCCAGCGTTTTGCGGAAACGGGTTTCCTCAAGCTTCAGCGTCTCGGAGATCAGCGCCTCGGCGCGAACCAGTTCCGGATAGGCGCGGCCCATCTGCTGTATCAGCGCCGGCAGCAGCTTGTAGATCAGCGGCTCGCGCGAACCGAGAAGCTCGGCATGGCGCATGGCACGGCGCATGATGCGGCGCAGAACGTAACCACGGCCCTCATTCGACGGCAGGACGCCATCGGCGATCAGGAAAGCGGAGGAGCGCAGATGATCGGCAATGACGCGGTGGCTGGCGCGCTTCTCGCCCTCTGCCGGAACGCCGGTCGCTTCGACGGAGGCCGAAATCAGCGCCCGGAACAGATCGGTGTCGTAATTGTCGTGTTTGCCCTGCAATAACGCCGAAATGCGCTCGAGACCCATGCCGGTGTCGATAGACGGGCGGGGCAGATCGATGCGCTCTTCCTTCGTCAGCTGCTCATATTGCATGAAGACGAGGTTCCAGATCTCGATGAAACGGTCGCCATCCTCTTCCGGCGAGCCGGGCGGTCCGCCCCAGATATGATCGCCGTGGTCATAAAAGATTTCCGAGCAAGGACCGCACGGTCCGGTATCGCCCATGGCCCAGAAATTATCGCTGGTCGGAATACGGATGATGCGATCGTCAGAGAAACCGGCGATCTTCTTCCAGAGATTAAAAGCCTCGTCGTCGGTGTGGTAGACCGTGACCAGCAGACGGTTGCGATCGATGCCGAATTCCTTGGTGATCAGGTTCCAGGCATGGGTAATCGCCTCTTCCTTGAAATAGTCGCCAAAGGAGAAATTGCCGAGCATTTCGAAGAACGTATGGTGACGGGCTGTATAACCGACATTGTCCAGGTCGTTATGCTTGCCACCGGCGCGCACGCATTTCTGCGCCGAGGCGGCGGTGGAATAAGGACGGCTTTCGAGACCGGTGAAGACGTTCTTGAACTGCACCATGCCGGCATTGGTGAACATCAGCGTCGGATCGTTGCGCGGCACCAGCGGGCTGGAGGGCACAATCTCGTGTCCGTTCTTCTTGAAGTAGTCGAGAAAGGTCGACCGAATTTCATTCACACCGCTCATGCCCACACACCGCTCACAGCTGGAGTCCATCACCGCCATCCCGAATGATGGCTATCTTGCAAAATCAAAGGCTTTTATCGTCCGCATCCTGCCCTGTCCAGCCATGGAGGCGCACCAAGGCGTCTAGGCAAAGAAAAAGGGCCACGCGAGGAAAATCGCGCGACCCTTTTGATCCATACCGGCTCATGCCGGCAAAGCCACCGGACGCGAACGCCCGGACCTTCGAATGCATCAGCCCTCGTCGGGACCGTCGTCGCTTTCGCCGGCTTCCGGGCCGCCATTCTGCAGGAACCGATCGGCGATCAGACCAGCGTTCTGGCGCAGCGCCAGTTCGATCTCGCTTGCCATTTCCGGATTGTCGCGCAGGAAGGTCTTGGCATTTTCACGCCCCTGCCCCAAACGTTGGCTATTATAGGAGAACCATGCACCGGATTTCTCGACGATACCGGCTTTCACGCCGAGATCGACAAGCTCGCCGGTCTTGGAAACGCCTTCGCCATACATGATGTCGAATTCCACCTGCTTGAAAGGCGGTGCCATCTTGTTCTTGACGACCTTGACGCGGGTCTGGTTGCCGACAACCTCTTCACGCTCCTTGACGGCGCCGATACGGCGAATGTCGAGACGCACCGAGGCGTAGAATTTAAGCGCATTACCGCCCGTCGTCGTTTCCGGCGAACCGAACATGACGCCGATCTTCATGCGGATCTGGTTGATGAAGATCACCATGCACTTCGACTTGGAGATCGAGGCGGTCAGCTTGCGCAGCGCCTGGCTCATCAGACGGGCCTGAAGGCCCGGCAGGCTATCGCCCATTTCGCCTTCGATTTCCGCCCGCGGCGTCAAGGCCGCAACCGAATCGATGACAAGAACGTCAACCGCGCCGGAACGCACCAGCGTATCGGTGATCTCAAGCGCCTGCTCGCCGGTATCGGGCTGCGAGATCAGAAGGCTCTGCAAATCC
>Ga0308172_1002221_pt1 | contig 10628 bp, 10 predicted proteins | sample PhyGR2_FD_202134 | JGI IMG/M metagenome (GOLD analysis project Ga0308172, IMG submission 202134) | Phyllosphere microbial communities from UC Gill Tract Community Farm, Albany, California, United States - DLSLSG.R2 | ecosystem: Host-associated > Plants > Phyllosphere > Unclassified | place: USA...
GCAGTATCAGCTTGGCTACAACGTAAAGCTGGTGCGTGGACCGCGACCGAACATGAGCTACGACTATGTGCTCGATGACGTGCGCCTGCTCCACGACTACAACATGGAGGCGCAAGGCGACATCGTCGCAGACTACTTCGTCATTGCCTTCCGTGATTCACAAAGCAAGATGAGCAACGCAATGTATCGAACCACATCCGGCATCCATGCCCAGTTGAAACGCGTCCTCTCACTATTCCTCGCGTCAACTTCCGACAAGCGCAACCTCCCGAGGACCACCCGATGATCAAACAGTCATGGCTCCTTTGGGCGATGCTGCTACCCCTCGTGGCCAGCTGCTCAGCGCCGCCAGGGCGCTACCAGAAGGCCACGATCAGCACGTCTGACGGCACGCTGTGCTTTGGTATTCCTGACACGCGCGAGAATCGATCCGAGCCGCCTGAGATCGACTCCATTGGAGTTAGCGCTGCTGGGCAAGGACTCTACCCAATGTGGGAACGGGTCTTCATGGACGAGCGCATTCCCGAACCTGCGCTCCCACCTGACCAGTGCATACCCTATGGGTCCGGACCCATCGCTGCACCGCCGCTGCAGGTTGGCGCGTACTACCAGGTTGTGCTCTCTGGATATACTCCAGACAACCCAGACAATGGGGCTGTGGGAAAGATGCGTGTATTCAGAGCTTGCTTTCACCTACGTCAATCCGCTGATAATCGCGAATTGAAACCTATCGTGGTGATCTGTGGGGAGGTGCCCCCATCCTCGCTGCCCCCCTCATGAGCGGAGGTCCAGTGAGCGGCCATCTGAGCCAGCGTGGCAGAGTACCCGCCTGGCGACCAGCGCCCCCTCCAAGGACGACACGATGATCAGACAGCCATGGGCCCTCTGCGCGTTGCTGCTACCGCTGGTTGCCAGCTGCTCACCACCGCCCGGACGCTATCAGCAGGCGACGGTCAGCACGTCCGACGGCAGACTGTGCTTTGGCGTTCCCGACACGCGCGAAACGCGGTCCGCGCCTCCTGAGATCGCCTCAATCGCTGTGAGCGAAGTTGGCCACGGCCTTTACCCGCTGTGGGAACGAATATTCGTGGATGAGAGCATCCTCGAGCTCGTCCTGCCTCCTCACCAGTGCATCCCTTATGCGTCTGTATCGTCCGCTGCTCCGCCACTACAGGTGGGAACGTACTACGAGGTGGCTCTCTCCGGGTATACACCGGGAAACCCAGAAAATGAGGGTGAGGGAGAGATGCGTTCCTTCATCTCCTGTTTCCATCTCCGTCAATCCTCCGATAGAACCCGCTTGGAGCCTGTCATGGTGGTATGCGGCAATGTACCCACATCTTCGCTGCCCCCCTCATGAGTGCGGGCCCAGTGATTGGCGTGGTGCAGCGAGCAGCGCACTGAACCGATGCAGCTGAATGGCCGTCTGGCGAAAAGCGCACCTTCCAAGAGCGACACGATGATCAGACAGCCATGGGCCCTTTGGGCGATGCTGCTACCCCTCGTGGCCAGCTGCTCACCACAGCCAGGGCGCTACCAGAAAGCCACAGTCAGCACGTCCGACGGCAGGCTGTGCTTTGGCGTTCCCGACACCCGCGAGACGCGATCCGCGCCGCCTGAGATTGCCTCCATCGGGGTAAGCGCGGTTGGGCAAAGCCGATACCCAATGTGGAAACGCATTTTCATGGAAGAGAAAAGGCCCAAGCGCACTCTCCCTCCGGACCAGTGCATACCCTACGCTTCCGGTCCGGCGCCAGCTCCACCATTACAGGGAGGAACGTACTACCAGGTGCTTCTCTCCGGGAGTACGCCGAGCGGCCCAGAAAAGGGTGGTGCGGGAGAGAAGCGCGTGTTCATCGCCTGCTTCCACCTTCGTCAAGTCACAGGCGGGCCTGAACTGAAACCCATAGTAGTGAGCTGCTACAACGCACGCAGAGCTGCGGCGCCGCCCGCATGAACCCACGACCAGTGGTTCGCGCGGTCCGGTGCATCGTAATACCCGCCTGGCAAAAAGCGCACTTTCCAAGGACGACGCGATGACCAAACAGTCATGGCTCTTTTGGGCGATGCTGCTACCCCTCGTGGCCAGCTGCTCACCACCGCCCGGGCGCTATCAGAAGGCAACGGTCAGCACGTCTGACGGCAGGCTGTGCTTTGGTATTCCTGACACGCGCGAGAATCGATCCGAGCCGCCTGAGATTGCTTCCATCGGAGTGAGCGCTGCTGGGCAGGGTCTCTACCCGATGTGGGAACGGGTCTTCATGGACGAGCATGTTCCCGAACCTGCGCTCCCACCTGACCAGTGCATGCCCTATGGGTCCGGACCCCATCCTGCCCCGCCGCTTCAGGTGGGCGCGTACTACCAGGTGGTCCTCTCCGGATATACGCCAGACAACCCAGACAATGGGGCTATGGGAAAGAAACGCGTGTTCAAAGCCTGCTTTCACCTACATCAATCCGTCGATGATCGCGAATTGAAGCCTATCGTGGTGACCTGCGGGGACGTGCCCCCATCCTCGCTACCTCCCTCATGAGAGGAGCGCAGCCGTATAAACCGTTGCAGCAGTAATTTCACCAGGCCCCCAACCTTCAACTGTCCCCGCGCGTGCTCTGGTACCCGCGATAGGTTTCGCCCCACTCGCGCATCGCCAGCAGCACCGGCACCAGCGAACGCCCGAATTCGGAAAGTTCGTATTCCACCTTCGGCGGCACTTCCGGGTACACATGGCGGATCAGCACGCCGTCCGCCTCCAGTTCACGCAACTGGCTGGTCAGCATCGATTGCGTAGCGTTGGGCACCAGCCGCGTCAATTCCATGAAACGCCGCTTGCGCTTCATCAGGTGAAACAGGATGACCGGTTTCCACACGCCGCCCATCACCGACAGCGTGACCTCAACCGCGCACCCGCTCTTGCCATCCCAACGCTTGCTGCGCACACATACTCCTGAAAACCATAGTACCTACGAAAAATCGTCGTTCTTGTTGCGATCACGGTGCGAGCCTAGCATGGGGCCATCCACTGATCGTGAGGCGCTTCATGAAGTTCAAGGCTCTGCTTTCCAGCAAGACCAACGACCGTGTTTTCACCGAACTGGTGGATTTTGACGAGGCCGACCTGATGGACGGTGATTTCCTGGTGCAGGTTGATTATTCGACCCTCAACTACAAGGACGCGCTGGCGCTGACCAACGAGCGCCCAGTCATCCAGAAATTTCCGCTCATTCCCGGCATCGACCTTTCCGGCGTGGTGGTGGAATCCAGCAATGCCGGTTTCAAGGCCGGTGATCGCGTGGTGCTCAATGGCTGGGATCTGAGCATGGGCCACCACGGCGGCCTGGCCCAGCGCGCCCGCGTGCGGGGTGAGTGGCTGAACAAGATTCCCGACAACCTGACCACCCGCGATGCCATGGCCATCGGCACCGCCGGCTATACCGCCATGCTGTGCGTGCTGGCACTGGAAGACGCGGGCGTGACCCCGGAAAAGGGCGATGTGCTGGTAACCGGCGCCAATGGCGGCGTGGGCTCGATTGCCGTGGCCATTCTTTCCAAGCTGGGCTACCGCGTCGTGGCCGCCACCGGCCGCCCGGAACATGCCGCGTACCTGCACAGCCTGGGCGCGGCGGAGATCATCGACCGCGCGGAGCTTTCCGAGCCGCGCAAAAAGCCGATCAGCGCCGAGCGCTGGGCAGGCGTGGTGGACGTGGCCGGCGGCCCGACCCTGGTCAACGCGCTTGCCGAAACCAAGTACCGCGGCGCCGTAGCGGCCTGCGGCCTTGCACAGAGCGATGCGCTGCATGGCTCGGTGCTGCCCTTCATCCTGCGCAACGTGACCCTGGCCGGCGTGGATTCGGTGAACGCACCGCAGGACGTGCGCCAGCGTGCATGGGATCGCCTGGCCACTGACCTGGACCCGCAGAAGCTGGAAAGCACGGTGCAGCAGATCGGCCTTGCCGAGGTGCTGGACGTGTACGAGCAGATCATCCCGGGCAAGGTGCGCGGGCGGATCGTGGTCGACGTGAACGCCTGACGCCTGTTACGCCAGCGGTGGCGCAACGCCATCGCTGGCAACTGGCCCGCAAGTCCAGAAGCCCTGCGCGTGACACCAAGCCCCCTTATCATGGGGCTGTAAGGGCGCTTTACGCCCAATGACGTACGCAAGGCAGTATCTGGATGTCTATGGAATGGCGCCCCTCGGGCTGGGGCCAGCGTGTGACCCGCTCGCCGGACTGGCGGCTGCGGCTGGATGGCGAGCATGTCGAGCTTCTGATTGCGGGCCGGCAGTACCGGCAGCACGTGGACGGCGACGAGCGCTTGCGGGTTCTTCCTGGCCTGTTCTGGGCCCGAGTTGCGATGCAGGCCGAGGACGGCCAGACGCTGTCCGTGGATGGCCTGCCGAACCGCCAGGCTTCGCAGCTCTCGGCCGCGGTTCAGCAGGTGCTCTTTGCGCGCACTACGCGCGGGCGCAAGGCGCTCTTTGAGGACATCCTGGAGCAGATCCAGTCATGGTTGGCTGACGCCGACGCCCTCACCGACCGCGGCAGTGCAGGCCGCCGCTGGATCACCCACGAGCAGCAGCAGGCGCTGTTGGCCGAGCGCCCCGCCCTGCCCCTGTCGCCGGCCGAGCTGGAGCGACTGTTCCTCGATGACGATGTGCACGACGATCTGCAGGCGCACAACCACCGCGTCGCGCTGGATGCCCTGCACGACTGGCAGCTGGATTGGCCCGCCGTGTGGGCAGACGCCAATGCGACCATGACAACGCGGGAACTGGTGCTGGCCAAAGACTTCCTGGACCGGGTGGAAAGCAGGCCACTGACCGAGGAACAGGCCCGCGCGGTCATCTGCTTCGACAACTGCGTGCAGGTCGTCGCCTCGGCGGGATCCGGCAAGACCTCCACCATGGTTGCCAAGGCGGCTTATGCCATTGATCGCGGGTTCGTTGAGCCCGAGCGGATCGTGATGCTCGCCTTCAACAAGGACGCCGCCAAGGAACTGGAGGAACGCGCGCAGCGGTCCTTCGAACGGCTCGGCATGGGCGACACCGTGGTCGAGGCGCGGACCTTCCACGCGCTGGGCCTGGCGATCATCGGCAAGGCCACCGGGCGCAAGCCCGACATTCCCGAGTGGGCCATCGACGCCACGCTGGGCTTCAACAAGCTGGCCGAGCTGGTGGACGAGCTGAAGGATCGCTCGATCCACTTCCGCACCCAGTGGGACATGTTCCGGCTGGTGTTCGGGCGCGACCTCCCGCCGTTCGGTGCCGAGATGATGGCCGACGGCTACGACCGCGATGGCACGCCCTACATCCGCACCCTGCTGGGCGAGCGGGTAAAGAGCCTGGAAGAGTGCGTCATTGCCGATTGGCTGTTCTACAACGGCGTGGCGTACGACTACGAGCGCCGTTACGAATTTGATACCGCCACCGATACCCACCGCCAGTACCGACCGGACTTCTATTACCCAGACGCAGCGCTGTATCACGAGCACTTTGCGCTGGATGCCAATGGCCAGCCGCCGAAACACTTCGACAATTACGCCGAAGGCATGCAGTGGAAACGCCAGCAGCACGTATCGCGCGGCACCGCGCTGGTCGAAACGACGTCGTTTGGCCTGCGCAGCGGGCATGCACTGGAACACCTTGCCGGGAAACTCGGCGATTCCGATGTCCGGCTCGACCCGAACCCCGACCGTGAGCTGCCCAACGAGGGCGCCAAGCCGATGCCGGATGCGGACCTGATCGGCCTGATGCGGACCTTCATTGCCCACGCCAAGAGCAACTGCCTGACGCTGGACGATCTGGCCGCGCGCCTGCGGCAGATGCCCGAAGACCAGTTCAAGGAACGCCATCGGCGATTCCTGGAAATCGCCGCACCGGTTTTCCAGGCCTGGGACAACGCGCTGGCGGACGAGCGCGGCATCGACTTCGAGGACATGCTCAACATGGCCGCCGGCATCCTGGAACAAGGGCATTACCAATCGCCCTACGAGCTGGTGATGGCCGACGAATTCCAAGACGCCTCACGCGCCCGCGCACGCCTCTGCCGCGCACTGGTCAGCCAGCCGGGCCGTCACCTGTTTGCGGTGGGCGATGACTGGCAGTCGATCAACCGCTTCGCCGGTGCGGATGTTTCGGTGATGACCGGATTCCGCGAATGGATGGGCCATGCCCAGGTGCTGAAGCTGGAGCAGACCTTCCGCTGCCCGCAGGAATTGTGCGATATCTCCAGCCGCTTCATCAGCCGCAATCCTGCACAGATTGCCAAGGCGGTGCGTTCTGCTGCGCCAGCGATGGGGCCGGTACTGCAGGCCTTCCAGATGACCCGGCGTGAGGAAGTGCAGGACGGTCTTCGCCAGTACCTGGCCAAGCTGCACCAGCAGTTGGTTTCTGGAGCCGTACCACGGGGGCGCGATGGGCGCGTTCGCGTGTTCGTGCTGGGCCGCTACCGGGCGGATCGCAGTGCGCTGCCTGCGGACTGGAAGACGCTGTTTGGCAGCACGATGGAGGTTGAGTTCCTTACGGCCCATCGATCAAAGGGGCGCGAAGCGGACTACGTGATCCTGCCGGGCATGGTGAACCGTGGATTCCCCAGCCTGCGCGCGGATGATCCGGTGCTTTCGCTAGCGATGCCGGATGGGGATACGTACCCGCTGAGCGAGGAACGGCGGTTGTTCTACGTGGCGCTGACGCGTGCGCGGCGCAGCGTGGCGATGTTCACGCTGCAGGGCAAGCACTCGCCCTTCCTGGATGAGCTGGTGGAGGAAGGGGTTGTTGAAGTGACCGGGATTTCAGGTGCGGCCATCAATGAAGAGCGCTGCCCGGTGTGCAAGGTGGGGGTGTTTGTGGAGCGGAATGGGCCGCATGGGGCATTCCGGTCGTGCTCTAGTTACCCGTTGTGCCATAACAAGCCGAAGAGTGCGCATCGACGGTAAGGTATGTATTCCGCCACCGGCAGCGGCGGAATATGCAACTGCTGCTGGTATGTATCCGAGAAGATCAAACACGAGCAATACGACATCCGTTGAAAAGCCGCCTGTGGGCGGCCTTCTTTTAGGAATAACCTCTCGCCGCTTGATAGGCTACGTCACAGGCGGCGTGAATCAGACGGGTGTTCTGGGGCGTGTAGCCATCTACGGCCCGGGTGCGGTCCAACACCGCCCCCCGCTCGGGCAGCGGCTCATTGCAGAGCGCACACAACCCCTCCTGCTCCGTCATTTTGAGCTGTTTCAAGCCCCGCCGAACCATCGGCTTGCTGCGCTCGTCGTAAGTGAGTTCTTTGTAGACCTTGCGGCGGTAGGCAAACAGCAGTTCCTTGTCGCCGCCGCTCAAGTCCACCAGCCTCGCCCGCACTTCATCAAGCAGGGCACGGGCGAGGTCGAGTTGCTCTGGAGTCAGTCGAGGGTTGGCCATAGACGAAAGATAACCTGACTGCCTGCCGATCAAAACTCAGGCAGGTTTTCAAGATTGTCTCGGGCCTGGCCGTTGTCGACGGTCTTGAGGTACTCAACCCCGTTGACCTTGATGATGTAGACCGACTGCCCTTTCTGCCATTGCCCGTTAGCTTGCGGGATGGTGATAAATGTAACGCCGTCCTTGATCGCTCTGACGATGGTCGCTCGCTCGTGCTCGGCGGCGGGGCCGAAGCTATCGCCGTTGTCCTGATGAATGCGTAGCCGATCAATGTGCGTATGCGCTGCGTTGTACCGAACGGCTGATATGCCGTAGTCCGCCCACTTTGCCATGCCGCCCCCTGACGATGAATGTAGGATCGTTATAATCGGGCGGTGTCGCACAGGCTGCGACTGGACAATAAAAAGGCCACCACAGTGGGCGGCCTTCTGACCCATCCAGTCCAGTAGATCAGGCTTGGCAGGTCCTTTAGCAGGACAGTTTCGGGGCTGATTGACCGAAGCCTGCCTATTGAATAACTGGCGGAGAGAGTGGGACTTCCTTGAGAAGTGCCCTTCCCCCTTGGGCGGCTTGGGTTTCACCCATCTGGGAGGTGCCCTGGAATGTGCCCGCGCCGAGCATACCCCTTGCGGTGCAACGGATCCAGCCTTTTCTTGCCGCCTCTGGAGGCGCCGATCTCGATCCCCTCCAACCCGGCTCGATCAGGGCAGATTCCCCGTTCGGCCTCACTCTCCGCCGAAAAGGAAGCAACCGGATGGACTGCTTCCTCATGTGCGTCTCAGGACAATTGGGGCCATGGGACAGGAGGCTGCAGCAAACGGTTCTGCTCGGAGCCCTTTCAACGCCAACCTTGCGTCATAGCTCCATGGCCGGCTCACCGTCGCCCAAGACGCACTGCAAAGCACGGACTCGCACGCCCAGTCCGGCGCCAGCTCGGAATCGACGCTCCAGGCCCACCGAGGTGCTCTCGGTAGGTCAGACACTGACTCCGCCTTGGCAATCACCGTTTGCATTGATCGGCGTGGGGGATATCCCCCACGAATGGCTAGCAGGCACTCGCTGCGCATCTCCACATGGGGCATGTCCTTGAAGCTCTTCCAAGCCCCACCCCACCTCAATCCCGCCTGCTGGGCCAGCTCACCAAAGCGTTGGTAGCCCTGCCGCACCTGCTCGTCCTTCAAGTCCCACGTCGGGCGGCCTCGCTTGTGGATGACCATGTCCGCGGCCCAACCGTGGTTGTGGCAGCTGCTGCCTGGCCCCACCTGCGTCACGCCCTTTTGGCTGGCGAGCAGCTCGGCCTGGCGCTGTTCCGAGCGGTAGCCCTCCATCAGCCGCAGGTCGTAGCCCTCGCCCTTCATCTGCAAGGCGATCCGTTCCAGCGTTGAGCGAAGCTCAGGGTGGACACCGTCCCACTGCGGGGCGTCCTTGTGACGGTGGAACAGGCGTTTGAAAAACCCTGGCTTCTTCCCGTGGACCTCAACGGAATCGGCGGCTGGCGCATGGGCGTGGAGCAAGACGGGCGCGCTGGCCAATGCGAGCGCGAGCAAAAAGCGGTTAATCATGAGTAGGCCTCCTTACTCATATGAGCGATGCACTCATGCAAGCGGAGAATCGAGAATGCGCAAGGGGGGCTTGCGGAATCTTTCTCCTGTCGTAGAAGAACAGGGGTGGGGAAATGTCGGCCCCACCGCTTCCCGGCCCAACGGCTCCTCCTTCCGTTGTGCTGGGAAGTTTCGTTTTAGGGGGCTTGCGCATTCCTGGATCTGATCTATTCGTGAGTGCATACGTTCACTCATATCAACTATCAAGGAGGCCACCCCATGAAACGCTCCCTCATCCACTGCGCTTTGCTGGCGGGCCTTTTTACTGGCACGGCGCAAGCTCAGGTTCAAATGGGCAACGGTGCCGTTGCCACCAAACCCGATGCCACCGCGGTGGGCGACCGCGCTCAATCGTTGACCATAGGGGCCACGGCCATCGGGGCAGACGCCCTCGCCGATGGCGGGGTGGAGGTGAATGAAAACGGCGTTCCGGGTGAGTGCCTTGGGGCCACTGCGATAGGCAATCGCGCCACCGCCCGCGGATGCAGCACAACCGCTCTGGGATTCTTGAGCGAAGCGCAGGGCTCACATGCGCTCGCCATTGGCTCTCGCGCACAGGCATTTGCGGTTTACGCGGTCGCCGTCGGACCCCAAGCGCAAGCCACCGGCGACTTTGCGGTGGCCATTGGCGGGCACAGCCTGGCCAGCGGAATCTCCAGCGTGGCCATCGGCTCTAATGCCCGTGCGTCTGGAGCTAGTGGGACCGCCGTAGGGCCATCCGCAAGAGCCAATGGAAACGGTGGGGCGGCTTTCGGCAGCGGGGCGACTGCGCAAGGCGTTAACAACCTGGCGCTGGGCGCCGGATCCCAGACCGAGGGCGAAGGCACATCCGCCGTGGGGCCCGGTGCCAACGCCACTGCCGACTTCGCGGGCGCCTACGGTTACGGCGCTGGCGTTGCCGGCGAGGCTGGCACCGCTGTGGGTCCATGGGCACAGGCGTTTGCGCCCTACTCTGCAGCCTTCGGCGCGTCTGCCACGGCCAACGCCACAGAAAGTGTGGCATTGGGGCCCCGTGCCGTGGCCAACGCAAGGGGATGCGTGGCCGTTGGCGCCAGCACCACCTGCGATGAAGAAGAGACCGCAGCGTTCGGCAACCGTCGTTTGACCCAAGTTGCCTTGGGCAAAGCGGACGACGACGCCGTGGTGGTCAGCCAGCTGCGGACCGTGGTGGAAACCTTGGGCGCTGGCGCTACCGTAGTGAACGGTGTGATCGTGGCGCCGAACTACCAGCTGAGCAGCGGGAACAACTACACCACCGTGGCCGGCGCCATCTACGATCTCGACGGGCGCGTTCACCAGCTGGAGCAGAACCCTGGCGGTGGTGGTGGCACCACCGGCCCGCAGGGCCCGCAAGGTCCGACTGGTCCGAAAGGTCCCCCAGGCCAGGACGGGAAGGATGGCGGAGGCCGTACCGCGGTGGCCGGGGCCAACATCGAAGTCTCGGACAACGGCAACGGCACCCAAACCGTTGCCCTGAAAGACACCGTGGAGCTGTCCGAGCAGGGCTCGGTGCAAGTGGCCAAGGCCATCCACAACAGCGACGGTTTCACTGTCCAGGGCGGCCCATCGATCACCAGATCCGGGATCAACGCCGGCAACCAGCGGGTAACCGGGGTGG
>Ga0308172_1002225_pt1 | contig 10603 bp, 5 predicted proteins | sample PhyGR2_FD_202134 | JGI IMG/M metagenome (GOLD analysis project Ga0308172, IMG submission 202134) | Phyllosphere microbial communities from UC Gill Tract Community Farm, Albany, California, United States - DLSLSG.R2 | ecosystem: Host-associated > Plants > Phyllosphere > Unclassified | place: USA...
GGGTGCGGGTGGAGAAGGCGGCATTGCCGTTGCCGATCTGAACGCCGGTCTCGTTGCGATACTTGCCGGTCAGCTCGACCAGGTCCTTGTCGGTCGGCTCGAGGTCGATCTTGCCGAAATACAGGTCCTGGCGGAAGCTCGAGTTGAACGAGCCGAAGATGTCGCGATACTGGGCGGGCAGGCTGGACACCGCCACGCCGTTGGTCGGCAGGATGTCGATCGGCACCTGCCGCCGCTTGCCCTCATAGCTGACGAAGAAATGCGCGACGTCCTTGACGATCGGACCGCCCAGCGCGACGCCGAACTGCTTGTCCTCCGAAGGGATCTTGGCAATCTTGTTCGGATAGATTTCGGTCGGGCGACGGTCGCGCAGCTTCTGGTTGGTGAAGTCGAAAAAGCCCTCGCCGTGGAATTCGTTGGTGCCCGACTTGGTGCCCGCGATGATCGCGACCGAGCTGACCTGATCCAGCTCCGCCTTGTAGTTGGACGACAGCACCTGATACTCGCCGATCGCGAGCTGCGGGAACGGATTGCCGGGCGAGCTGTCCTGGCCGGTCAGGCCACCGCGCAGGACGTAATCCTTCTGGCTGACGCCGTCGATGAACACGTTGACCGAGTTCGACCCTTGCGCACCGCCCTGGATGCGCGAGCTGCCGTCCGAGCTTTCGATGAAGCGCACGCCGGGTGCGAGATCGGCAAAGGCCAGGAAGTTGCGGCTGTTCTGCGGCAGCTGCTCGATCAGTCGCGGCGTGATGTTGATGCCCACCTGCCCGCCGGACAGCGAGCGGATGCGGCTGCCGGTGACGATGATGTCGCCCTGCTGCGCCTCGGCGGGGGGCGGTGCGGTCTCACCGGCGGTGTTGTCGCCCGGTGCAGGCTGGGCCGGTGCCGGGGCGGTGGTCAGGTCGAGGTCGAGCCCGGCATTCTGCCCGACACGCAGGGTGAACTGGTCGGAATTGCGCGTGCCCTTCTGAAGGCGGATTTCCAGCCGATAGGCACCGGCCCGCAGTGACGGAAAATTATAGCTGCCGTCCGCGCCGGGCACGACCGTGCGGCGAAAGCCGGTATCGACCTCGACCAGCGTCACGTCCTGCAACGGATTGTCGGGCGCGGTGCGGATCACGCCGCGCAGCGCCGCCTGCCCGGCCTGCGCCATGGCGGGCGCGCTCCACATCGTCGCGGTGCCCAGCCCCGCCAGCATCGTCGCCCCGGCGAGCGCCAGCCTGAAAGCGTTCCGTGTCATAACCTATCCCCTGTCCGTTTCTCTTGTTGTCTCACGCACCATCAGATGCGGGACGATGACCTCGTCCGCCCCGGTGGATGCTTCTCCCGAAGATGCTTCGCGCGCGCCCGCGATCTGCGCGGCCAGCTGCGCCACGGCACGCGCGCCCATCGCCGCGATGTCGATCGCGACGCTGGTCAACGCCGGGCTTACCAGCCGTGCCAATGGAATGTCGTCGAACCCGGCGACCGCCACCTGTTCCGGCACGGCGACACCGTGGCGCTTCAACGCCATCAGCGCGCCGATCGCCATCATGTCGTTGGCCGCGAAGATCGCGTCCGCCGCCAGCGTTCCCGCCGCGACGCGCTCGCCGACCATCGTGCCGCTGGCCTCCAGAAAGTCGCCCTCGATCACGCTCAGGGTCGCACCTGCCTCGGCGGCGGCAGCCTCAGCGCCTGCGCGTCGCTCCTGCGCGTCGAGATTGCCCACCGGGCCGGAGATATGGACGATCCGCTTCGCCCCGCCCGCCGCCAGATGCGCGACGGCGGCGACGGCGCCGGCGCGATTGTCGATCCGCATGTTCAGGCTGCCGACCTGCGGCGCGCAGGCCAGGAACACGGCCGCCAGCCCGCGCGGCATATGCCGGGCAAGGACATCGGGGTCGAGTTCCGGGGCCATCACCACCAGCCCGTCGACCTGCCCGCGCAGCGCCGCCAGCGTGTCGAGTCCGCGCCCGTCATGGAGCACGGTCAGCAACAGTCCCAGTCGGCGCGCGCTCGCCTCGCGGTCCATGCCGCGCAGCAATTCGGAGAAGAATTCGCCGTGCAGGTCGGGCAGCACCACGCCGATCGCGCCGGTCCGCGCCATACTCAGGCTGCGTGCTCCGGCATGGGGGACATAACCCAGTTGCGCCGCCGCTTCCTCGACACGGCGACGCATCTCGGCGCGGACATGGTCACGCCCGTTGAACACCCGCGACACCGACGCGACCGAGACGCCCGCCACCCGCGCGACGTCATGGATCGTCGCATGGGCACCGCGCGTCGCCGGAGTGGCGGCCGGGGCAGAATCGGGTCGGGCAGGCGGCATGGCCAGCGAAAGCATCCTCTCTGTGTCGCGGGCTTGTAACCGCTTACAGAAACCGCTTACATGAAGCAGGCATGACAATCAATCGGTCGATTGGCCGGCGTAACGAAATCCGGACGGCGGCCTGGAATAGGATCCGGGCGACGGCGTAGACGGCACGAAAATGAAATGGAAAGGGAGCAGGATGGACGGGCAGGATCGGCGGATTTCACGACGCGCATGGCTGGCCGGGGCGGGCGCGGCGCTGGCATGGTCGGCCAGCCCGGCACGTGCGCTTCTCTCCCTGGTCGGCGAACGACCGCTTCCCGCGACGGTCGAGGCGCTGATCCCGCGCATGACGCTGGCCGAAAAGGCCGGGCAGCTCAATCTGCTCGCCGCCGCCTGGGCGGGGGGCGCGGCAACCTCGCTCAACCCGGCGGGCGCGGCGTCGAGCTTCGACACGCAATTGCGCATGGTGCGCCGGGGTGAACTGACCGGCGTGTTCAACGGCAATGGCGCGGAGATGGCGCGCCGGATGCAGACCGAGGCGATGCGACGATCGCGGCTGAAGATCCCGCTGCTATTCGCCGCCGACGTCATTCACGGCCTGCGCACCGTCTTTCCGGTGCCGCTGGCCGAGGCGGCCAGCTTCGACCCCGACCTCGCGCGCCGTACCGCCCGCGCGGCAGCGGTAGAAGCAGCGGCGTCGGGGATCGACTGGACCTTCGCGCCGATGGTCGACATCGCCCGCGACGCGCGCTGGGGGCGCGGCGTCGAGGGATCGGGCGAGGACGTGTTGCTCGGCCGGTTGATGGCGGCGGCGCGCGTCGAGGGCTTTCAGGGCAGCGGCCTCGCCGCGCCGGATGCCGTCGCGGCCTGCGCCAAGCATTTCGTGGCTTATGGCGCAGGCGAGGCCGGGCTTGACTATAACAGCGTCGACGTGTCGGAACGGACGCTGCGCGACATCTATTTCCCGCCCTTCCAGGCGGCGTTCGCGGCCGGAGCGCCGACCGTGATGGCCTCGTTCAACGATCTGTCGGGGATACCCGCCACCGGCAATCCATGGCTGCTGGATACCGTCCTGCGCCAGGAATGGGGGTTCGGCGGACTGGTCGTTTCCGACTATACCGGCGACGAGGAACTGATCGCGCACGGTTTCGCCAAGGACGGACGCGATGCGGCGCGGCTGGCCTTTATGGCCGGGGTCGACATGTCGATGCAGAGCGGTCTGTACCTCAAATATTTACCCGATCTGGTCGAGAAGGGCGAGATTCCGCTCGCCCGGCTGGACGAAGCGGTGCGCCGTGTGCTCGCGCTCAAGGTCGCGCTCGGCTTGTTCGACGACCCGTTCCGCCGCATCGACCCGGCACGCGAAAAGACGCGGATCCGCACACCCCAGACGCTGGCGCTGGCGCGCGAGGCGGGGGCGCGCAGTATCGTCATGCTCCGCAACGAAGGCGACCTGCTCCCCCTGCCCCGCTCCGGCAAGACGATCGCGCTGATCGGGCCGTTTGCAGGCGGCGGGCATGACCTGATCGGGCCATGGAACGTCTATGGCACCGACCGCGAGGCCGTCGATCTGGTGACGGCGGTGCGCGAGACGCTTCCCGGCGCGACCCTGGACGATGGCAGCGATGTGGCGCGTGCCGTCGCCACGGCGGGCGCGGCCGATATCGTCGTTCTCGCAATCGGCGAGACGCAGACCATGTCCGGCGAGGCGCAGTCCCGCACCGAGATCACCGTGCCCGCCGAGCAACAGGCGCTGGTCGAGGCGATCGCTGCGACCGGCAAGCCCTATGTCGTGCTGCTGCGCACCGGGCGCGCGCTGGCGCTGACCGGCGCGGTGGCGACGGCGCCCGCCCTGCTGGTGACGTGGTTCCTGGGTTCGCAGGATGGCCCTGCCATCGCCGATATCCTGTTCGGCGCGGTGTCGCCCTCGGCACGGCTGCCCGTGTCCTTCCCGCGCGCCAGCGGACAGGTGCCCTATTATTATGCGCACCGCAGCACGGGCCGCCCCAACCCGCCGGGGGCGCTGCAACCCTATAAGGCGCACTTCCGTGGCCATCCGAACAGCGCCCTGTTCCCGTTCGGCCATGGCCTGACCTATGGCAAGATGGTCTATTCGGACCTGCGCCTGAGCAGCCCGACGATGGGCGACACCCCGCTGACGATCCGCGCGACCGTCACCAACAACGGCCGCATGACCGCGACCGAAGTGGTCCAGCTCTATATCCACGACGTCGTGGCCAACGTGACCCAGCCGGTACGCGTGATGAAGGCCTTCACCCGCGTCACCCTGGCGCCGGGGGCACGACAGGAGGTGACCTTCACCCTCACCCGCGCCGACCTGTCCTTCACCGGCCGCGACTTGAAACCGACCACCGAACCCGGCGCCTTCCGCCTCTGGATCGCACCGTCGGCGGAGGCCGAGGGGCTTGCGGGCATGTTCACGCTGGCGTGATCGCGCGCCCCTTCCCGCCCTCACCCCGTGCTTGATCCGAAGCCCGCCTTTCTCAAGGGATGAAAGGCGGGCAAGTGCTGGACGACGCTGCCGGGAATCCACGCGAAGCCCGTCCCCTTCGCGGGAGGGATTGGGGCGGGGGGATCAAATCCATGTCATGACGCCTCAGCGCGCACGCCGATTCCAGGCTCCGTGCTGCACCGCTATGCGCGCCCAGAACGTAGCGATGCGATGCGGAGCCCCGCCCCGCTCCGCCGTGTGCCGGAATACCCATGATATCCTGCATCCAAAAAGAATAATGATACTCATTCGCATTTTAGCGTTGCGCAAAAATACCGCCATTGCTTAATGCGAATGATTGTTAATATCTAAAGGGGTGATTCATGTTTTTGACGCTGGCCGCCATGGCAGCGCTCGGACAGCCTGTGCGCGAGGAAGACGCGACCGAGCAGCGCGATGTCGTCGTCACCGCAACCCGCGCCCCCATTCAGGCCCAGGATGCGCCGGTGACCGTCTCGGTCAAGAAGGCCGAGGAAATTGCGGACGAACTGGCGACCGACATCAAGGACCTTGTCCGTTTCGAGCCGGGGATCAGCGTCCGGCGGGCGCCGACCCGCTTCGGTGCGGCGATGGGCACGACGGGCCGCGCGGGGAATGAGGGCTTCGTCGTTCGCGGCATCGGCGGCAACCGCGTCCTGATCCAGGTCGATGGCGTCCGTGTCCCCTATGGCTTCAGCTTCGGCGCGCAGGATGTCGGGCGCGGCGACTATGTCGATCTGGGCCTGATCAAGTCGGTCGAGTTTCTGCGGGGACCTGCCTCCGCCCTGTACGGCAGCGACGGTCTGGCGGGGGCGGTGAGTTTCACCACCAGCGATCCCGCCGACATCCTGGGCGACAAGGCGTTCGGCGGCTCGCTGCGGACGCAATATGGTTCGGCGGACGAGGAATTCACCCAGTCGGGGGTCGTCGCGGGCCGCTCGGGCGCGGTATCGGCGATGCTGGCCTATACGCGGCGCGACTTTTCCGAACTGAAGAACAAGGGCGATGTCGAGGGCACCGGCGTCACCCGGACCGCACCCAATCCGCAGGACGGCCGGGCCAATGCGCTGCTCGGCAAGCTGGTCTGGAACGTCGCGCCCGGACATCGCCTGCGCGCCACCGGCGAGTATCTCGACAACCGCATCGAAACCGACGTGCTGACCGGGATCAACCGCAATGTGGCGGGGTTGCAGGCGCGCGATACGGGCAAGCGCTGGCGCGCCGGGCTGGACTGGACCTATGACGGGGCCGGGCTCGTCCAGTTCGCGCGCGCGGCGGCCTATGTCCAGGACGCGGACAATCGCCAGTTCAGCGCCGAGGACAGGGTGACGCTGGCCGACCGCACCCGGCTCAACACGCTGGAGAACCGGGTCTATGGCGGATCGGGCGAGATACGGCTGAGCTTTTCGACCGGCCCGATCACCCACCGGCTGGTGACGGGTGCGGATATCAGCGTGCTGCGCCAGCGCGGTGTTCGCGACGGCACGGTCCCGCCTGCGGGCGAGACCTTTCCGACGCGCGCCTTCCCGACGACCGACTTCACCCTGGCCGGGGCCTTTATGGGGGATGAGATCGGCATCGGTCCGCTGACGCTGCATCCTGCCCTGCGCTATGACTGGTATCGCCTGTCGCCCGATCGCGATCCGCTGCTGCCCCGATTTGTCGGCGCTGCGCAGTCAGCGGACCGGCTGAGCCCGCGTATCGGCGCGGTCCTGACCCTCGCCCCCGCCCTGCGCCTGTTCGCCAGCTATGCACGCGGCTTCCGTGCGCCCGAGCCGGGGCAGGTCAACCAGTTCTTCTCGAACCTGGCCTTCGGCTATACCTCGATCCCCAACCCGAAGCTGCGCCCGGAAACCAGCGAGGCGGTCGAGGCGGGGCTGCGCCTGAACAGCGAGGCCATCGACCTGTCGGCCAGCGTCTTCCGCGCCGATTATCGCGACTTCATCAGCCAGGAGGTCGTGGGCGGCAATTTCACGCCTGCCAATCCCGCCTTGTACCAGTTCGTCAATCTCGACCGCGCCAAGGTGAAGGGGGCCGAGGCGCGTTTCGAGGGGCGTGCGCGCAACGGCCTGACCGGGCAACTCGCGCTGTCCTATGCGGAGGGCGAACAGATCGCCGCCAATGACAGCCGCAGGCCGCTCGCCACCGTCGATCCGCTCAAGCTGGTGATGGGCATCGGCTGGCGCGAGCCGGACGAGGGGCGCTTCGGCGGTCAGGTCATCATGACGCACAGCGCACGCAAGGCGGCGCGGGACACGACCGGCCTGTGCGGTTCGGAATGCTTCCGGCCCGCCGCCTTCACGATCCTGGACGCGACGCTGTTCGCCCGGGTGACGGACGCGCTGACGCTGCGCGCGGGTATCTTCAACCTGACCAATGCCACCTATGCCTGGTGGTCCGACGTTCGCGGCCTCGGCATGCCGCGCCCCCTGCCCGCGGGCGCCGCCGATGTGCCGCCCATCGCCTTCACCCAGCCGGGCCGCAACGCCAGCGCCTCGCTCACCCTCCGTTTCTGAAAAGGGGTTATCCGATGAAGAACCGTTCGATGCTGATCGTCGCGGCGCTTGCGCTGCTGCCCGTCCCCGCCCTGGCCGATGCTCCGCTCCGGCAGACCGCCGCCGAGGCACAGGCCGCCAAGGCCGCCGACCGCGCCGACATCCTGGCGATGGCCGGACACTATAAGGTGCGTTTCGACATGCAGGAAACGACGCCCTGGGCGATGGGCTACACGCCCCTCGACCGCAAGATCTCGGGCGGGAACGAGGTGGTCCGCGTGATCGAGGACACGCCCGACCATATCGCGCTCCAGCATCTGCTGGTCGTCGAGCATGACGGCGAGACCCATGTCATCAAGCATTGGCGACAGGACTGGGATTACCAGCCCTCGCGCGTGCTGGTCTATGCGGGCCAGGGCAAATGGGTGTGGGAGGCCGTACCCGAACGGATGCGCGCCGGGCGCTGGTCGCAGACCGTCTATCAGGTCGATGACAGCCCGCGTTATGCCGGATGGGGCCGGTTCGAGACGCAAGGCGGTGTCCGGCGCTGGCGATCCAACTGGACCTGGCGGCCACTGGCCCGCCGCGATGCCGTCCGGCACCCGGTCTATGACCGCTATTACGCGATCAACCGGCACCAGCCGACGCCGACCGGCTGGGTGCATTGGCAGGACAATATGAAGATGGGCCTGAAGGACGGCAGGCTCGTCCCCATCGTCCAGGAATCGGTGCTCAATACCTATGAACGCTTCGACGGCTTCGATGGGAAGGCGGCCGACGATTACTGGGCGAAGACGAAGGATTACTGGGCCGCCGTGCGGGCGGCCTGGAGCCGGGTGGCCGATACGAAGGGCGGCATCGCGGTTCAGGAGCAGGCGGAGACCGGGACGGTCATCAGCGGTCGCCTGCTGACCATCGCCGACGACATCCGGTCGGGCAAGATCACCAGCGAAGCCGGAACGGCAGAGGCGACCGCGCTGATCGATCGGAACACCCGAAAGATCGGTTGACCAGCAGGGGCGCGACGGTGATCGGGTCCTCGATCAGGACGGATCGCCGCCCTCCGCCGCCGGTGCGGCCCTGGGCAGGTCCACCTTGATCTCGACCCGGCGGTTCTTGTCGCGCCCCTCGGGGTCGTCCGATCCGTCGAGCTTGCGGTTGGGGGCGATCGGCCGTGCCTCGCCCAGCGCGATGACGGTGATCCGCTCCGCCGCGACGCCCTTCTGGACCAGATAGTCCCGCGCCGCCTCGGCCCGCTTGCGCGAGGCGATCAGGTTGGACGCGTCCGAGCCGGAGGAGTCGCTATGCCCCCAGATGGTGATCGGCCCGCCCAGCGCGAGCACGGGATCGGCGACCAGCCTGTCGAGCAAGGCCATCCCCGCCGGATCGGGCTGAGCACCCTTGGCCGGGAAGGGAACGGTCAGTTCGACCGGCTCGGCGGGCGGTGTCGGGGTCGGTGACGGTTCGACATCCGGACGGATGATCGACTTCTTGCTCTCTTCCGGTTCCGCCGCCGCCGCAGCGTTGCCCGTCATGGCCATGTTGCTCTCGGCCTCGACATTGGCCGGGGCTTCGGCGGCTTCGTTCGCGGCCGGTTCGCGGCTCGGCTGACAGGCGGTGATGCCCAGCCCGATCAGGACCGTCGCGACGGCGCGCGCGGCCTTGATGTTCCCTGTCGGTATCGTCATGCGATGACCTCTCCCGTTTCGAAGACCTGATTAGCGTCCGGATCGCCATGGCGCGAGGGGCCATAGGACACGACGATGTCGCCATTTTGCGGCATCGGCCGGGCAGCATGGGTGAAGAAGCGGATGACACCGTCCTTGCGCAGCACGAGCAGCATGTCGGCCTCGTCCGGCAGGATCGACCGGGCATGGTCGAACTTGAACTGCTCGCTGATCCGCGTCTTGCGGAAGGTCCAGCCCGCCGCCTCGCGCCGCAGGATGTCTTCGACACCGTGCCCGGCGGTGAACATCGCGCGGCCGCGAAGGGCTTCGGGCAGGCGGCGATGATCCTCATGGTCGCCGCTGCCGCCGAGCTGATAGACCGAGTCCCGGCCGATATCGTGCGCGAATTCGCTACAGACCAGCGCATTATACGCCTCGTTCTCGGTCGTCGCGACCAGCACCTGGAACTGGGTGAGGTCGAGCCGCTCCTCGGTCGTCTCGGCCAGGATCTCGCCATGATAGGTCTCGATCCCCGCCTGACGTGCGCCGGACAGTCGCTGCCAGCTGGTGTCGACGATCATCACGGGCAGGCCCAGCGACTGGATCTGGCGGGCGAGCGAGATGCTCCACGGCGTGCTGCCGACGATCAGCAGCCCCTTCTGCGTCGCCCCCGTCACCTTCAGCCAGCGCGCGACATGGCGGATGCTGAAGCCATGCGCGACGATCGTCGCGACCACCACCGCAAAGGACAGGGTGACGAGGATATTGCCGTTGCCATAGCCCAGCTGGTCGAGGCGCAGCGCAAACAGGCCGGATACCGCCACCGCAACGACACCGCGCGGCGCGATCCAGGCGATCAGCAGCCGCTCGTTCCAGGGCAGCTTGCTGAAGGCCAGCGCGATCAGCACCGTCGCCGGGCGCACCAGGAACAGCAGCGCGAGAAGGAAGGCGGCGAAGCGCCACTCGAACAGGCGCAGCACCTCGAAATCCAGTGACGCGGAGAGCAGCACGAACACGCCGGAGATCAGCAGGACCGTTACATTCTCCTTGAACGGATGAATGTCGCGCAGCGAGTCCAGGCGCATATTGGCGATCGCGATGCCCATCACCGTCACCGCCAGCAGCCCGGTTTCCTGCTGGATCAGGTTGGACAGGACGAAGGTGCCGATCACCGCCACCAGCAGCACCGGGGCTTTGAGATATTCGGGCACATGGCCGCGCGGAAAGGCCCAGGCGATGGCGCGCGCCATGCCATAGCCGATCAGCCCCGATACCACCGCGGCACCCAGCAGCGCGATGACGACCGAGGCCAGCGTACCGCCCTCGTCGACGCGGCGCAGATATTCATAGGTGATGACGGCGCACAGCGCACCGAACGGATCGTTGACGATCGCTTCCCATTTCAGGATCGCACGCGGGCGGGCCGCGATATTGCTCTGGCGCAGCAGCGGGATGACGACGGTCGGCCCCGTCACGACGAGGATACCGGCGAACAGGATCGCCACCGGCCACACCAGCCCCGCGACATAATAACAGGCCAGCGACCCCAGCACCCAGCCCAGCGGGATGCCGATCGCCATCAACCGCGTGACGGCCCCTTCCGTCTTGCGCAACTCGCGGAAATTGAGGCTTAGCCCTCCCTCGAACAGGATCA
>Ga0308172_1002230_pt1 | contig 10592 bp, 13 predicted proteins | sample PhyGR2_FD_202134 | JGI IMG/M metagenome (GOLD analysis project Ga0308172, IMG submission 202134) | Phyllosphere microbial communities from UC Gill Tract Community Farm, Albany, California, United States - DLSLSG.R2 | ecosystem: Host-associated > Plants > Phyllosphere > Unclassified | place: USA...
ACCCGCGAACGCATCCGCCAGATCGAAGCGAAGGCCCTGCGCAAGCTGCGTCACCCGAGCCGCTCGGAGCAGCTGCGCAGCTTCCTGGATATCGATTGATTTCCAGGTAGTGCCGAGCCCATGCTCGGCAAGTGGTTCTGTCAAGAAGAACCCCCGCTTCGGCGGGGTTTTTCTTTGGTGGCGGTGGGGCGTGGCCGGCGGATTCGTAACGGGATTCGTATTGATTACGTAACACTATTCCGGCGACCGAGCCTCCAAGGTCGCGTGGAATTCATCTCCAAACAATGATTTGCGGAATGCCGTCGGCGATTGGGACGCGGTGAGTGCCGGAATTACGTAACACTATTCGTCCCATAATTCACCACTCGGTAGAACCGGGCAATGCCCCGGGGAACTGCCGCCTGTCGCATATGCCATTTGAATTCACTCAATGGCGGCCGCAGTCTGGCCGGGCAGATGCTCAACACATCACGTGGGCGGGCCGGACATCACCGGCACCGATGCAGACGCGCAGCAGGTCGTAGGCGCCATGTACGCACTGCTGCTCTGGTTAGTCCTGTATCTGGAGCTACGCCATGAACGATGTAGAGAACGACGCGCCCGATTCCCCGCGAGACGATTTCACGCCGCTGCTGGACCGGGATGAGGTACTGCAGGATGAGCGCGAGGATCGACTTGGGTTCGCCCGGCGCACGATGCGCTGCTGACGCTTTCTGGCTCGGAACTGGTTGATGGGTTTGGTGGCAGTAAGCAGTCGGGGCTGGAAGGGGCGCGAAGAACCGTCGCGCTCTTTCAGGCGCATCTACGCCAGATGCAGCACTTCGCGGAGATTGCGGAGGTGCGGCTGGAGCAGGTGGCCAATGCGTTGGCAGTGATGCCTGAGTAGCCGGGCGGGGGGGCGGTCCACTACACTGTGGCGCTGCGCAGGGCCTATAGCTCAACGGTTAGAGCAGGGGACTCATAATCCCTTGGTTTCAGGTTCGAATCCTGATGGGCCCACCACACTGATCTCCGGCGGAGTCCAAGAGCGTCTAGCAAGGGTTATTGATGCTGGATTTGGAGCAGTTATTGCGTCTATTGATGTTCAGTGGCATCCACGAAGAAAGTGAGTGAGCGCTGGTCATGGCGAGATGGCTTTCCATCAGGACTCATGAAATCGGGGATGTTCGCCGGGCTCGATCTACTTCGTGCGGGCACCGCATTGCGTGGCGGCCTCGATGTAGCGTGCCTGCCGGCGCTTCAGGAACTTGCTGTAGAACTTGATCTCGCTTCCTCCTCCAGCCTGAGGGGTGATCTCAACAAACTCTGCCGGGACGCCGCCGTTGGAAGTGGACACGGAGTAGCCATCGGAACGGGGTTCAATGACGTACTGCCAGTGCGATCCCCCAATGCTCACCTCTCCCCACGCATCGCGTACGCAAGTGGCCGCAGCCAAGGGATTCTGATCGGACGAGAATGTCGCGACGTGTCCAGTGCGTCGCATGTCGCCGACGGAGGAACAGGCGGCCAGTAGCAATGTGATTCCTGTCGCTGCCATCCTGAGGTGATGAGTCTTCCCTTGCATGCGCTGTCTCCGTTATACGCAACGAACTGTGACGTGTTCATTGGAGAGCTGCAATGTTTCAAACGTTCGGTAGATACGCTCAGCCCGCCGCGCGCGAGGCCAATCTCCGGAATTCATCCATCTGCGCCTGGCCGTTGAACCATGCTTTCGGGAGAACCTCGAACATGACGTCCGAGTGGTAGAGGAGCAGCACTTCCTCGTTCTCCCGCACCTTGGCGTAATCCGACCACCGCCGTTTGGCCTGCACATGCTCGGACGCAACGCTGAGCCACTCTTCGTCCCAGCTATAGGTGTAGTGGGCGTGCAGACTCGCCTGTTGACGGTGGATCTTGGCCACCTGACGGGGCAGGGTCAGCCTGGACTGGGCGAACGCACTGATCGCGCCACCGACGCCGCCGCAGACCAGGATAAGGCCAGAGAAGTGATGGTCCGTGGCAAGAGCGACAACGCCGATCACCGCACATGCCAGCAGGACCCCTACCAGTACCTTTACCGCCTTCCGCCGGTGCAGGCGAAGTGCGTGGAGATGATGCTCTTGAGTAAGCGTTCCGGAGATCATCCTTCTTTCCTTGTGGTATCGCCATGAATCGAGACGTTCCTGAATCCGGCTAATCCTTGACGCATCATCATTTAGGGGGGGATCGGATTCATGACATTCTGTCATTCCGTGGGATGGCCGAGAATGAAACTAATCAAATTATCCCGATCTCATGCCGGCAGGCTGCAGAGGGTGGCCGTCGGCAAGTTGCTGCACCTATAAACCAAACTTGACACCCAGCCCGCCGCAGTAGACCTTTCCCCGCATGACTATCGATATCGAATCGCTCAGCCTTCGGGAGCTGGGCGCACTGGTGGCTGCGGCCGAACAGCGCAAAGCGCTCATCACCACCCGCCGCCCGGCCGCGGCCGTGCGCCGCCTGCTGAAGGCCGCTGCCGCCGAAGCTGGTTACACCATCGAAGAGCTCTTCGGCGATGAAGCCGCAGAAACCGCCGCACCTGCGCGCAAGTCCGCCCGCCGTAAAACCGGCAAGGTCGCGGCCAAATACCGCGATCCGGAATACAAGCGCCTGACCTGGACCGGCCGTGGCCGCATGCCGCGCTGGCTGGCCGCCAAGGTATCGATGGGCCACAAGGTCACCGATTTCCTGATTCCTGGCCTGGCCAGGCCGACAGCGGGCAAGACCAGCAGCATCGGCAAGCGCACCGTCATCAAGAAAGCCTGAGGCCTTCGTCCCATTCCCGCCCATGGGGTGAGGCTGCCTTCGCAATCCGCATCTGAATCGATCTAATATGCTCCCATCCATCCAGCACGGGAGCGCACGGCATGGCGTTGAGCAAGTGGATGATGGCCGCGTGCTTGGCAGCGCCGCTGGCAACGGGCGCGCACGCCGCGCCGCCGGCCACCTCGGGTAATCCGATCCTGCAGGGGTGGTATGCCGACCCGGAAGCGGCGGTATTTGCAGGCCGCTACTGGATATTTCCAACCACCTCGGCGGACTACGATGCGCAGATTACGTTCGATGCCTTCTCGTCGCCTGATCTGGTGCATTGGACAAAGCATGCCGACGTCCTGAACGCCAGGAACGTGCCCTGGGCGAAGCGCGCGATGTGGGCGCCGTCCGTCGTGGAAAACAACGGCAAGTACTACTTCTTCTTCGCCGCCAACGACATCAAGACCGATAGCGAGCTGGGTGGCATCGGCGTGGCGGTGGCCGACCGCCCGGAAGGGCCCTACAAAGACCTGCTGGGCAAGCCGCTGGTCGGCGCTTTTCATAATGGTGCGCAGCCCATCGATCAGTTCGTCTTCAAGGATGACGATGGCGCCTGGTACATGATCTACGGCGGTTGGAAGCACGCCAACATCGTGCGCCTGAAGGATGATTTCACCGGTGTGCTGCCGCTGACCGATGGTTCGCTGTTCAAGGAGATCACCCCGGCGCCGGAATACGTGGAGGGCCCGCTGATGTTCAGGCGCGGAGGCCGCTACTACTTCATGTGGTCCGAAGGCGGTTGGGGTGGCCCGGATTACTCGGTGGCCTACGCCATCGCCGATACACCCACCGGGCCCTTCAAGCGCATCGGCAAGGTGCTGCAGCAGGACGAGGCCATCGCCACCAGTGCCGGCCACAACTCGGTGATCAAGGTGCCAAATAGCGACCGCTGGTACATCGTCTACCATCGCCGGCCGCTGGGTGACACCACGCGCGACCATCGGCAGACCGCCATAGAACGCCTGGAATTCGATGCGCAGGGGAACATCCTGCCGGTGAAGATCACCCGCGAGGGTGTGGCCGCCGATCCGCTGCGCTGAACCGTACGAGGGCCAACCGCGCTACCCTGCGCGGGTCCTTACCGCAGAGAGCCACAGCATGGCACATAACGGCAGCACGGCGATCGCGCCGAGGGTCCTGTACGTCGCGGGGGCGGCAGCGGTGCTGATCAGCCTGTTGGCCTGGTCGGTGGAATGGAGTGGGCTGGCCTATGTCTGCCCTTACTGCCGCGTGCAGCGCACCGTCATCGGCGTGCTGGGTCTACTGATGATGTTTGCACGGCCGGGTGGCATCGTCGTGCCGTGGCTTTCGAACGCAATGGGTGGTTTCGCGTTCGTGGTCGCGGCGATGCAGCACTTCAACGGCTGGAAGCGAATCTCCGCCGGCGAATTCAGCTTCAATACGCAGTGGTACATCGACCCATGGCTGCTGTCCGGCTGCGCGATGCTGATCCTGGTGGCACAGCTGATGCTGGTGCAGGCGGCCTGCCGGCGCCCGGTGCACGCCGCTCTGGAGGCCGCATGATGCGCCTTGCCTGCGCGCTGGTCCTGCTGATTGCATTCCACAGCATTCCGGCGCGTGCGGCCGAAGATGCCGGAGCGCCCAAGCGGCCTTCGGTGGAAACCCTGCAGCGCCTGATCGTTGACAAGGCTCCGCAGACGCGGATCGGGACGCCCGACAGCGAGCGCATCACCGCGCGTCGCATCGATATCGTCGATGACCAGGGCGTGATCCGCATGACGCTGTCCGGGAAGACGCCGGCGCCGATCATCGATGGCATCCAGTACAAGCGCGCCTTCAACGTGGCCGGCATGGTGCTGTACGACGACAAGGGCAGCGAGCGCGGTGGTTTCGGCACCGCTGATGTCGACGGCGGCATGGCGGTGCTGGCGCTGGATCATCCGGCGATGGATGCGATCGGATGGCGGGTGTCTCCCGATGGCCAAGTGAGCTTCTCGATCAACCAGGCACCGAAGCTGATACGCGAACCCGCGCTCGGGAATGCGTTGATTCCCGGTGTGCAGGCGCCGACCCGCATCGGCCTGGTGGTCGGCGCCGATGGAACGCCGGCCATTGCACTGAATGACAAGGCGGATCGGCCGCGACTGCGGTTGACCGTCACGCCAGAGGGCTACGGGGCAATCGAGTTCCTCGATGCGCAGGGCAAGGTGGTCCACACGCTGGCGCCGGAGGCGGAGCTCCGTCGCTAGCGTGGCGAGCCTGCTGGCCGGTACCTATGCGCCGCGTCCCCGGCCGTCGATGCTGTAGCGCCCGGCTCCAGTGCAGGCCAGCAACAGGAAGCCACCGGCCAGGCCCAGATTCTTCAGGAACATGATCTGCTGGGTCTGGTCGCCGAAGTTGTGGTGGAAGATGAAGGCGGTGACCAGGCTGAAGCCCACCAGGACGATCGATACCAGCCGGGTCTGGAAGCCGAGCAGGATGCACAGGCCGCTGCCGATCTCGAAGGCGATGGTCGGCCACAGCAGGATGCCGGGCACTCCCATTGCTTCCATGTAGCCCTGGGTACCACTGAGGTCGCCGAGCTTGCCCAGGCCGGAGACCAGGAACAGTGCCATCAACAGGATGCGCGCAAGCAGGAAAGCAAGCGAGTGCGAGGAAGTGCTCACAGTGAAGTCCTTGAGGGTGTCCGACCCCCGCGATCGGAGCCCACAGGCAGTGAAGCCCGTGTATACACGACACGGCTGCCTTCCGGTTTCCGCGCGGCCGGGACCTTCGAGTGCCGAAGGCGGCTGCCTCAGTCATCCGTCGGTGATGGCGCGTCTGCGCTTTGCCGGAACACCTGCAGCTGCGCGGCAAACGCACGCTGGTAGGCGGGGCGTTGCGTTGCACGGCCCACATAGGCGACCACCTGCGGGTATTCGTCGAGGAGGCCGCTGCTCTTCAGGCGCAGCAGCACCGAGACCATCATCAGGTCGCCCACGCTGAAGTCGCCATCCAGCCACGCCGCCCTGCCCAACCAGGCCGACAGCTGTGACAGCCGCGTACGCACGCGCTCTTCAAGCATCGGAAGACGCTGTGCATACCAGCGCTGATCGCGCTCCAGCACCCAGGCCATCGAGCGTTCGACGATGGGCGGTTCCACCGTGTTCAACGCAGCGAAAACCCACATGATCGCGCGCATGCGTGCGTCCGGATCAGCGGGGAGCAGGCCGGCATGCTGTTCGGCCAGGTGCAGGACGATTGCGCCGGATTCGAACAGGACCTGGTCGCCGTCCTGCCAGGTGGGGATCTGCCCGAAGGGGTTGCGCGCCAGGTGGACGGGCTGCTTCAGCTCGGCAAAGCTGAGCAGCTGCACGTCATAGGGCACGGCCAGTTCCTCCAGCGCCCAGCGTACGCGCATGTCACGGGCCAGGCCCTGGCCGCGGTCGGGAGAGGTGGCGAAGGCGGTGAGGATCGGGCACATCGGGGCACTCCTGCAGGCTGAAAGACCCGCCTTTCCTTCTCCGACGAACGATGGGGCGGGAAATCGACAACCTTCCCGGGGCGCCGGGCGATACACTGCCCGCCACCCATCAATCCTGTGCCTCCTCATGTGGCAGCGCCGCACCTCCCTGGCCGAACTGCAGCGGCAACGCGATGTGCTGCAGGCTGAGATGGATGCGGATGCCCAGCGACGGGTCTCACGGCTTCCGCCGGATGATCTCGTGGCAGCGCTGATGCCGCAGGCGCACCGGCTCCAGGAGCTCAATCAGCTGATCCTGCGGGCTACACCGCCGCGTGAACTGATGAAGCGCCTGAAGGCGCTTGAGCGACAGCTGCTCGAACCCGGTGCACAGAGCGCAGGCGTGCGGAAGGAGCTGGAAGATGAACTGCGCGATCTGCACCTGTACTTCAGCAATCCGCGCCGTCGCCCCTTGACGGCGAAGGTCCTGCTGATCCTGTTGGCCAGCGTTCTGGCCGCCTTGTTCCTGCCGGGGCTGCTTGTGGACCTGCTGGTCGCTCTCTAGGCCGCGCTCACCCCGCCCGATGCAGCTTCCTGTACTGATCCGGCGTGCACTGCGCGTGCCGCTTGAACATCTCGGCGAAGGCGCTGACGCCGGAATAGCCCAGCTCTTCGGCGATCCGGCTGATCGGCCGGCGTGTACACAGCGCCTCGGTGGCGCGCACGAACTTCACCCGCCCACGCCAGTCGCCCAGCGACATGCCCAGTTCGCTGCGTGCCAGGCGCTCCAGCTTGCGCACGCTCATGTGGTGCCGCCGCGCGATCTCGGCAACCGATTCGGCCGCCGACAGGTGTTTCTCCATGTACGCCATCACCTGCTTCAAGGCATCGCTGCTGGCGATCGGCAGGAAACTGGGCAGCACAGCGGCATTGACGATCTGGTCGATCACCACGGCGGCCATGCGCCGCTGGACCGGTGTCTGCGGATCGGTCACGCCCTGTCGTGCCAGTTCATGCAGCAGTTCGCGCAGCAGCGGGCTGACTTCCAGCGCACTGCAACGCGTGGGCAGCCGGCGTGAAAGCGCCGCCGACAGATAGGCCGAGCGGTAGGCCAGCTGCGAGCGATTGCGTGAATAGTGCGCCATTCCTGGTGGAATCCAGATCGCGTAGTGCGGCGGCGACACCATCCACTCGCCGTCGATCTTCATCTCCATCACCCCCTGCGCGACGAAGTTGAACTGACCCCACGGATGGCTGTGCGTGCCCCAGTCCGTGGGCTCCATCGCGCCCTGCCGGAAGTAGATCGGGCCGGGCAGCTGGCGGAAGGTGGGGATCGGCTCCATCGATTGCCGCAAGCCGGGGTCGGGGTGGCGCATTTTCGGGATGTCCTCAATATACGCCAAGCGTACGCTGGCCATTCCCCCACGTACACCTGCACGCGTGAACTATCTCTTCCCGATCTTCGCCTGCCTGCTGTGGGGCGCGAACACCATCGTGACCAAGCTTGCTTCGGGCTCGGTCGGTCCCATCGATATCGGCTTCTTCCGCTGGCTGGTCGCGGCGGTGGTCCTGCTGCCATTCGCGTTGCCGCGGCTGCGCGGCAATCTGCCGATCGTGCGCGCCAACCTCGGCCGCTTCCTGGTGCTGGGCTGCCTGGGTGGGGTGATGTACCAGTGCCTGGCCTACTATGCGGCGCACTTCACCTCGGCCACCAACATGGGGGTGATCCAGGCGCTGATTCCGTTGATCGCGCTGGCGCTGTCACGCGTGTTCATGGGCCATCCGGTGCGTGGTACTTCCATTCTTGGCGCGGTGATCTCCACCGCCGGCGTGGTGGCGGTGGTATCGCAGGGCGACCTGGCACGGTTGGCGGCGCAGGGCCTGAACCGCGGAGACGCGATCATGCTGATCGGCGCATTGGCCTTCGCCGCCTACAACGTGCTGATGCAGCGCTGGAAGATTCCGCTGTCGGTGCTGGAGTCGCTGTTCCTGCAGGCCACGGCGGCCTCGCTGATTCTGCTGCCACTGCAGTTGCTGGTCGGTACCGGGGTGAGCAATCTGACCGCCGTTGGTTGCATCGGCTTCGCGGCGGTCTGTGCCTCGATCCTGGCGCCGCTGACCTGGATGACCGGACTTTCACGCCTGGGCGCTGCGCGCGTCTCTGGCTTCTTCAACCTGGTGCCGATCGTGACCGCCGCGCTGGCCGTGCTGCTGCTGGGCGAATCGCTCAGTGGCTGGGTACTGGGCGGTGGCCTGCTGGCGGTGTCCGGCGTGGTATTCGCCGAGTACAGCGCCAGGCGCGCTGCTGCGGTGCCGAGCGAGCAGCCCGCCTAGGGCTTCGGTCATGCGGGGTATGTGTTCCCGCTCAGCGCCTGTTCCACCCGCTGTTCCAGCGCGTCTGCATCATGGCCGCGTTTGCCCTGCAGGCTGAGATACAGCGAAAGCGGGTCAACCACATCGCCGATGCTGGTGAATGCCGGCGGATAGGCCCAGATCTGCAGCCGTGCGCTCTGGACGCAGTCCGGGCCCGGCATGGGAAGTGCACCCAGCAACCGCCACGCATCGATGTGCAGCGCGCGGGTGCCGCCGATCGCGGGCGGTGGCGTGTCAGCAAGCGCATCGAGGCCCGCCGTCGGCGCCGGGTGCCCGGCATCGCGGAGCGCCTCGGCGGTCGGGCCCCAGCAGACATCCACTTCCTTCAGGATGGGGGAACGCAGGAACGGCTGCGCCCTGGCCCAGACCTCGTCGCGGTTGCCGGCCAGCTTCAGGAAGCGCTCGCGGCCACCGGTGGAGCGTTCAACCAGGCCGCGACCAACCAGTTCGGCAGACAGGCGCGACGCCGTCATCGAGGTGTAGCCGGCGGCAGCACTGATCTCGCGCGGCGACCACCAGCGCGACTGGCCGCTCAGCAGCACGTGGATCAGCACGGCCTGCGCCGAAGGCAGCAGCGAGATGGCCTTCTTCTCATGATCAGGGTCGTCGCGGAACTCAATGGCCAGGCTGGGCGCGAACAACTGGGTGTGTGGGACGACGAAGTCGATGTGGTTCTCGACCAGGAAGCGGCGCTGGGTCGGCGTGAGATAGGGCGAGACGTACAGCACCAGTGCATTCGCAGCAGAGCGCAGGCAGCGTACATCCTGGATCACACGGGTGCTGGATTCGCCGGGCTCGCGGGCCACGGCGAGCATGGCGGGGGTTTCCCCGTACAGCATCAGTCCGGCGAGGTGGTAGCGCGATGCCATTGCGTGGGGAATGGCGTGCAATGAAGCAAGTGGATGCACTGCCGAGGCCAGCCCGGGGAGAATCCTGCGCAGGTACCGCTGCGCGTCAGCGACCAGGTCGGTCAGGCCGGTGCGAACTGCCGTCGTCATCTCGTACTTCCCTTGCGGCGGCACGTCCGGAGGGTCGGAACCCGGCCACATCGCCACATTCAGTGGTGAACCTGCAGACGGGTGTGCAGCGTCGGGGCGCGTGGCGATCCATGCGGTCCTGCTCCTTAGCCGTCATGACATCAAGTGTTGCCGGGAACCTTGGAGATTCCGTCGAAAAACGATGGAGATTGGGTGGAGGTGGTGTGCATCGTGGCCGGCGGACTCCCCTTCTGCCGGCCACGAGCACGGACATGCCCGTCAGAAGCGCTGGGAGTACTTCACGTACACGGTGCGGCCGATATCGAAGCCGCCGTAGTAGGGGAAGGAGCTGGACGGCTTGGAGAACATGATCGGGCCCTGGTGGTTGAACACGTTGTTCGAACCCAGCGCCACGGTACCGTCCCACGGCAGCTTGTAGCTGACCTGGATGTCATGGAAGGCATTGGAGCCCACCTTGCGCAGGGCATCCGGTTCTCCGTAGGCGTAGCGATCGGGCAGCGAGCACGGTCGGTTCGGCACGCAGCTTTCGGCCATGCCGGAGTAGTAGCGCACCGTGTACTGCGTGCTGAAGTTGCCAAGCTGCCAGTTCACACCCAGGTTCGAGCGCAGGCGGAAGATGCCCGGCCGGCCGATCCGGCCCATCATGATGGTGTCGCCGGCCGAGTTCTGGTTCTCCTCGTCGTACTTGGAGACATAGCTGTTCTGCAGGTCGATGGTGAAGCGGCCGAACGAGAACTCGGGCAGGCGGTAGTGGATGCCCAGGTCCCAGCCTTCGGTTTCCATCGAGCCCAGGTTGGCCAGGCCGTAGAACATGCTGGTGATGTGGCCATCGCCAGCGCGCTTGATGCTGCCACAGCGCGAGGAATTGCCCAGCACGTAGCAGTCACGCAGGATGCGGTCGACGCTGTCCTCGATGATCATGTTGGTGATCTTGTAGCTGTACCAGTCGAGGTTGATGTCCAGGCCATCGACCCAGCGCGGGC
>Ga0308172_1002232_pt1 | contig 10585 bp, 6 predicted proteins | sample PhyGR2_FD_202134 | JGI IMG/M metagenome (GOLD analysis project Ga0308172, IMG submission 202134) | Phyllosphere microbial communities from UC Gill Tract Community Farm, Albany, California, United States - DLSLSG.R2 | ecosystem: Host-associated > Plants > Phyllosphere > Unclassified | place: USA...
CGCACGCTCGACGCGCGCGCACGCGGCGACGGCGGCCTGAGCGGAGCGTCGGAGGTTGGCGTCGTCGAAGTTGACGAGCCGGTTCACGCCCGCGCGCACCTCGCGGCGCTGGCGCATCTGGTCCCATTCGCCGGCCGTACGCCGAGCGCCCATCTCGTACAGGGCTCCGCGGATCGCCTCACCGTCGCGCACGACGACACGCGGGATGCCGCGCACCTCACGCGCCTTCGCGGGGATGCCGATGCGGTGGCCCGCCCCGACGAGCGCCATCGCCGCCTCGGACGACGGGCACGAGATCTCCAGGGCCGCCGAGCGGCCGGGGTCGCTGAGCGAGCCGCTCGCGAGGAACGCGCCGCGCCAGATCGCCGACAGATCGGGGCGCGAGCCGGTGGTGAGCTTGTTGGGCAGGCCGCGCACGGGACGTCGGCGCTGATCGAGCAGTCCGGTCTGGCGGGCGAGGGTCTCGCCCGCCTCGATCACGCGGACCGCGAAGTGGCCACCGGTGCGGCCGCCCGATCCCTGCACGTGGTGCAGCTCGGGGCGCACTCCATACAGCTCCATGAGGTCGCGGGCGACGCGACGGGCCAACACGTCGGAGTCGAGCTCGGCCTCGACGGCGACGCGATTGGCGATGGAGTGCAGACCGCCAGAGAACCGGAGGATGGCCGTCAACTCGGCGACACGGGCCGTCGGGCGCGGGTCGCGCACGGTGATGAGTTCGGCCTTCACATCGGCGGTCAGGGGCACGGTACTCCTCGGTTCGGGGGGCTGCTGGGGCGGTGCGACACGCCGCGAGGCGGCGGGGACGAGGGTAAAGCCTACTCGCGGCCGAGGTCGCGATGCGTCACACGGACCGCGACGCCCGGCACGTCGCTGAGCCGCGCGGCCAGCTCGCGCGCCATCACGACCGACCGGTGCTTGCCGCCCGTGCACCCGATCGCCACGACCGAGTGCCTCTTGTTCTCGCGCTGGTAGCCCTCGAGCACCGGGCGCAGGGCGGCCGCGTACGCGTCGAGGAACTCCCGCGCCCCCTCCTGCCCGAGCACGTCGTCGCGCACGGCGGCGTCCTCGCCCGTCAGCGCCCGGAGCTCGTCGTTCCAGAACGGGTTGGGCAAGAAGCGCATGTCGGCCACGAGATCGACGTCCGGCGGCAGGCCGTATTTGAACCCGAAGCTCATCAGGGTCATGGTGTGCCGCGCCGCGCCCTCTTCGCCGAACAGCGCGACGGTGCGCAGCGACAGCTGATGGACGTTGTAGCGCGACGTGTCGATGACGACGTCGGCGGCCTCCCGCAGGGGCGTCAGGCGATCCCGCTCGCGTCGGATGCCGTCGAGGATGGTGCCGTCGCCCTGCAGCGGGTGGGGCCTGCGGACGGCCTCGAACCGTCGCACGAGCACCTCGTCGGAGGCGTCCAAGAACACCACGCGCACCTGGCGGCCCGCCTGCAACGTCCGCATGGCCTCGGGAAGGTCGCCGAACAGCGTGCGGCCGCGGACGTCGACCACGACCGCCACACGCGGAACGGCCCCGCCGGCGAGCTCGGTCAGCTCGAGGAGGGGCCGCAGCATGCGCGGAGGCAGGTTGTCGACGACGTACCAGTCGAGGTCTTCGAGGGCGTTGGCGACGGTGGACCTTCCGGCACCGGACATCCCGGTGACGATCAACACCTCACCTGGCTCGTCGGCTGCCGGCTGCATGGCGTTCGCTCTCCTGTCGTCTGCCACAAGCCTACCGAGACAGACGCGCGTGGATCGCCTCGGCGAGCTTGGGCCCGATGCCCGGAAGGGCGGTGATCTCGTCGGGCGAGGCGTTCTTCAACGCGGTCACCGATCCGAAGTGGCGCAGCAGGGCTTTGATGCGGGCATCGCCGAGCCCCGGCACCTCGGCCAGCACGCTCGTGATGTCGCGCTTGCGCCGCTTGCGCTGGTGGGTGATCGCGAACCGGTGGGCCTCGTCGCGCAGTCGCTGCAGCAGGTACAGCGCCTCGGAGGTGCGCGGCAGGATCACGGGGAAGTCCTCCCCCGGCAGCCACACCTCTTCGAGCCTCTTCGCGATGCCGCACAGCGCGATCTCGTCATGCCCGGCATCGGCCAGGGCCCGCGCGGCGGCCGCGACCTGCGGCTGACCGCCGTCGACGACGAGCAGCTGGGGACGGTAGGCGAACCTCGGGCGCTTGCGCGTCGTGACGACCTCGCCGTCGGCCGTGGCATCCGCCGAGTCGGGATCGGCCACGATCGCCCCGCCGACGGTCTCGGGCTCGTCGTCCTCGTCGGGCCGGTCGAGGTAGGCGAGCCGTCGCGTGAGCACCTGGTAGATCGAGTCGGTGTCGTCGGTGGTCTCGGCCACCCCGAACGAGCGGTACTGGTCTTTGCGCGGCAGGCCGTCCTCGAACACGACCATGGATGCCACGACGTTGGTGCCCGCGAGGTGAGAGACGTCGTAGCACTCGATGCGCAGTGGCGCCTCGTCGAGCCCGAGGGCCTCTTGCAGATCGGTGAGGGCCTGGGAGCGTGCGACGTAATCGCTCGTGCGCCGGGTCTTGTGCAGCACGAGGGCCTGCTGTGCGTTGAGCGTGGCGGTGCGGAGCAGATCGGCCTTGTTGCCGCGCTGAGCGACCTGCAGGGTCACCGGCCGTCCACGCCGCTCGCGCAGCCACGCCTCGAGCTGCTCGGCGTCGTCGGGAAGCTCGGGGACGAGAACCTGACGCGGGATGTCGGCCGCATCGGCATCGCCGTAGGTGCGCTGCAGCACTTGGTCGACGAGCTCGGCGCCCGAGATGTCGATCTCTTTCTCGATCGTGGTGGCGCGCACGCCTCGCACGCGTCCTCCGCGCACGACGAAGTGCTGCACCGTGGCGGCCAGCTCGTCCTCCGCGATGCCGAACAGGTCGGCGTCGGTGTCGGACGCGAGCACCAGGGCGCTCTTGCCGAGAACCGCGTCGATCGCCTGCAGCTTGTCGCGGTAGCGTGCGGCGGCCTCGTAGTCCATCGCCGCCGAGGCCTCTTGCATGCGTGCGGTGAGCTCACGCGTGAACCGCTGGTCGTTGCCCGACATGAAGGCGATGAAGTCGTCGACGACGGCCCGGTGCTCCTCGATCGTCACCTTCATCGAGCACGGACCGCCGCACCGGCCGATCTGCCCCGGGAAGCAGGGCCGACCGGATGCCATCGCCTTCTTGTACGAGGAGTCGCTGCAGGTGCGGATCGGGAAGACCTTGATCATCAGGTCGATCGTGTCGTGCACCGCCCACACCTTCGGGTAGGGCCCGAAGTACTTCGCCCCACGGATCTTGTGGTTGCGGGTCACGATCACGCGCGGGGCCTCGTCGGCCAGGGTGATCGCCATGAAGGGGTACGACTTGTCGTCGCGGTAGCGCACGTTGAACGGCGGATCGAACTCTTTGATCCACATGTACTCGAGTTGCAGCGAGTCGACGTCGCTGGGGACGACCGTCCACTCGACGCTCGCCGCGGTGGTGACCATGCGGCGGGTGCGCTCGTGCAAGGAGTGCAGCGGCGCGAAATAGTTCGACAGCCGCGCCCGCAGGTTCTTCGCCTTGCCGACGTACAGCACGCGCCCCTCGGCGTCGCGGAAGCGGTAGACGCCGGGGTTGGTCGGGATCTCGCCCGCTTTCGGTCGATAGGGCAGCTGCGACATCCGTTCTCGGGATGCCACGGCTCACGCCCCCTGGCGGGCCAGCTCGGGCTCGGCGACGGCGCGCGCGAGGTTCCGCTGCACGCCCGTGCGACCCGTGTCGAGCAGCTCGGCGAGGAACGCGCCGGTGTGGCTGCCCTCGACCTTCGCGACCTGCTCGGGGGTACCGGTCGCGACGATCGTGCCGCCGCCGGCACCGCCCTCGGGGCCGAGGTCGATGACCCAGTCGGAGCTCTTGATGACGTCGAGGTTGTGCTCGATCACGATCACAGTGTTGCCCTTGTCGACCAAGCCGTTCAGCACCTTCAGCAGCAGCGAGACGTCCTCGAAGTGCAGACCCGTGGTCGGCTCGTCGAGCACGTAGATCGAGCGGCCGTTGCTCCGGCGCTGCAGCTCGGTCGCGAGCTTGACGCGCTGCGCCTCACCGCCCGAGAGCGTCGTCGCCGACTGTCCCAGGCGCACGTAGCCGAGGCCGACGTCGACGAGCGTCTTGAGGTAACGGTGGATCGCCTGGATCGGCTCGAAGAAGTCCGCGGCCTCCGAGATCGGCATCTCGAGCACCTCGGCGATGTTCTTGCCCTTGTAATGCACCGAGAGTGTGTCGCGGTTGTACCGCTTTCCGTGGCAGACCTCGCAGTCGACGTAGACGTCGGGCAGGAAGTTCATCTCGATCTTCAGCGTGCCATCGCCCGAGCACGCCTCGCAGCGCCCGCCCTTGACGTTGAAGCTGAAGCGCCCGGCCTGGTAGCCACGCACCTTCGCCTCGGGCGTCTCGGCGAAGAGGCTCCGGATGCGGTCGAAGACGCCGGTGTAGGTCGCCGGGTTCGAGCGCGGGGTGCGGCCGATCGGCGCCTGGTCGACGTGCACGACCTTGTCGAGGTTGTCGAGTCCCGTGACGCGGGTGTGCTTCCCCGGCACGCGGCGCGCGCCGTTGAGCTTCGAGGCGAGGACTTCGTACAGGATGCCGTTCACCAGCGTCGACTTGCCCGAACCGCTGACGCCGGTCACCGAGGTGAGCACGCCGAGCGGGAAGTCGACCGTGACGTTCTGCAGGTTGTTCTCGCGGGCGCCGACGACGGTGACCTGGCGCTTCTTGTCGATCTTGCGGCGCTTCTTCGGCGCCTCGATCGCGCGACGACCCGACAGGTACGCGCCGGTGAGCGACCGCTCGTCGTCCAGCAGCTCGGCGAGGGGCCCGGAGTGCACGACGTTGCCGCCGTCGACGCCGGCGCGCGGGCCGATGTCGACGACCCAGTCGGCCGCATGGATGGTCTCTTCGTCGTGCTCGACGACGATGAGGGTGTTGCCGAGGTCGCGGAGGGTCTCGAGCGTCTGGATGAGGCGACGGTTGTCGCGCTGGTGCAGACCGATCGAGGGCTCGTCGAGCACGTACAGCACCCCCGTCAGGCCGGAGCCGATCTGCGTCGCGAGACGGATGCGCTGGGCCTCGCCGCCCGACAGCGTGCCGGCCGCGCGACCGAGGCTGAGGTAGTTCAGGCCGACCTGCAGCAGGAAGTCGAGGCGGGCGCGGATCTCGCGCAGCACCGCCGCGGCGATCGTCGCCTCGCGCTCGGTGAGCGTGAGCTTCGAGAAGAACTCGCGCGCGTCGGCGAGGCTCATGCGCGAGGCCGCCGCGATGGACGTGTTGTCGACGAGCACCGCGAGCACTTCGGGCTTCAGACGGTCACCGTCGCAGACGGCACAGGGGACCTCGCGGAGGTACTCCGACCAGCGCTGCCGCTGCGCGTCGGACTCGGCCTGCAGATACTGCCGCTCGATGTAGGGCACGACGCCCTCGAAACCGGAGGAGTACCGCATCTCGCGGCCGTAGCGGTTCTTCCACTTCACGGTGACCTTGTAGTTCTCGCCGCGCAGCACCGCCTGCTGCACGTCGTGCGACAGGTCTTTCCACGGGGTGTCGAGCGAGAAGTCGAGGTCGCGCGCGAGGCCCTCGAGAAGGCGTTCGTAGTACTGGAACAGGCCCTTGCCCTGCGTCGTCCACGGCAGGATCGCGCCATCACGGATCGACAGCTCCTCATCGCCGAGCATGAGGTCGACGTCGACCGACATGCGCGTGCCGAGGCCGGAGCAGACGGGGCACGCACCGAACGGGGCGTTGAACGAGAAGGTGCGCGGCTCGATCTCGGTGAGCTGCAGCGGGTGCCCGTTCGGGCACGCGAGCTTCTCGGAGAAGGACTGCCACGCGTCGTCGCCCTCTTCGTCGACGTAGTTGACCTTCATGATCCCGCCGGCCAGGCCCATGGCCGTCTCGACCGAGTCGGTGACGCGGCTGAGGTTGTCGCCGGATGCGACGAGTCGGTCGACCACGACGGCGATGTCGTGCTTGTAGCTCTTCTTCAGGGTCGGCGGCTCCGACAACTGGACGAGCTCGCCGTCGACGACGGCACGCGCGTATCCCTTCGCGCTGAGCTCCTTGAAGAGGTCGACGAACTCGCCCTTCTTCTGCGTGACGACCGGCGCGACGATCTGGTACCGCGTACGCTCCGGCAGCTCCATGAGCTGGTCGGCGATCTGCTGAACGGTCTGGCGCTGGATGCGCGCGCCGCAATCGGGGCAGTGGGGCACGCCGATGCGCGCCCAGAGGAGGCGCATGTAGTCGTGGATCTCAGTGATCGTTCCGACCGTCGACCGCGGGTTGCGGTTGGTCGACTTCTGGTCGATCGACACGGCGGGACTCAGGCCCTCGATGAAGTCGACATCGGGCCGATCCACCTGTCCCAGGAACTGGCGCGCGTACGCACTGAGCGATTCGACGTATCGACGCTGTCCCTCGGCGAAGATGGTGTCGAACGCGAGGCTCGACTTGCCCGAGCCCGAGAGACCCGTGAACACGACGAGCGCGTCGCGCGGGATGTCGAGGTCGACGTCCTTCAAGTTGTGGACGCGAGCGCCCCGGACACTCAGCTTGCCGCTGGAGCCGGACGGGGCCGAAGAAGGGGCGGGTACGACGGGAACGATGGGCACCTGTTAAGTCTAGGTCGGGCCTCCGACATCGGTCCCGGGTTCGCCCGAGGCGCACGGATGTGCGAGAGTGCGCCCACCTCGGAACGCTCTCGGTGAGGCCCCGAGTGATCAGATCACTCGCGCGTTCCGGCGAACGGGGCCAAGCCGTCCCGAAGGGCGATGAGCGCTCTCTCGTCGATCCCCACGCTCGCCATGATCTTCGCCGGCACCTCGAGCGCCGCGGCCCGCAGCGCCGCCCCCTCCTCCGTGAGGGCGATGTCCAGCACTCTCTCGTCGTCGGTGCGCCGGGTGCGCGCGACCCTCCCCTGCGCTTCTAGCCGCTTCACGAGGGGCGAGAGGGTCGCGGGCTCCATGGCGAGCTCGGCAGCCAACGCACCCAGGGAGCGAGGCGACTCTTCCCAGAGCGCGAGCATGACCAGGTACTGCGGGTGCGTGAGCCCGAGCGGCTCCAGCACCGGACGGTAGATCGACACGACGTTCCGCGCTGCGGTCACGAGCGCGAAGCAGACCTGGTTCTCGAGTTTGAGCGAATCCTCCACGCACCCTCTCCGTCCATTTCGTTAGTACACTAATTATCATGACACAAAGCGATTCGGACCGTCCGCGCCTCCGCGACCGCGTGCGCGAGGCTGGCGGTTGGTACCAGTACCTCAACTCACGCCTCATCCGTGTCGCCGGCCCGGCATCGGTCGGTCCCTACGAGACCACCCCGGAGCCCGAGCGGACGGGACGCGCGTGCCCGCTCTGCGGTCACCCCATGTCGGAGCACACGGTCGATCGATCCGGGCCGAAGCCTCTCTTGCACTGCCCCTGAGCCCGGCGGCCCCGGCCTTCACCAGAGCCCGGGGCTCACCCGCGTCCAGCAATCACCCGCGCCCAGCACTCGCCCACGCCCGGCACTCGCCCGCGCCCGGGGCTCACCCGCGCCCGGCACTCACCCGCGCCTGGGGCTCCCGTCTGACCGCTAGTGCCGGTGCCCCGCAATCACGCGTGTCCGGCCCGCTCCATCGCCCGGAGTTCCTTCTTCAAGTCCTGCACCTCGTCTCGGAGACGCCCGGCGAGCTCGAATTTCAGCTCCCCCGCCGCTGCGAGCATCTGCTGCGTGAGGTCGGCGATCGTCGACTCCAGTTGATCGGCGCCCTCCGCGGCGATGCCGGTGCGTCGCAGCTGCGGTGTCGGCGACTTGCCCTTGCCCGCCTTGTCGTTGCGCGCCAGAAGCTTCTTGGTGTCGGTGGCCTCCCGGGCGAGCACCTCGGTGATGTCGGCGATCTTCTTTCGCAGCGGCTGCGGGTCGATGCCGTTCGCCGTGTTGTAGGCGATCTGCTTCTCGCGACGCCGCTCGGTCTCGTCGATGGCGTTGCGCATGGAGTCGGTGATCTTGTCGGCGTACATGTGCACCTCGCCCGACACGTTTCGCGCCGCGCGACCGATCGTCTGAATGAGCGACGTACCGCTGCGCAAGAACCCCTCCTTGTCGGCATCCAGGATCGCGACGAGCGACACCTCCGGAAGGTCGAGGCCCTCGCGGAGGAGGTTGATGCCGACGAGGACGTCGTAGACGCCGGCGCGCAGCTCGGTCAGCAGCTCGACACGGCGGAGCGTATCGACGTCGGAGTGCAAATACCGCACCCGGACGCCGTGCTCGCCGAGGAAGTCGGTCAGCTCCTCCGCCATCTTCTTCGTGAGCGTCGTGACGAGCACGCGCTCGTCGCGCTCCACGCGCACACGGATCTCCTCGAGCAGATCGTCGATCTGGCCCTTCGAGGGCTTGACGATGATCTCGGGGTCGACGAGCCCCGTCGGACGAATGATCTGCTCGACGACCCCGTCGGCGATGCCCATCTCGTAACGACCGGGCGTAGCCGACAGGTACACCGTCTGCCCGACGCGCTCCTTGAACTCGTCCCAGCGAAGCGGGCGGTTGTCCATCGCGCTCGGAAGGCGGAAGCCGTGCTCGACGAGCGTGCGCTTGCGCGAGGCGTCGCCCTCGTACATGGCACCGATCTGCGGCACCGTCACGTGCGATTCGTCGATGACGAGCAGGAAGTCGTCGGGGAAGAAGTCGAGCAGCGTATGCGGCGGGTCCCCCGGCATGCGCCCGTCCATGTGCCGGGAGTAGTTCTCGATGCCCGAGCAGAACCCCAGCTGCTGCAGCATCTCGAGGTCGAACGTCGTGCGCATGCGCAGTCGCTGCGCCTCGAGCAGCTTGCCCTGGGATTCGAACTCCTTGAGCCGCTCCCCGAGTTCGTGCTCGATCGTCCCGATCGCCCGCTGGACCGTCTCGGTCCCGGCGACGTAGTGCGAGGCGGGGAAGATCGGCACCGACTCCATGCGCTGGATGACCTCGCCGGTGAGCGGATGCAACGTGTAGAGCGCTTCGATCTCGTCGCCGAACATCTCGATGCGGATGGCGTACTCCTCGTACACCGGGATGATCTCGATGGTGTCGCCGCGCACGCGGAAGTTGCCGCGCGAGAAATCGACATCGTTGCGGTTGTACTGCATCGAGATGAACTTGCGGATGAGGGCGTCGCGGTCGTACCGCTCCCCCACCTGCAGCGCCACCATGGCGCGCAGATACTCTTCGGGCGCGCCGAGACCGTAGATGCACGACACCGTCGACACCACGACCACATCGCGTCGCGAGAGCAACGAGTTGGTGGTCGAGTGGCGGAGGCGCTCGACCTCCGCGTTGATCGAGCTGTCTTTCTCGATGAACGTGTCGGTCTGGGGCACGTAGGCCTCGGGCTGGTAGTAGTCGTAGTACGACACGAAGTATTCGACCGCGTTGTTGGGCATGAGCTCGCGGAACTCATTGGCCAACTGTGCGGCGAGCGTCTTGTTGTGGGCGAGCACGAGCGTGGGCCGCTGCACTTGCTCGACGAGCCACGCCGTGGTCGCGGACTTGCCGGTACCCGTCGCGCCGAGGAGCACGACGTCGGTCTCGCCGGCATTGATGCGGCCGGCGAGGTCCGCGATCGCCTGCGGCTGGTCGCCGGACGGAGAGTATTCGCTGATGACCTCGAAGGGGCGGACGGATCGCGTGGCCTGCATGATTCCAGCGTAGGCGGGGCCTCCGACATTGGGGTCGGCTGGCGTTCGCCGTCCGCGAGCACGCACCCTCCCTGCACCCGCTTTCGAGCGAGAAGGGCCGCCCGCACCGTCTCGCGGCGGCCCTCGGTCAGGAGCGAGGACGCACGCGGTCCCAGAGCTCGTCGACCTGCCGGCGCGTGGCATCCATGTCGGTCGACGTGTCGATCACGACATCGGCGAGGGCGAGGCGTTCCTCGTCGCTGGCTTGCGACGCGATGCGCGCTCGGGCATCCGCCTCAGTGAGCCCCCGCGTCTCCCTCAACCGCCGCACGCGTTCCTCGACGGGCGCGTGCGCGACCACGACGAGATCCCACTCCCCGGTTCCTCGCGACTCGGCCAGCAGTGGCACGTCGTACACGACGACGGCCGCCTCGTCGTTCGCGAACGCCTCGGCGAAACGCCGCTGCGACTCGGCGCGAACGGCCGGGTGCACGAGCGCGTTGAGAGCGGCGAGGCGGTCGGGGTGCCCGAACACACGCGCGCCGAGCGCGGGGCGGTCCAGCGAGCCGTCGGAGCGGATCACGTCGGCCCCGAAGTCCCGCGCGATGGCGTCGAGGACCGGCGAACCGGGCGCCTGCACCTCGCGGACGATCGCGTCCGCATCGACGATGACGGCACCGCGATCGGCGAGCAGAACGGCGATGGTGGATTTGCCGGAGGCGATCCCACCCGTCAGCGCGAGAAGAGGCACCCGACGAGGATGCCACATTCGCCGGCACGCACGCCCTGTCGTCTAGCATTCCCTCAGGCGCGACGAACGCCACCCCCTGACGAAAGCTCCGAGATGCCCGACGCACGAACAACGGTGGTGATCGAGGATGACCTCGACATCCGCCTCCTCGTGACGACGGTG
>Ga0308172_1002233_pt1 | contig 10579 bp, 8 predicted proteins | sample PhyGR2_FD_202134 | JGI IMG/M metagenome (GOLD analysis project Ga0308172, IMG submission 202134) | Phyllosphere microbial communities from UC Gill Tract Community Farm, Albany, California, United States - DLSLSG.R2 | ecosystem: Host-associated > Plants > Phyllosphere > Unclassified | place: USA...
ACGCGCTGCTGCAGGCCGCGCTGGAGCGCTGGGAACTGTTCGAGCAGGAGCAGGTGTTCGGCAGCCTGGAAGACGTGCCGGATCCGCGTGCGCGCCTGCGCCAGCTGTTCCAGGTGGTCGCCCATGAGGTCCAGCCGCACATCATCTACAGCGAGCTGCTCAAGGCGCTTGACCACCCGATGGTGCGCCCGGTCATCGACCGCGTGTCGCACCGCCGGCTGGAGTACCTGGTGGCCTCGTTCCGCCAGGCCGGGCTGAGCCGTACCGATGCGCAGCACCGCGCGCGCCTGGCGTATGCGGCGTATGTGGGCTTCCTGCAGCTGTCGCTGCAGCTGCAGCAGCCCAAGCAGGCCCGCGAGGATTTCGAGGCCTACGTGGAGCATGTGATCGAGACGTTGATTCCGCAGGACGCGTGACAAACGGCCGCGCACACCGCGCGTGCTTTGCCTGCATGACACGGCCCCACAGGGGCCGTTTTTCATTTGCGCTGTCGGCAGTCCCGCAGCTTGAAGGCTGTATCTATTGAAACCACCTTGACAGACGACGCGGGCCTAGCAACTATCCAAGCTGGGGTACACGGATCGTATCGGCGGAGGACAGGTGTTCACGGAGTGGAACCAACAAGCAATTCCAGTGCTGGAATCGATCCGCGGATCCTCCATTCAAGCCTCCATCGACCGCGCCCTGGTGCGTTTCTCGCAGGACATCGGCGCCCCGCGCATCCGCTTGATGCCACATCCCCTGGTGTTCGATCGCGATGAATATGACCGGATAGCAGCGGCGTGCGTCCATATTCTGGAGGCGCAGGGTAGGCTTGCCTCCGCCCTGTTGGCGCGTCATTCCCGGTCCGATGTGCTGCACATGCTTGGGCTGCCGGCAGCATGGGAGCGCTACGTCGACTGGGAACAGCTTGTTGCGGGCCGGCACCGGGTGGCGCGCGTGGACCTGATCCCGTTGCGCGATGGCCACGCGATCTGTGAGTTGAACTTTGCGGTGGCTGTCGGCGGCGGCGACCTGCACGACTACTACCGTATCCATGCCGATGCCATCGGATTCCCGGCTTCGGATGCTGACGTGTCGCCCTTCCAGAACCTGGCCGATCTGTATCAGGCAAGTTGCGAGCAGGTGGCAACCGACGAACTGGTGCTGCTTGACTGGAGCTCACACGCGGCGCTGGGTTACCCCAACCAGCATACGGCGCGCCGACACCTGTCGCGCCGCATGCCCGGCATGGACATCCAGGCGCACGACGAGAACAGTCTGGCCGCCGCCTGGCGCGGACGCTGCAACCTCGCGCGCGCGCTGATCCACCGTTGCTTCACCTTCGACGATGTCACGACCAACATTGAGGTGTACGACGACCTGCTGCAGCGCGGGGCGCGCTTCTCCAACGGCCTGGAAGCGGAGCTTCTCATGAGCAAGGGCTGGCTGGCCCTGCTTTGGGACAAGCGGAACCATGCGCTGTTCACGCCCGAGCAGGTGGACGCCATCGCTGCGTTTCTGCTCCCCAGCTGGACGCTGCGCGAGAACGACCGCGACGGCGTGCTGGCCGACAAGGACAGACTGATCTTCAAGCAGAAGAACACCTACGGGGGCGAGGGCATCGTGCTGGGCAGCCAGCTAGCGCCGGCGGCGCTCTGGCAGCACCTGCGCGAGGCGGGCCTGGACACATGGATCGCACAGCGCTTCGTGGAGACGCCCCTGCTGCGCCACGCGATTGAGCCGGGAGGTCTGCATGCCGACCATCGCGTAGTGCTGGGCCTGTATCTGCATGGTGAAAAGGCCAGTGGCATCGTAGTCCGCTCCGGCAGCCGGTCGGCCGTGGTCAATGCCGGTAGTGGTGCACGCGCAGGCTGGGCGCCGGCACTGACCGCCGCGCAGCGCGAGCACCTCTACGAGGCGATTCTTTCAAAGCGTTGACGTTGTGTTTCTCCATTCACCCCAAGGAAGAGGAGCAGGAAATGAACGAAGCAGTCGAAGTCGCCGCGGTCGATATCTACCGTCCGTTCGCCGAAGAGCTGGAGCGCACCGGTAGCACGTTGATACCGGCCGGACTGGTGTTCACCGATGAGGAAATCACGCGGCTTGAGGGGCTGCAGGCGCAGATACCGGAAGAGACGGTGACCAATGGCGATGCCGGCGACAAGCACGACATCTACGTGCGCCGCATCATGGTCGATCGTGCCGGCGAGCTGCCGACCGTGGTCAACCAGCCGTTTTCCAGCGGCATCCTCGACATCCTGTACGGCGAACCGCGGTCCCAGGTCCTGGCGGCGCTGTTCCAGTCCGATGACCGGTTCTACATTCGTCGTTGCCAGATGAACCGGATGACGGCCAATTCCTTCATCGGCATCCACCTGGACGCGGCCAGCAATCCGGACTACGACTATTCGATGATCGTGCAGCTCGGACGCAGCTTCGAGGGTGGGGACTTCGTGGTGCACGACGACAGCGGCCACCAATACGCCTACCGTGCCTCGTACGGATCGGTGCTGGTCACCACCTGCAAATTCCGGCATGAAGTGAGCAAGGTCACCGCCGGCGAGCGTAATTCGCTGGTGTACTTCTACTCGCGGCACGCCGAAGCCAATCGTCGCAGCGAGTAACTCCGGTGCCTGGCTGCGCACGCAATACCGTGTGCAGCCAGGAGCGGGGTTCCTCTGGTTGGATGCAGGCCGGGGAGGGACTAGGTGGCGGACTCGGCGACACGCTCTTCCAGGCGGCGCGGTAGCGTCCGCCCGTCACGCTCCATCAAGGCAAATGCACGTCCCTCGAACGGCATCGCCTCACGACGTACGTAGCCGACCGAATGCCCCAGCGCCATGGCCGCGCGATTGCGTTCGTCGGTGATCGCGATGGTCCGCTGCAGTCCTTCGCGTTGATCCATCCAATCCAGCGCGGCATGGGTGGCCTCTTGGGCGATGTTGCGCCCCCACGCCGACCGGGCCAGGGTGCAGCCGAACTCTGGCAGCCCGGCAAATTCGGGGGGCATGTCGCGATGAGTGTAAGCGAATCCGATTTCGCCGCAGAATCGCTGCTCCGCCCGCGTCCGGATGGTCCAGTAGCCAAAGCCGGTAAATTCCCAATGGCCGACACAACGCAGTATTCGGCTCCACGTTTCGCTCGCGTCGAACGGTGTGGATCGTATCAAACGCACGACCGCGGGATCGCGCCACATGGCCACGCAGTCGTCGAAATCCTCCGGCTGGTGACGTGCCAGGACCAAGCGCTCGGTGATGATGCTCGATGAGGGTTGCAGTGCAGACAGTGTCCTTCTCCTGTGATGCGCTTTTGCGACGTCCGGTCGCGTACAGGCAGAGCGTACAACGCCGATCCAATGGCGTCAGCCTGGCAGAGATGAAAAAACAAGATTCCTCTACGCCTGCAGGGAACGTCCTGTTCCCGCGAGCGTTGGCGGCTTGTCGGCCGCGATGACGCTCGGTGTGCGGAGGGCGCGGTGAAACCGGCGTTGCTGCGGACCAAAAAACAACGGCCCCTTTCGGGGCCGTTGATGCATCAGGTACCGATCAGAGAATCGATCAGAACTTCTGCTTGTACTGCATGTACATGTAGCGGCCCGGCAGGTCGTACTGCGGGTCGAACATGTTGTACGAGACCTGGTACGAGACCGGCGGCTGCTTGTCCCATGCGTTGTTCAGGCCCACCATGACAGTGCCGTTCCACGGGGTGTTGTAGCGGAACTGGATGTCGTGGTACGTGGTCGCACCGATGTGGTTGGTGCCGTTGGCGCCGTCGGAGCAGTAACCGAACACGTCGGCATCACGCACCGGGTCGAACGGGCAGTCTTCGGTCATGCCGGACTTGTAACGGATGCCGTAGTTGACGCCGAAGTCGCCGTAGGACCAATCGACATACGCGTTGCCACGGACACGCCAGTACGGATCCTGGTCGAGGTAGTTGCCCTGGCGACCGTCAACCGGGGAGTCGGCGGTGGCCTTGGTTTCCCACTTGCTCAGGTAAGTGGCATCCACGCTGAAGGTGAACTGGCCGAACGAGGTTTCCGGCAGGCGATACAGCACGCCCAGGTCCCAGCCTTCCACGTTGTACGAGGCCAGGTTCTGCAGCGGCATGCGTACGTTGGTGATGGTGTAGCGCTGGTTGGTGGTGCCGTAGTTCGGGTCACGCGTGATCAGGCCGCAGTAGGTTTCCTGCTGCTGGGCCGAGCCACCGTAGCAATAGCCCATGATGTCCTGGATGGTCGGACGGGTGATGGCGTCTTCAACTTCGACCTTCCACCAATCCACGGTCACGTTCAGGCCGGTCACGAAGCTCGGGCTCCACACCATGCCCAGCGTCTTGCTGGTCGAGGTTTCCGGCTTCAGCTGGTCGTTGGAGGTCCAGGTGAAGGGCTCCGGCGACTGCTTGTTGGCGCCGCTGCCGGCACCCGGCTGCACGAAGTTGGTGGGCACGCCTTGGGCGGCACACTGGGCAGCGATGGCGCCGTTACGCAGACCGTTGGCGGACGAGCACGGATCAGCGTAGGTTTCATACGAATCGGCATCGCCGGCGTACAGGTTGCTGATGCTCGGCGCGCGGAAGCCTTCGGAGTAGTTACCACGGATCATCAAGTCTTCGATCGGCTTCCAACGGAAACCAAACTTGTTGTTGGTGGTGTTGCCGAAGTTGCTGTACTTGGAGTAGCGCGTGGCGGCGCTGAAGTCGAGCAGCTGGGCACCCGGCAGGTCAGACAGCACCGGGATCGACAGTTCCAGGAACATTTCGTCCAGATCGTAACCACCGGCGGTCGGCTTTGCGCCATTACCGGTGCTCAGGCCCGAGGCGATGAACGCGTCGGGATCGAACTGGCCGGTTTCCTTGCGGTATTCGTAACCGGCAGCGAAGGCCAGGGCGCCAGCCGGCAGCTGCACGATTTCACCGGAGATGTTGGCGTAGTAGCCCTTGGACACCAGGCTCACCGAGTCATGCGCGGTGAAGGCGGTGTAGTCGATCGCTTCCTGCGAGATCGAGCCCAGGCCACCCAGCGGATTGATCGGCACGCAGCCCGGGATCACATCGCCGCCCGGAGCGGTGACGCAGACCGGCACGCCATTGCGAAGCTCGGACGGGCCGTAGGCGTTTTCCAGGTTGGACAGATTGAACAGGCCGTAGGTCAGCGTGTTTTCGTCGGTCTTGTCGTAGCGATAGCCGGCGTCCCAGTCGAAGGTGCGGTCGGCAAATTCGAAGAAGCCTTCAAAGCCGCCGTAGAAGTGCCAGTTCTTCACGTTCTGGTTGAACGAGCGGCCACCGGTTTCGTTGAAGCGACGGTTCACGCCGGTCAGCGTTTCACCGTACGGGTTGTACAGGCTGTCGGCGCTGAGATCCATGCCGGTCACCGGCATTGCTGCCAGCAACTGTTCGGACTTGCGCTCGTTGTACAGCGCTTCGGTACGGAAGGTGATGTTGTCGGTGACGTTGTACGAACCGGTCGCGAACAGCGAGGTACGTTCCTGCGGGGTCAGCAGGAAGTTGTCCGGCGAGGTGTTGTAACCGTGCACGTTCGGATCGAACGGTGTTTCCACGCCATTGAGGATGATGTAACGCTCGTCATTGCGTTCGTACGAGCCGGGGATGCCGGTGCTGCTCTGACCGCTGAAGAACGGCGGGCCACCGGCAGAGATCTTGCGATCGCCCGCCATGACCTGCTGTTCCTTCACATACGACGCGCCGATCATCAGCGAGGCGCGGTCGGTGGTGGTGCCAAGGGTAAAGTCATAGGCTTCGCGCTCGCCGTCGCCGGCGCTGTACTGGCCCTTGTAGAAGCTGGCCTCGGCACCGTCGAAGTCGCGCTTGGTGATGATGTTCACCACGCCGGCGATAGCGTCGGAACCGTAGATCGTCGAAGCGCCGTCCTTCAGGACGTCGATGCGCTCGATCATCGCGGTCGGAATGGTGTTGAGGTCGACGCTGCCGTCCAGGCCGGTCGTCCAGCGGCGGCCGTTGACCAGCACCAGGGTGCGGTCGGAACCGAGGTTGCGCAGGCTGATACCCGAGGTGCCGTCGCCGCCGTTGTTGAACGTGCGGTTCAGGGCCGAGCCACTGGCGGAGATGCGCTGCAGGATGTCAGCGACCGAGGTCACACCCTGCTTGTCGATGTCGGCGCGGGTCAGGCTCAGCACCGGCTGTGAGGTCTCGATGTCGGTGCTCTTGATGCGCGAGCCGGTGACCGAGATGCGGTCCAGGTTGGTCGGCTGGGCCGATTCCTGTGCGTGCGCTGTGGCGGTCGCGGCCGTTGCGACCAGCGCAACGATCACTGCATCACGCAGCTTGTTGGACTTAACGTTCATTGCTCTCTCTCTCCAAGGGAATCTTGGGTATTCACTGGGGTGTTTGCCTGTGGCGGCGCCAACACGAGCGCCAAAGACCACGAGGCTGACTCGATAGTAACTGCCGACTGGAGAGAATTAAAGCCACGTTAATTAAAGGTGTGAACTGGGTTAAATTCGGCAAAGTCGTTGTGGATCAATGATTTTCCGCAGAAATTCGCTTTTGTGGTCTCATTTGTTAAGAATTTGTGATGAAAATAGTTGCAGTTGATTTGTAACGGCATGTATCAGCACGTATCGACACGTCGCAGCGGCGCCCCAAATGCGACATCAGCGATACACCGGGCACGCCCTGGCACCGGCTCGCAGGGGCGATTCCGTTTGAGGGTAGGAGTGCAGGCATAAAAAAACGCGCCATGAGGCGCGTGTTTTTGACTACTTCGACCGCGCCGTTCGGCGCCCGTCGATTACAGATCCTGTTCGTAACGGACGTACGGCACGGTGCCTTCGTCGGTGCTCTCGTTGCGCGGTGCGAACGGATTCTTGCCACGGGTGATCACGTTCTCGGCACCCACGGTGAGCTGGCCGCTCCAGGGCGTGCGCCAGGTCAGGCCGACTCCGAGGCCTTCCCATTTGCCGGGCTGGCCGGGCACATCGACCACGCGGCCGATGATGTTGCCGCTGAAGTTGCCGTAGCCGGCGCCGATGGTGAGGCTCTTGCTGTCCCAGCGGTCCACGATGGCCGGCGAGGCGTCGGACAGCGGCACCAGACGTGCCTTGGCGTAGGTGCCACCGATCGAGACGAAGCCTTCGCGACCGATGTTCTTCTGGCCGAACACGGTCAGGTCGTTCTGCTCGGCGCGCAACGCCGGTGATTTGTTCGGGCCGGCCAACCACGCCGGCAGGGTGTCACGGCCGGTGCCGGCGGTGATGCCCAGGCGACCGCCGGGACGGTTGAACGCAGCGGTACCGCTGACCCGGCGACTCAACGAGGTGTTCTCGTCGTCATCGCCCAGGCTGGCGAGCATGCAATGACTGGCCAGACCGCTGATGCTGGTGCCGCGGCTGCTGTTGCAGAGCAGGCCCAGCGAGTCGCCCGAGGACAACCCGAAGGCGGCATCGAGCGAACTGCGGCCGAAGTGCCAGCGGGCGCCCGCGGCCTGTTCGCCGGTGGGTTCCAGGTACAACAGGGCCTCGACCTTGCCGCTGCCCTTGTTCCACACCGGAATGACCGTGCTGTCCTGGCGCGGCTTGTTCTGCGCATGCGCGCCCGTCATCGCGGCGAGGGCGATCACAAGGGCCAGCGGTAGACGCAGAAGGGAGCGCATGGGAACTCTCAGACAGCAGCGGTGAGCACAAGTTCCCGCCGAAGCGGGACACTGATCCTAGGGCGTTTATGAATTCTTAACAAGTCTTGGTTCTCCCCAGAACAAAACTCGTGCGGCAATTACTGAAGCCGTTCAGGTGCCGGTGAGGAAACACCGGTGTCGCTGAACAGTATGGCGAACTCCGTCAACGGAAAGTGATACTCCTGTCCGCAGAATTCGCAACGCACTTCCACCGCACCGGTCGGTTCGGCGGCCGCCCGGGCTTCCTCCTCGCCCAGCGACTGCAGCATGCCTTCCACCCGCTCGCGCGAGCACGAGCATGCGAAGCGCAGGCCCCGCTCGCCGAGCAGTTCCGGCTTCTCTTCATGGAACAGGCGGTGCAGGAGATCATTGCCCGCCACGTCCAACAGTTCCTGCTTGCCCAGGGTCTCGAACAAGGCGCTGGCGCGTGACCAGCCGTCGTTGTCGCCTTCGTCGCCGGGCAGCTTCTGCAGCAGCAGGCCGGCGGCCCGGGTGCCATCGGCGGCCAGCAGCAGGCGCGTGGGCAACTGCTCGGACTGCCGGAAGTAGTCCTCGAATGCCTCGTCCAGGCCGGCGGCGGTCAGCCCGACCAGGCTCTGGTAGCGCTGCGGTTCGCGCGGGTCCAGGCCCGGGTTTTCGATGGTGATGGCCAGCAGCGCGTCATCGCCCAGGGTGGTGAGGTCACGCGGGGCGTCGCCGCCGTCGGCCAGCTGCACGATGCCGCGCAGGGTGCCGGCGGCCGTGCATTCGGCGAACAGCGTGCGCATGGCGGTGTTGCTGCGCAGTTGGATCGACAGGCGGCCATCGACCTTGGTGTGGCCGGTGAACAGGGCCGAGGCGACGGCGGCTTCGCCCAGCAGCTCGGCGGCGGCCGGCGGGTAGACCGCGTGCGACAGGATTTCAGCCCAGGTCGCATCGAGGTGGACATGCACGCCGCGGACGCCGGCATCGGGGAGCAGGAAACGGACAAGGGTGTCGGATTGGGCGGTCATCGGTTCTATGGGCGCGCGAAGTGGGATGCAGTTGCCGGATAATGCGCCGACAACCGTGCAAGCAAAGGATGCACCACTAATGGGGGCAGAGCGCAGCAACCTCAAGGCCGAGCCGGGCCTGGAACCACCGCGCCCGCGACGCTGGCACTGGAAACGACTGCTGTGGCTGCCGGTGCTGTTTGCCGCGTTCAGCGTGCTGCAGGTACTGGTGCTGCGTTTCATCGACCCGCCGGTGTCCACGGTGATGCTGTGGCGGTACGGCGAGGCGCTGGGCCAGGGCGAATGGGACTACCGGCTGCACTACCAGTGGCGCGATCTGGACCAGATGGCGCCCAGCCTGCCCATTTCGCTGGTGGCCGCCGAGGACCAGCGTTTCCCCGTGCACAACGGGTTCGACCTGCAGGCCATCGAGAAGGCGCGCGACCACAACGCCAAGGGTGGCCGCCTGCGCGGGGCCAGCACGATCAGCCAGCAGGTGGCCAAGAACCTGTTCCTGTGGCAGGGCCGCAGTTGGGTGCGAAAGGGCCTGGAGGTCTGGTACACGCTGCTGATCGAGGCGCTGTGGCCGAAGTCGCGGATCCTGGAGGTGTACGCCAACATCGCCGAGTTCGGTGACGGCATCTACGGCGCCCAGGCGGCCGCACGGCAGTACTGGGGAAAGGACGCGGCGCGGCTGAGTCCGGCCGAAAGCGCCCGCCTGGCGGCCGTGCTGCCGGCGCCACGGCGCTACAACGCGGCCAAGCCGGGCCCGTTCGTGCAGCGCCGCGCGGCCTGGATCCAGCGCCAGGCCCGGCAGCTGGGCGGCACTGCGTACCTGGCCGACGACTGACGATTCATGATCGTGACGCGCCCCGCCTACAATCCCGGCATGACTGCCCAACGCCTGACCGTTGTCATCGCCGCCCACAATGAAGCGCTGGCCCTGCCGCTGCTGCATCCGCGCCTGCGCGCGGTGCTGGACGGGCTGGACGATATCGAGGGGCGGGTGCTGTACATCGACGACGGCAGCAGCGATGCCACCTGGTCGGTGATGCAGGCACTGGCCGCGGCCGATCCCGACGTGGGCGTGCTGCGGCTGTCGCGCAACTTCGGCAAGGAAGCGGCGCTGACGGCGGGGCTGGATTTTGTCGACGACGGCGCGGTGATCATCCTGGACGCCGATGGCCAGGACCCGCCGGAGCTGATTCCCGAGTTCGTCGCGCTGTGGCAGCAGGGCTATGACAACGTGTACGGCACGCGGTTGGCGCGCGACGGTGAAAGCTGGCTCAAGCGCAGCGCGGCCGCCGCTTTCTACCGGGTGATCGGGCGACTGTCCAAGACGCCCATCCCAGCCGACACCGGCGATTTCCGCCTGCTTTCGCCGCGCGCGCTGCAGGCGCTGGGGCAGCTGCGCGAGCGCCACCGGTTCATGAAGGGGCTGTTCGGCTGGGTCGGTTTCCGGCGCAAGGCGCTGCCCTACCACCGGCACGCGCGGATGGTGGGCGACAGCAAGTTCGGGCTGTGGAAGCTGTGGAATTTCGCGCTGGAGGGCATCACCGGTTTCTCCACGGCGCCGCTGCGGGTGACGACCTACCTGGGGTTGTTCACGGCCAGCGTGGCGTTCGTGTTCGCCGTATGGGTGGTGGCCAAGGCGGCGCTGTACGGCGACCGCGTGGCGGGCTGGCCGACCATGATGGCGGCGATCCTGTTCCTGGGCGGGGTGCAGCTGATCGCGCTGGGCCTGATCGGCGAATACCTGGGGCGCCTGTACGAAGAATCCAAGCAGCGGCCGTTGTACCTGGTTGACACCTGGCAGCCCCCGATCGTGGCAGACTCGGCCGTGCATCCCATCGGTGGAGAGCAACGAGATGACCACGGTACGACAGCTGTTGGACGGCAAGTCCCCTGAGGTTTTCGCGGTAGGCCCGGAATCGGCGGTGATCGACGCGATCCGGCTGATGGCCGAAAAAGGCAT
>Ga0308172_1002234_pt1 | contig 10566 bp, 8 predicted proteins | sample PhyGR2_FD_202134 | JGI IMG/M metagenome (GOLD analysis project Ga0308172, IMG submission 202134) | Phyllosphere microbial communities from UC Gill Tract Community Farm, Albany, California, United States - DLSLSG.R2 | ecosystem: Host-associated > Plants > Phyllosphere > Unclassified | place: USA...
TCCGGTTGAGGGGGACGCCGTAAACCCATCCATGGGGGCTTGGTCGCGGCATCCATGCCGCTCACACCCCCTCAACCGGACCCACCCCGCCTTCGACAGTTTCCCGCTGCTGTTGGCGGTGGGTGCCGACCGTTGGTCGGCACGGGGTCGGATCCCGTTGCTGCGCAACGGGCTCTGACCCCAGATGAAATTCGATATCTGACAGATGTGCCGACCAACGGTCGGCACCCACCAACAGCCACCGCCCTGCCATCCCACGGAATGCAGGCCTTTGACGTTGACGTTGATTCGGCAGGTGCAGGGCTGCAAGCCCTGCAAAAAAACACCCACCCCTTACAACAGCGGCTGCCGCGTCAGCCCCACCGGCCGTGCGTTGTCATCCATGTGCAGCGTCACCGCCTTCGCATGCATCAGCTGCTCGGCCAGCGCATCGCTCGCACCCAGTGCACGGGCGATGTCCTGGCGGCTGGAATCCTCGCGCGGCGCACGCCGTTCCTTGCCACCAAACCGGAAACGGTTGTACTCGGCCCAGGCGATCAGCAGCAGCGAGCAGCAGACCAGGATCACCGGCAGCGCGATCATCACGAACGGATCCACGTGCTGGCTGTGCTGGTACAGCTGCACGTAGGCCAGGTGCCCGCCCAGCAGCCATGAAACCAGGGTCACCAGCGGTGCCCACAGGTAGAAGTAGAAGCCCCAGAACGCCAGGGTCACGAAGCCCCAGGCCGTGCGCTGCAGGCGCGGCTGCTGGCGCGACTTCTGGATCAACCGCGAATCGAAGCGGTTGGACGACTTTGTCTTGGTGGTGCCACGGACGGTGCTCATCGGATCCCCCGGTCAGGGCTGACCCAGGTGGCACGCTTGCCGCGGCGCTTGAACAACGTCTTCGGCAACGCCACCAGGGTAGTGAAGAGGCTGATCAGCCAGTACGCCATCGGGTACCAGATGACCCAGAAGTAGTTGCGTCCAATGTGTGTTTCGTAACGACGATCGATGATCAGGCTGCTGGCGAACTGCAGCAGGCAGACCAGCGCCAGGATCACGCCGTGCCATTGCGGCAGCAGCGTGTCGATGTACAGCGGGGCCGGCAGCGGGATGAACTTGCCCAGCGCCCACAGCACCACGATCAGCAGCATGGTGTACGCCCAGAACACGCTGAGGATGTACTCCAGCAGCACGCCCCACATGCGCCGCTTGCGCCAGCTGAACAACGATGCGCCGTGCCGCAGCAGCACTTCCACGCCGCCCTGCGCCCAGCGCAGGCGCTGCCGCCACAGGCCCTTCAGCGTCTCCGGCATCAGGATGAAGCACAGCGCATTGGGTTCGTAGCGGATGTCCCAGTGGTCCAGCTGCAGGCGCCAGCTGATGTCGATGTCCTCGGTCACCATGTCGTCGGCCCAGTAGCCGATGCGGTGCAGGGCCGTGCGGCGGAACGCGGCAATCACCCCGGACACGGTGAAGATGCGCCCATACACGCGCTGCGCGCGCTTGATCATGCCGATGATCGAGGAGAACTCGGCCACCTGCAGGCGGCCCAGCAGCGTGGAGCGGTTGCGGATGCGCGGATTGCCGGTCACCGCACCCACGCGCGGGCCGCTGGTCAGGTGCCAGACCATCCAGTGCATGGCGTACTCTTCCAGCATCGCATCGCCGTCGATGCACACCAGGTACTCCGAGCGCGAGGCCAGGGCGCCCATGCGCAGCGCATTGGCCTTGCCCAGGTTGCGGTCCAGGTGCACCACCCGCAGGCGCGGGTGCAGGGCGGCCAGTGCGTCCAGGCGGGCGCCGGTATCGTCGCTGCTGCCATCGTTGATGGCGATCACTTCGAAATCCGGATAGCGCTGCGCCAGAGCCGCGCCGATGGTGTCGTCCAGGTTGTCCGATTCGTTGTGGCAGGGAATCAGCAGCGTGGCGAACGGGTAGCTGTCCATCGGCGGCGGATCGTTGCGCGGTCGCGACTTCCGCTCGCGCCGGAAGAAGTAGTACAGGCCGCCTGACATCCAGAAGAACGCCATCACCATCGGGTAGAAGAAGGCGAACTGGAACAGGGCATACAGCCAGGGGCTCATGTCCATGTCACTTCTCCGGGTACGGGAAGTTGCGCGCGGACATTGCGGCGCGCGCGTCCGTGGTCGACGGCTTGTCGGCGATGAAATCGTCCGGGTACCACGCGAAATGGCGCACGCCCTGCGCCTGCAGGCGGCGTACCTGCGCGCGCAGGCGCTGGCCGCTGATCGGCGTCTGCGTGCGCCAGTCCACGGTCTGCAGCTCGAACAGCGTGTGCTTCAGCTCGGGGTCGTGCGCGCGCACGGCGGTGACCAGGCGGTCCAGCCAGCGCTCGGGGTGCTTGCTGCCTTCCATCCACGGCATCGCCATCAGTGCAGTGCGGTCATAGGCGTGGTTGAACAGGTCCAGGCGCTGGGCAAACCAGCTGGCGCTCTGCGGTTCCAGTACCGGCTGCGCGTACAGGTTGCGCACGGTGCCCAGCTTCGGCCGCCAGCGCTGGGCGGTATCGCGCAGCTCCAGGGTGAAGTCGATCAGCGCCTGGGTGCGGCCGCCATCGGTGCCTTCCTGCGGCAGCTGCGCCAGTTCGGTGTCGCGCACATAGGCATCGTCATGGAACAGCAGGCCTTCGAAGTACGAGTTGATCGCCAGGTCTTCGTAGATGTCCTTGATGATCTGCCGCGCCTGCGGCTTGGTGAAGTCCAGGCGGTACATGCCGTCGCGTTCCGGGCTGGCGATGCCCAGCGCGGTGCGCTGCGCCGCATCGGGCAGCTCGTAGCCCAGCACCGGCAGCCAGGCGTAGACCTTCACCCCGGCGCGGGTCTTCAGCTGCCACGCCACGCGGTTGAACAGGTCCGCGCGCATCGGCATGTGGCGGTTGGGGAAGTACAGCGCGTCGGCGGTGTTGTTGCCATCGGGGTCCGCAAAGGCCTGCAGGTAGACGTGGGTCGGTCCCACCGTCTTGACGCGGTCGATCAGCTTGTCGAGGTTGCGTGCCAGCTGTGCCGGGTCCGGGTCGTACACCGCATCCAGGTCGATCTGCAGGGCACGGGTGCCATCCAGGCTGACATTGCGGCGCAGTTCGAAAGCGAGCGAGCTGACGTTCGGGTTGTTGGTCACCAGCAGGCGGGCCAGGCCATGCAGGTCGGAAGTGACCGGCGTGCTGCGGCCTTCCAGGTCGAACGACACCGGCATGCCCAGTTGTTCGGCGATGTCGTTGCTCAGCTGGTTGTAGGCCGCATACGGCCACACGATCGCCTTCGGGGTGACGCCCAGTTCCTTCTGGATGCGCTTTACGCTCAGCGCGAGGTCGTCGCGCAGGCGCTTTTCGTACTGCTGCGTGGTCTCGTAGCGCTGCGTCTGCGGGTCGTAGGTGCGGGTGATCACCGCCGGGGTCTGGTTGCCCTGCGGGTTGGACTGCACGCCGTGGTGCTGGTTGTCGGTGTGGCTGGCCAGTTCGATCAGGCCACTGGCCTGCATTTCCCGCAGCTGGTCCCAGGTCAGGAAATCATCGTGGCCGAACGGGCGGTAGCCGTAGTCGATGGTGCGGCCCGGGGCCATGTCGACGTAGTCGGTGATCACCGCCACCAGCGCCGGGTAGTTGTAGGCGCGCAGCAGCGGGTAGACGCGGCTGTAGACGCTGCGCAGGCCATCATCGAAGGTCAGCAGGACCGGCCGCGGCGGCAGCTGGGCTTCGCCGCGCGAGGCCTTGATCAGCTGCGACAGCGAGATCGGGTGGTAGCCGTGCGCGCTGAGCCAGTCCAGGTGCGCAGCGAAGTTCTGCGTGCTGACCGCGTAGGCATCGGCATCGCCCTTCTCACGCACATCGTCGCGGATGTCGTGGTAGCTCAGCACCAGCAGGCCGTTGTCGGCCGAATCCAGGTCGCGCTCCTGGGCAGCGGCCGGCAGGGCCAGCAGCACCAGCCCCAGCAACAGCACGGTCATCAGGTTTCGAAGCATCCGTTCCATCTCACTCTCCCCAGCGCAGCGCGGCATCGAAGCCGATGTGACGTTCACGTTGGCCGTCGTAGACCGGCCGCGACCAGCTCACGCCGTACTCCAGGATCCTGCCCTGGCCGAACTGCCACTCGTGGCGATAGGCCACCGTGGGGATGAGCGAACTGCCGAACCCTTCCTGCCAGTAGTCGCCCAGCGACACCGTCAGGCGGTGCCGGAAGTGGCGCTCGTAGTGGCGCCACAGCTGCTGGTCGATGCGCAGGCCGATTTCCACCGAGCGGTCGCGCGAGGGATTGAAGTAGGGCGCATCGTCAAGCGAGCCGCGGCTGGTGTAGAGGCTGCCGAGGCCGTCGACCACCACGCGCGGGCGGGTCAGCAGGCGCTGCTCGATGGCGGTGTTCAGGGTCTCGCGGCGGTTGCCGTCGTCGTAGCGGAACTGGCTGCCACCCAGGCTCCAGTGCGTGCGCTCGTTGCGGGTGTAGTCAACCGCCACCGCCACGCTGTCGGCGGTGATGCCCGACACGCGCGCCTGCATCGACGCTTCCGGATCGTTGCGCGCGGCGGTCACGCCGGCGTGCCACTGGTCGTTGAACTGCCAGCCGAAGCTGCCGCGCAGGCCGGTGTCGCCGATGCTGTCGTTGGGGCGCAGCACGGCGGCCTCGGCATCGACGCGGCCGAAGCGGTAACGTGCGCCCGCGCCCATCCACAGCGGGTTGATCTTCTGGTCCTGGAAGGTAACCGAACGACGGTCGGCGAAGGCGAACAGGCGCCAGCGGTCGTCGAGGATCGGCGAAGCTACTTCGGTGCCGTAATGCAGGTCGTCGTTGCCCAGCGGCGAACTGCCGCCGCCGCCGGAACTGCGGCCGCCTTCCACCGTGGCCTGCAGCTGCCAGCCGCGGTGCGCGCGCCAGTCGCGGTCCATGCGCTGCACCGAGGGCTGGTTGGGGTAACGCTCGAGCAGATCGTCATGCAGCGGCCGGGCGAGGTCGTCGCGCTGCAGCTGCACGTAGGATTCGTACATGCCGATCCGCGGCGACACGTCGCGCGGGTCCAGCGTGTAGGCCATCTGGTGGCGCTCCAGCGCCCGTCGCGGCCAGCCGCGCATCTGGTAGACGCTGCCCAGTGCGGTCTGCAGGCCACCGTTGCCGGGCCCGACATCGACCAGGGCTTCCAGCTCGCGCTGTGCGGTGGGCAGATCGCCGCTGTAGGCGCGGATCATCGACAGGTTGAGGTCGGCCTCGTAGCGCGCCCAGTTGGCATAGGGGCTCTTGCCGCCGCCCCAGCGCCATGCCGGCTCATCCTTCTGCCAGGCGTCCAGGTAGCCGATGGCCTTCTCGGCCTGCTCGGTCTCGAGGTAGGCGTAGGCCAGCTCGGAACGGGACTCGAAGCGCGAAGGATCGTTCTTCACTGCCGCTTCCAGCAGCGGAATCGCCTCGTCCGGGTGCTGGGTGGCCATCATCGAATCGCCCACTGCCGGCAGCACGTAGTCGGGCAGGGCATGGCCTTCGTGCTGCAGGGCCCGCGCTTCGTCGCGCACCTGGGCATGGCGTGACAGGCGGTTGAGCAGGATCAGGCGGTCCATGCGGATGCGCAGGGGAGCCTGCGCCAGCGGCGTGCCATCGCGCTGCACGTACTGCTCCATTTCCGGTAGCGATGCTTCGGCTTCGTCCAGGCGGCTGTCCTCGCTCTGGCCGTAGGCCAGGCTCCAGTTCACCCGCTTGGCGATGTAGTTCGCTTCCAGTCGTGCCTTCTGGTCGGCATCGAACAGGTCGGGCCGCGCCTGGTACAGGCGCCAGGCGCGGTCGGCGTTGCCGATATCACCCAGGGTCAGGACCTGCAGCTTGTACAGCAGCGGATCGTTGGGCTCCTGCAGCTGCGAGCGCTCGATGGCGGCCAGGGCATCGACCCAGCGGGCCTGGTCACGGTAGTGGCCGATTTCAGCCAGCCGGTCAGCGCGGCTGGCGGCGGGTGGCGGCGAAGCGGCATGGGCCCCGAACGCCAGCGCGGCGCAGGCCAGGCCGACGCAGAGCGCCAGCGGACGGTGGACAATCATGAAACCCCCTTAGCATCCCTACTTCAACGATGTGCTTAAAGTGTGACGCACATCACATGCCAACTGTGCCTGGCCGTCTCCCAAGCTGGCCAGAGCCTGCCTTTACAGCTAAGACGCAATAGTCCCGCCAGACCGGTCAAGCTCATCGCAACTCCCTGACAACCAAACACTTTTTCAGGTCTTTCAGCGGCGCCCAAGGCGCCCGCCGGGCGCCGCCGCGCCCTGACCCGGGGTCTGGAGCCGCCCAGAACGGCAGCCCCTCCGCGTCATGATTGGACACCCTACGTCAGCAGATGCCGAAGCGATGTGTAGAGTCGAGCTTGCTCGACTGCGTATTGCCGGAACAGTCGAGCAAGCTCGACTCTACCCCGGCGGTGGTTTACCAGAGGTCTTCCAGCTTGCGCGGCTTGCACGCCGCCCACGACGCGCCCAGCATCAGCGCCGCGCAGCCGAACAGGAAGCCGAACGGCAGCCCCCAGCCATTGCTGACCGTATGCAGCCAGCCCACCAGGAACGGCCCCAGGCAGCTGAAGCTGTAACCCACGCCCTGCATGAAGCCGGACAGCGCCGCCGACCCGGTAGGGGTGCGCGTGCGCAGGTTGATCAGGGTCAGCGCCAGCGGGAAGGTGGACGGCCCCACGCCCAGCAACGCCGCCCACAGCAGCGGCGCTTTCAGCGGTGCCAGCAGCAGGCCGGTGAACGCGATGACGAACGCGAAGAAGCCGATCAGCACCAGCGGGAACGGATTCGGCAGGCGCACCGCCAATGAGGGGATGACCAGCGAGGGCAGCAGGCCCAGCGCCGAGAACACCGCCACCATCACGCCACCGAACGCCGGCGTGGCGCCGGCCTCGACCACGATGCGCGGCAGCCAGGTGAACATCGAATAGGTCATCAGCGAGGTCATGCCGAACATCAGCGTCATGCTCCAGCCCAGCGACGTGCGCCAGACCTTGCCGTGCGGCTGCGCGCTGGGGTCGCTGCTGTCCTGCACCGGCCGGGGGGCACGCTTGGCCAGCAGCAGCCAGGGCAGGGCGGCGGCCAGGGCCAACAGCGCCCACATGCCCAGCGACACGCGCCAGCCAGCGGCATTGGCCACCGGCACCGCCAGCAGCGCCGGGGTCATCGTGCCCAGCTGCAGCACGCTGATGTACAGCGTGCTCATCGTGCCCACCTTGTTGGCGAAGTAGCGCTTCACCAGCGGCGGCACCACCACGTTGCCGATGCCCATGCCGGCCAGCGCGATCACCGAACCCAGCAGCAGGGTGCCGACATTGCCCGCGCTGGAGCGCAGCAGCAGGCCGGCCATGGCCAGGGTCATGGCCAGCAGCGTGGTGCGCTCCAGGCCCAGGCGCCGGGCCACGGCCGGGGTCGCCACGCCGAACAGCGCGAACGAGGCCGTCGGCAGCATGCCCAGCACGCCGGTCATGGTGGTGCCGAAGCCGAACTGCTGGCCCAGCACGTCCAGCAGCGGGGTGATGGAGGTGACCGCCGTACGCAGGTTGACCGCCGCCAGCAGGATGGCAACGAAGGCCAGCAGCCGGCCATGCAGCAGCGAGGGTGAGGGCGAAGTGGGGGACGTCATGCGGGGGTCCTTGCAGGTGGCGCACGCCACAACGTGGGCGTGCAGCGCCGCACCGGGCAGTGCCGGTGAGGTGGGTGGGGGAAGGTGGCCATTGTACGTGGCGCGATGCGCCCGGTCCTGTCGGCGCTGATTGTCGCGATCTGCACATTCTCCTGTCAGTTACCGCAGGGCCACCGATATCCGCCCTGGACCAGCCAATCCGCTGTTTTCCGGGCGTTTGCGTGGCGCAAGCCCATCCAACGGCAGGGCACGCTGCGCTGCGCTCAAGTGCAGGCTGTTTGCGCCATTGCTAGGTTCGGGCCGAATCCAGTACGGAAGGATGGTGGGGTGGTAAGGACGTTGATTGTGGTGGGAGATGCGACCAGCGGCGGGGGCCGGGTGATTACCGGTTCGCCTGCGACCGACATCGAGGGCAAGCCTGTGGCGCGCGACGGCGACCGGCTGTCGTGTGGGTGCTCGCTCATCGCTGGGCAGCAGTCGCTGGTGTTCGTTGATGCCGGCGGTGGCGGCGCGGACAGCGGGCCGGCGGCACACGCTGTCCACGCTCTCGACGGCTTGGGCGCGGTGATCGTCTCGGTTCCAGGCGTATTCGATCCCTGCGATGACACGCAGGTGGAGCGCGTTCATCGGCTCGAAAGGGATCTGGCCTGCCGCGATCTGTTGCCGGTCACCGATCCTCACTTCAAGGGCTGAGCACGACCACCGCCAGCCCTGTTCCCCACCCGAAGCGCTTCCGTCGCGTATCCATGGAGGAAGCAGATGATCATTCGTGCTCAGGAAAATCTGTGGACCACTCCCGTCTCACGTTCACCGAGTGAGGTGCTGGGCTTGGCCTTGCTAACAGCACAAAGCCTCGCACTACTGCACCCATCGCTGAGAAGATGGTATGCACTGCCATCAAGTCCTAAGGAAGAGTGCATTTCACTGGACGATTCAAGTGCGCTCCTGGCTCGAATGGAGAAGGATGTTGAAAAGGATCGTAGACGGTTCGGTGATTTTGAAGAGTTGAGTGCTTCCGTGACGCTGGCCAACGTGGACAATGATCGGGACTGGCGCAAGCCGGGATTGGCCGTGTTGGATTTGAACCCAACAACAGGATTCAACTCTTTCAGTCTTGTCAGGCCCGAGCCCTTTGGAGAGGCAACTCCTTCCCTGATGGTCAACGCTTTAATTGGGCTGGTGAAGACAATACGGCCGAATTTCGCGTGCGTTGATGTAGAGTCCAGAACGCCCGAGAAGGGGCTTGTGACCTATCAAATAGACCGCCGCCTGTATCAACACCGGGAATTCTTCGGTTGGATGGGCTTCGTGCCCGCGCAGATCACCCACGCGCAGATCCGCGACGCGCATGCTGTCCATCCGGTCGAGGGCTTGGGTACGGTGATCGTCTCGGTGCCGGGCGTGTTTGATCCCACTGATGACACTCAGGTGGACAAGGTGCACCGCGTCGAAATGGATCTGGCCAGCTACGATCTGTTGCCGGTGACAGATCCTCACTTCAAGGGCTGAGCACGACCACGGCCGCCCCTCATCCACCCGAAGCGCTTCTACCGCGCGCAGTGTGTCGTAATCCGCACAACCCCCATCCTGCCGCGCGGCACAACAGCGCTTGCGGCTTAACACTGCCAAGCCTTTGCGCCCCTAGGTTCTGGACGCCCGCAGACGCTGTGCAACAATGTCGCGAATCGTACGAATTGTTGCAGTGGCGTGTTTGCCCATTGGCACATCGTGCGTTGGCGTTTACACCTTCGCATGCCACCGGAAAAGGGTGGCCGGGACTGCAAAACCCGAGCTGACTTGTTGTATACGCTTGCCAGCCGGCGTCGCTTCGCGCGGCGCCGGCTGGCATTCCGTTCGCGTTCCATGGCGGGCGGTGCGTGGGGATGTGCGCAAGCACATCCGCCCGAACTAAGTCAGCCGGGTTTTTGCAGCCACGTATCGCCCGCCGCCTTTGTCCGGCGGCATCACCGTGTTCCTTGCATGGAGAATGCCCATGAAGACGTCTGATACTTCCTTCCCGCCCACCGGTCACGCGCCGGCCAATGCCGATGTGGCAGGCGAGCCCATCACCTTCGTCGCGCAGTTGCGTGGCATCGACAGCGGCGGCGCATCCGATGGCCGCCCCTGGCCAGAGCGGCAGCTGGCCCCAGGCCGGCGCATCGCGCTGGCCGATCTGGATTGTGCGCTGGTGGGGCTGCGCACCGTGCATGACATCCTGCTGGCGGCCGAGCGGGCGCGGCAGGATGGCGGGCCGGACCAGGATGTGGGCGAGCGCATCGTGGAGGGGCTGATGCAGGCCTGCCGGGCGCTGGCCATGTATGCCAGCCTGAACGTGCGGCCCTGCTGAAGGAACGCGGCGGGGCAGGGCGCCTGCCTTGCCCCGTTGCAGGCCCGGGCGACAGGCACAAAAAAACCCGGAGGACTGTCGTCTTCCAGGCTTCTTGGTGACCACTGAAGTGGTCGGGGAGACAGGATTCGAACCTGCGACCTCTACGTCCCGAACGTAGCGCTCTACCAGACTGAGCTACACCCCGAAGGGAGCCGCCTATACTATCCATTCACCCCGATGGCGGCAAGGGGTAAATGGTGTTTCTTCACACTGCCGAAGCAGTGGAATCCTTCAGGGAACAAAAAAGCCTGGAAGACTTCACCAGGCTTCAATGCGACCACCGAAGTGGTCGGGGAGACAGGATTCGAACCTGCGACCTCTACGTCCCGAACGTAGCGCTCTACCAGACTGAGCTACACCCCGAAGGGAGCCGCCTATTCTATCCATTCACCCCGATGGCGGCAAGGGGTAAATGGTGTTTCTTCACATTGCCGGAGCAATGGAACCCTTCAGGGAACAAAAAAGCCTGGAAGACTTCACCAGGCTTCAATGCGACCACCGAAGTGGTCGGGGAGACAGGATTCGAACCTGCGACCTCTACGTCCCGAACGTAGCGCTCTACCAGACTGAGCTACACCC
>Ga0308172_1002240_pt1 | contig 10544 bp, 6 predicted proteins | sample PhyGR2_FD_202134 | JGI IMG/M metagenome (GOLD analysis project Ga0308172, IMG submission 202134) | Phyllosphere microbial communities from UC Gill Tract Community Farm, Albany, California, United States - DLSLSG.R2 | ecosystem: Host-associated > Plants > Phyllosphere > Unclassified | place: USA...
GGCCGAACAGGGCATCGGCATCTGCCAGAGCTATGAGTTCATCGTGCGCGAGCGGTTGCAGCGCGGGCAGCTGGTAGAAGTGCTGCCGCAGCTGCGGGGGCGGTCGCGGCCGTTCTCGGTGATCTATGCGCCGCATCGGCGGCAGTCGGCCGCGGCGCGGGCAATGATTGAGTTGCTGGTGGGGAATGCGGCTGAGGATCGCGTTGGTTGAATCTGCGAGGCTTGATCGCGGTGTCGGGTTTGAACCGATTTTCGGGCTGTGCGGCTGATCGCGCGCCGTTGCTTGGCGAGCCGGACTAAGAACTGTTGCAAAGAAGGCCGTCGCGCTATTCGCTTGTGGTGTGGGCGATTGCGCCAGTTTGATTCGCCATCAGCAGTGCAGCTGCGCGAATGCGTCTGCTGGCGTCGCGTGCTGCACGAATGGTGCGTGCAACAATAGTTCTGCGCTCTCGGATTCAGAGATTCGTTCGCGAATTTCTATTGGCATTCGAAGCGGCTGCGTAAACACCATGGCGCGCCACCGACAACGGGTGGCAGCGGGCGTCCAAACCCGAGACAGATAGTTGTTTACGCTTGCCCGTCGGCACCGTCCTTAACCGGTGCCGGCGGGCAATCCGTCGGCCTTTATGGCGGGCGGTGCGTGGGGGTCTTCGGACCCGCCGGTTATTGACAACTGTCTGTCCCGGTTTGGAACCCGCACCGTCCGCCACCTCTTCGCGGTGGCGCTGTTAAGCACAGCCACGGAAGCCGACGCCATGAACGAATCCAACACCTTCTCCTCGTACACCGTTGTTGAACCCATCAACGACGACACTCCCCTGCCCGACCTGAACTCCCTGCTCGGCATCCTCAAGCGCATGCGTGGCTGCGAGGGTGCAGATGGTCGCCCTTGGCCGGAAACCGACGTGTCGCCCGGCCGTCGCGTGAGCCTGGCCAGGAGCGAACGTGCGATGGTGGGGGCACTGACGGTGCTGGAACTGCTGCACGCGGCAGACCGCTGCCGGGTGGCAGCGGAGCCGGAGCGGCATTTGGATGAGGGGGTTGTGGATGGTTTGTTTCTGGCTTGCCGGGGGTTGGTAGAGTGGGCTTGTCATGAGGTGAGGCCGGAATGAGGCGGCATCCGCTCACAAGGCCCGAAATCAGCCCAAGCAGGGCTCGCGTCTGATTCCTCGAAAACGTCCCCTCAATGCAAATCAAGCATCTTCGTCGAAATAATCGCTATCCACGGACGGGACCCGAAGAATACGCGAGCTCACGCCTACCTCATTGTCGATCATGAGACCAACCAATCGATTTCCATCCACGATCACAATGCCTTCAACAGAGCCAACGAAGTCAACTGCCTGAGGCGTGAAGCCAGACGTGGTTATGAAAACTCCGCGTTTGGCCTTCTGTCCAGCAAGCGCCCCATAGAAGGCCTGAAGCTCGGGCCTACCAACTGTACTCTTCCAGCGCTTCGCTTGCACATAGACCTTGTCCAGACCGAGCTTATCCAGAGAGATCACGCCATCGATTCCACCATCTCCAGCTCCTCCGACGCGCAGCAAGTCAGAGCGGCTCGCGCCGTATCCCAGTCGATGCAGGATATCAAGAACGATGATTTCGAACCGTCCGGGAGAAACACGCAACAGGCAATCCAGAAGCTCAGCCGCTGTGGCCGATTTCAATTCAGCAAGTGCACTATCAAGTCGATCATCGGGGCTCAAAACGGGTGACCCATGGGTTAGCTCACTGGACTCAGGGGTATCTAGCACGGCAGCATCTACTGCGGATCGAAGCTTAACCGCGAGATAGCCAGTTGCGATTCTCCCAACCTCTTCATCGTCTAGCGGGAGCGGATGATCACCGACGTAATTTCTCCCGGCCTCCGTCAACTGCCAGACGCCGCGCCTCGGGCTGGACGAAAGGCCAGCGCGCTTCAGCCGATCATGCGCCCAAGCCGCTCGATTCTTATAGATCTGCGCGCCGCTATCCAATACCCTAAGCTTTTGTTCCTCGGTCAAACCTAGGGCATTGGCCGCGGCATCATATGCCAAGGCGGCGGCAACGCCTCCAGGATTTCGCTCCAAGAGGCGCAATACGGGATCGATGAACTTGTCGTAAGTTGGAATCATCAATCTTGCCCACTCCCCTGCAATTTGCAGCAACTATAACCTCATCCCGACAAAGGATTGAAGAATCGACTTTGACCTAAGGAAGTCTGAATTCTGCAGGCCTTCTAGGACCGTCCGTGATATCCGGATTGAACCTCGTCAGACTAGCTCTGCGGATCAGTAGCTCCAGCGCTCATTTCGGATCGGTAACGCATTTAGTTCTCGCCGACGATCCTCCCACTCCGGCAGGAAAGCTCGCATCAGCGCCTTGAAGCGCTCATTGTGAGTGGGCTCCAGCAAATGGACTAGTTCGTGTACCACGATGTACTCCAAGCAACCCGGAGGTTTCTTGGCCAATTCAGTATTGAGACGGATCGAGCGCCGAATCGGCGAGCAGCTTCCCCATTTAGTCTTCATGTGCTGGACGTAAAGGCGCGGAGCATCCAGACCAAGCCTACGACTCCAGTCTGCAACCAATGAACTGGCACGCTCGCGCAACTGATCTCGATACCAGCGCGAAAGCACCGCCCTCCTAGCCGCCTGATCGGCACCGCTCTTTACTGCCAACACCAGAGTGCGATGTCGGAGCGACACCATTTGCGCGCCATCGGTGTCTACAATTTTCAGCAGATAGCGCCGCCCCCAAACGTAATGACTCTCACGTTCCACGTATTCACGTGACGGCTCGCGCTCCTGCTCAACCATGCTTTTGCGCTGGCTTCTGATCCAAGCTAGCTTGGACAAGGCGAACACACGAACCGTGTCGAGAGCCATATGCGCCGGGGCGGAAATGCGCACACGCCCATTTGGCGGCAGCACAGTCAGGTGGATGTTGCGGATGTCTTTGAAAACCACTTCCGCCTCGATGCCACCAAGCGCAATGCGAGTCGGCATCAGTACTCGCCCTGGGCCTTGAGAATCAGAAAGACCCGCTCTACCTGCTCCGTATTCTCCAGCAATGCAAACAGCGCGGCCTTGATGGTGTTCTCTTTTGCCGGATTGCCTCGCCAGCTGTCCGGCCTTATCTCCTTTACCGTTTGATCGATGCGCAGTGCCAACTCAAGTGCCACATTCCGAACATCTCCGTCACCATAGAACAGCATCGACTCAGTAACGTGACCTGCCGATCCCTCTGCAAGCCAAGGCTGCAGGTTATGGTAGAGCGCGCGGCGTCCCGGCGTGGTTAGTTCGATCGGCGCACCTTCCGCACGACCTGCATCGACCTGCTTCACCAACTGCGCAATGTGTAGCAAGTACTGCTCGTACTCTTCCGCCTTCTCCTTGCGCAGCTTAATAATGCCGTCCAGTAATGCCGACATGCGCTCGTAGAAAGCGGGATCGTTCAGGTGCTCCTTGACGATTCTGCTGCGCACGTTGTTCTCGATCGTCTCGGCGATCGCATCGCGGTTGCCTTTGAACTCGCCGAGCTTCGCAGAGATAGCATCGGCGATCCCAGTCTTCGCTATCAGCTCAAGCAGGCCGACACCCTCAAACGGTGAGATTTCACGCGGCTCCTCGGCCTCGATGTAGGTGTCTATCAAGTGCCGCATATCCGCCTCGTAAGGCTTCAAGTCCAGCATCTCGCCGCTTGCCTTACGCACGATCTCGCGCAGTTTCACATAGCGGTCGAGCAGCCCTCGCAGGCGCACATCGTCTGCCGCGGAATAGCCAGCGGCATCCAATTCGTCGGCCACGTTTGCCCACGCGCGTAACAGTGCGACAACGCCCTTGTATAGCATCACACGCTGCGGCTCATGGGCGACCAGGTCGCTGGCGATCTCGGTGTTACCGCAGAAATAGCGGATGTGTTCCAGTTCACCACGCGGCTCCGCTACTGGCTCGCACAGCAATGCCAACGCTTCCACCGCATCATCCAGGCGCTTGCGGCCGATCTCCAGGCGGTTCTGCATCAGCACTTCTGGGTCAGTGCCGCCCGCGCTGTGGTCCAGCTCCGAGGTGTACACGGCAATTGCCTTCTCCACCTTCTTGAACAAGTCCTTGTAGTCGACAATGTAACCGAAGTCCTTGTCATCGCCGTCCAAGCGGTTAGTGCGGCATATCGCCTGGAAAAGGCCATGGTCTTGCATCGACTTGTCGATATACAAGTAGCTGCAGGGCGGCGCATCGAAACCTGTCAGGAGCTTGTCCACCACCACCAAGAGTTTCATGTTCGCAGGCTCGGTAGCGAACAGCGCCTTGGCCCACTCCTCGTAGGTCTCGGTAGGGCTCATTCCCGGCTTCGCTTGCACGCTCTTGAGCAGCTCGGTGTAGGTATTGAAAATGAACTGCTTGTCGCTCTCTGTATTCGCGCCGACCTCCTCGGTCGTCACATCTTTGGCCTGCGGGGTGTACGAGGTAACGACGGCGCACCGCCCCTTGAACGGCGTCTTCTGCAGCAGCGCGAAGTACTTGCAGGCCTCAAAGATGCTAGAGGCGACTAGGATTGCGTTACCCCGGTCGGTCGATAGCCGTGGTTTCACGCTGAAATCGAACACGATGTCAGCAACTACGCGCTCCATGCGCGAACGCGAGCTAAGCACTTGCTGCATGGTGCCCCACTTGGCTTTCAGCTCCTGCTTCTGCCAAGCATTCAAGCCGCGCGTCTTGGCCTCAAACCAGGCATCGATCTTCGCCGACGAGCCCAGCCGCTGGTCGATATCACGAGCCTCGTACACAAGGTCCAGTACCACCTCGTCTTCCACCGCCTCTCCAAACTTATAGGTGTGAATGTAGCCCCCGAAAACCTCCTGGCTGGACTGCTTGTCAGCCTTTAGCAGCGGTGTGCCGGTGAAGCCGATGAACACCGCCTGGGGCAGCAATGCCTTCATCACCCGATGCAGCCGACCGCTTTGCGTGCGGTGGCATTCATCAACAAAGACGAACAGCTCACCCACAGCCGTTGCGGGCTGCGCCTGGAGTTCTTCCAGAAAGACCTCAAACTCCTTCTTGTCGCGGCCACGCGCCTCCACACCAAACTTGTGCACCAAAGAGCACAGCAGCCTCGGCGCTGGTTGCGCCAGTTGTGTCATCAGATCGCGCCCGCTGCGGCTGCGGTGTAGCTTCTCGCCGGCATCGGTGAATACGCGCAGGATCTGCTTGTCCAGCTCGTCACGGTCGGTCACGATCACCACTCGCGCCTGCGGCCGGTTCTCCAGAATCCAGCGCGCCAGCAACACCATCACGATGCTCTTGCCGCTACCCTGCGTATGCCACAGGATGCCGCCCTTGCGCCGCTCTACATGGTCCTGCGCCGCCTGGATACCAAAGTACTGGTGCACGCGCGGCAGCTTCTTCACACCTCCGTCGAACAGCACGAAGTCGCGCATCAGCTCGATAATCCGGGCCTTGCCACAGATTTTCAGCAAGTACTTGTCGAGCTTGAATCGACTATCGTCAGCTTCATCCTCCTTCCACTTCAGGAACATCTTCTCCGGTGTTCCAACCGTTCCGTAGCGCAACCCCTCGGAATCATTGCCCGCGAAGACGAACTGTACCGTGCTGAAGAACGCCTCATGAAACATCGGAAGCTGATTCGACAAGCACTGACGAATACCGTCACCCACCGATACTCGGCTGTTCTTCAGCTCGACCACGCCTATGGCAATACCGTTGACGTACAGCACTAGATCCGGCCGTCGCGTCCGATCACCCTTCAGCGTCACTTCCTCTGCGATAGCAAAGTCATTTTCCGTCGGACGCCGCCAGTCGATTAGCTCGACGGTTTGCGTATTCGCACCTGCGGCCGTCAGCACCTGTACGCCGTAGCGCAGCAGGCCGTACACGGCCTTATTGTTCGCGTAGAGCGTGCGATGATTGTTGCTAGCCTCGCTGCGTAGGCGCAGCAGGACCGCACTGATCTGAGCGGGCGTGCAGCCTCGCCTCGCGAGCCAAGAGGTGAGAATACTCTCTTCGATGTTCGCGTTCGCGTCGCGATCCGACCAGTCACCCGCGTAGCGCCAGCCCAGCTCGTCGCGAAATAGTGCGATTACGCGGTCTTGCGTGGCGCGTTCTGGTTGTCCGATCCTGGTCAAAGGGCAGCTCCTTCTGGGGGTCTGGGGCGGTCACCCGCCGAGAAATGTCTTGCACTCGGCGATAGCGGCTGCGACGCGTCTATCCGTGAACAACTCGCGCGACGGCTTGAGCAGCCATTCCGGATGCACGACGATCATACCTTCGACGCTAGCCACGCCAGCACAGCTTCGCCGCACATTCTTCGAAGTAGCGCTGCGCCTGATCGATCTTGTCGCCGGCCACGAAGCTTTCGCAGCTGTCGGTGTTTTCAGCGCCCCATGTAGCCGCTCCTTGTTGATTGTCTAGTTGGGGTCGGAGTGAATGGAGGGTGAGTGGACAGCTAGATCGGTGAGAAGCGGAACAGCATCAAACGCAGGCTGAGCCAGGCGAATGCGACCGGTCAGCAGCGCTTGCATCATACCTTGCTTCAGCCGGCGAGCCTTCTGAAGCCTAGCTTCCGCACTTTCGATCTCCGCATCCATAGTTGAAAGCACATCAGCGATCGCCTGCTGTTCGTCCGCATCAGGATGCTCAATTTCGATCGACTCGATGACCTTGGCGCTTAAGCTGGGCACGCCTGACGCCTCGTTGTGACGCATCCAATGCACCAAACAAAGCCTGTAGAACAAGAACTTTGCGACATTCGGCGGATGAATGTCAGTGTAGAAGAGTGTATCCACCGTCCAGAAAGGCGTATCCATGAACTGAGGCTCGTCTATCGTACCCTTTCGCCCAATCAGTACGGAGGGCTTGTCATGCAGAAATCGGTTTGCCCAACCGATTTGGCCTCCCGTAGCCAAGATCGGATATGGGCCATCGTCATATTGAACCAACCGTTGGTTGCGCCCATGCCGCACTGAAAGAAGCTTCCCAAGCTGAGTCCGTGCCCACGGAGCCTGAAACCCAGGCAGCCGCGTCTTGCCGGTAAGCAACTCTTGCATCGCACCTTGCTTTATCTTGCGCTTCTTTGCCAGCAGGAAAGACAAGGATTCGATCAGAGTGTCCGCATCCGAGAGCGCTTCGGCGATAGCTTCTTGTTCCGGTAGAGGAGGCACGGCAACTAGTGTTGATTCCATCTCCCGTTTTGTGAGATGGAGCATCGTTCCACCATTAGTCGATGTTGCCTTCTTGAGAGCAGTGATCTCGCTTAGCTTGTGATACAGAAAGGTCCGGTCGCTGCAATTGGGCTTTGGCACAACCTTCCAGATGTGGTAATGATAAATAGCCCTGCCGCCTTGCCAAATGTGTGGACCGAACGTTGCAGACCACATATACAGTAGGTCTCCGCGGAAACAGTACTTTTCGGCTGCCAATCTGAGATTCGAATAGTAGTAATCTTCGCCCCCAGTCAGGTTTTGCAGTCGGATCACAGGCGTTCCAGATTGCTCCCATTCGGCCAGACCATAAGCCCTGCCGTTCAGCAGCGTAGAAATGCTGCCAAGCGTGCGAACCTCCCAAGACACGGGGAGCACACCGATGTCCGTCTGGTGAGACTTCTCCACTCCAGGCTTCCTCAGTTCCATGCAAACCCCATCCTCCTCAGATGCACACTCACCCGTGCTTCCAGTTCCGCCGCGCGCTGGTTCAACTGGGGCAACGGTGACTCATATCGCTCAGCCAGCTCTTTCACACGCGCCGCTAGACTTTGGCTTAGTCGGCCCATCTCGCCGTGCACCGCCGCATCCAGCGCGGCGAGCCACTTATCCTCCACCACCAGCACCTGCACCTCGGCTTCGGTGAGTTTTGGGTACTTCGCATACGCCGCGGCCTCAAGCGCCGCATCGGCTTCCTTCACACGCTTCTTCAGCGCCGATTCTTCGGCCGCGAGCTTCAACCAATCCAGCAGAACACGCAGTTCTTCGGCGACCGGCTCTTCGGCATCGCCACTGGCAGCCACCAGCGCCTTACCTGACTTGCCGAGCTTGGCCGCCTTGATCTCGGCCTTGACTTCGCCTTCGATCTCGCGAAGCCGGTCCTTCACTGCCGCGACGTTGATCTTGTCGAAACCGGCGAAGGTTGCCTCCTCGCCGCCGTGCTCTTCCTCCAGCTCGGCGAGCCTTGCGCTCACGCCTTCCAGCTCGGCCTGGAGCGCCCGCAGCGCGGCCTCCTCCTTGGCGAAGTAGCGCGCCACGACCAACGGTTTGGGCACTAGGTCGCAGGCCCAACCCTTGTCCTTCTGCTTGCCCTTCTTATTGGTCTCGATCACGCGGTAGGTCTGCGCCTTCCAGCCATCGGCGGCGATTGCGTAGCAATCGTCCTGCATGGTCTGCACCCAATAGTCCATGAGGTGCTGATAGACGGCGTAGGCGTCGATCAGCGGCTGACCGAGGTAGTGGGCGAGCAGACCTTCGGAGAGTTCGGCGATCACACGCCGGGGCTGGGCTTCGGGCGTGTTGGCGCGCAGTGCCTTCAGCGCCTGGGCCTGCGCGTCGCGCCATGTGGCGAAGTGTGCGTTCATGCGCACGATGAAGCCGGCGAACTCAGGGTGGCTGTGGATGGTGCGCTTGATCGCCGCCTTGTCGACGGCCAGATCGACGTAACCGGGGCGATTGGGCCGGAACAGCGCGCGCTCGAGCTGCGGGCAGACGGCCCAGTAGCGGCTGACGAGGCTGTCGGCCGCCGTGACGTCGGCTTCGGGGATGCCACCCCTCAGGTGGCCTTCAATGTCCTGCCTGTCTTCGGGCAACTGGCTATCGATGTAGCGCGGCAGGTTGAGGTTGTGCTTGTTCTTCTCAATGTCTTGGAGGCTCACCTGCCTGGCATAGCGCGGCACGTCCTGCCGGCGCTGGAAAGTGTCGACGATCCGATGGATGTCACGCTCACGAAGGCGGTTCTTCGAACCGTCCTTCATGAAGGCTTGGCTGGCATCGATCATGAAGATGCCGGTGCCGGCGGCCATACGCTCGGCCGCGCGAGACTTGTCGACGACCACGATGCAGGCCGGGATGCCCGTTCCATAGAACAGGTTGGCCGGCAGACCGATGATCGCCTCGATGTACCCCTTGCGGATCAGTGCGCGCCGGATGTCGGCCTCAGCGTTGCCGCGGAACAGCACACCATGCGGCAAAATGCAGGCCGCGCGACCGGTGCTCTTGAGCGAGCGCACGATATGCAGTAGGTAGGCGTAATCGCCCTGTTTGGCCGGCGGCACGCCGAAGCCTTCGAAGCGCTGCCAAGGATCGTGCAGCGGATCGATGCCGGTGCTCCAGCGTTTGTCGGAGAACGGCGGATTGGCCACGACGTAGTCGAAGACCTTGAGGCTTTCATTACCCGTCTTACCATCCCGGAACTTCGGATCGGCCAGCGTGTTGCCCTGCGTGATCTCAGCCGTGGGCTGGTCATGCAGGATCATGTTCATGCGTGCCAAGCCGCTGGTGGCGGCGTCCTTTTCCTGCCCGTACAACGCCACCTTGGTCGGCGCCGCGTCAGCCACCTTCAGCAACAGCGAGCCCGAGCCGCAGGTTGGGTCGTATACGGTGGTCTGATGCGTGGTGGGCGCGTTGGCGATACCCAGCGTCGCGGCAATTACGCGGCTCACTTCGGCTGGCGTATAGAACTGGCCCTTGCTTTTGCCACTTTCGGTGGCGAAGTGCTGCATCAGGTACTCGTAGGCGTCGCCAAGGATGTCGTCGCCGTCAGCACGGTTCTTCGAGAAGTCGAGCGCCTTGTTCTCGAAGATCGCCACCAGGTCGGTAAGCCGCCCCACCATCTCCTTGCCGGTACCGAGTTTGGCCGCGTCATTGAAGTCGGGGAAGTCGGAGAGCGAAAGCTGAGGATTCTTGTCGACTAGTGGCGCGATGATCTTCTTGTTAATCTGGTCGCCGATGTCGCTCTTTCCCTTCAGCGCCACCATGTCGGCGAAGCTGGCGCCGCGCGGAATGGTGAGTGGTTGATAGGGCTTGCCAGCGTACTTGTCGCTGACGTATTTGATGAACAGCAGCACCAGTACATAATCCTTGTACTGGCTGGCATCCATGCCGCCGCGCAGCGCGTCGCAGCTTTTCCAAAGCGAGGAATAGAGTTCTGATTTCTTGAGAGCCATTTAATTCGCGATCGGCTTCGAGCCCAAGACGGACAAAGCCATTGAATGAGGAAGAATAGCCGGAGAGGGCTCCGGCTATTTATGGCACAGCAGTTATTCCCACTCAATAGTCGCCGGCGGCTTCCCCGAGATGTCATAAACCACCCGTGACACCCCCCGCAACTCATTGATGATCCGGTTGCTCACCGTACCCAGGAAGTCATACGGCAGATGCGCCCAATGCGCCGTCATGAAATCAATCGTCTCAACCGCCCGCAGCGCAATCACCCACTCATAAGCGCGCGCATCGCCCACCACGCCCACGGACTTCACCGGCAGGAACACGGCAAACGCCTGGCTGGTCTTGTCGTACAGATCCGCCTTGCGCAGCTCATCAATGAAGATGGCATCGGCCTTGC
>Ga0308172_1002245_pt1 | contig 10529 bp, 11 predicted proteins | sample PhyGR2_FD_202134 | JGI IMG/M metagenome (GOLD analysis project Ga0308172, IMG submission 202134) | Phyllosphere microbial communities from UC Gill Tract Community Farm, Albany, California, United States - DLSLSG.R2 | ecosystem: Host-associated > Plants > Phyllosphere > Unclassified | place: USA...
GGCATGTGTGCGCCAAATACCACCAGATTGGCTGGGTTGGAAATAGGCAGCACGAAACTGGCGGCATTGGCGATGAATGCACAGACAAACAGATAGGGCAGGGGCGTAACCCCGGCCACCCGGCATGCCGCGTACACCGCAGGGGTCAGTACCACCGCCGTGGCATCGTTGGACAGAAGGACCGTCACCACCGTGCCGACCAGGAACACTAGGTCAAACAGGCGCCGCCCCGAGCCGGCTGCGTGCTGTACGGCGTACAGCGCGAGCCAGTCAAACACCCCTTCGCGCCGTGCCAGCTCGGCCAGCAGCATCATGCCTACCAGGAACAGGTAGACATCCTGGCCCTCGGCCACCGCGCCCATGAAGCTTGCGACCGGCATGGCCCCGGTCAGCGGCAGCAACAGCGCGGCGGCCACGGCCCAGACATATTCGGGAATGCGGAAGGGGCGGAACAACAGGCCGGCAATGGTCACCGCCACCGCTGCCCAGATGATCATCGACGACGCTTCAACGTGCATGTACCACCCAAACCTCACGAATGCTCAATTGCCGGCGTATCCCGTGTCTCAGGCACCTTCAGCGCCAGCAGCACTGCCGCCGCGGCAATCGCCGCCAGCACCAGAAAGGCGGCATCATAGCCTGCGCGCTGGACGATGAAGCCCGCCAGAGCGGGGCTGAGCGCACCCCCCACCCCGAACACGGTGGTGACCGCGCCCAGAGTGACATTGAAACGCCCGGTGCCTTCGCTCAAGTCCCTCACCATGATGGGGATCAGCGCACCAAAGATGCCCGCGCCCACGCCATCCAGCAGCTGCACGCTCAACAGCCAGGCCGGGGCATCGGACAGAGGGTAGAGCGCAGCACGGATCGGCAGGATGAGAAAACCTGCAAGCAGCAGTGGCCGCCGCCCCCACCGGTCTGCCCGTGCCCCCACCAGCCACGCCAGCGGAATCATCACCAGCTGGGCGGCCACGATGCACCCGGCGGTCAGCGTGGTCGCAAGGGCAGGGCTGCTCAACGCCAGCTTCTGCCCGACCAGCGGCAACATCGCTGCATTGGCGAGGTGGAACAGGCAGCTGCACGCGGCCAACAGCAACAGCCGCCGGTCCCGCAACAGCAGCCGCGCGGGGGAGGGGGCGTGCGCCTGCGTTGGCTCGTCAACCAGGCCGCGCGCCCGCGCATCGTCAATGGCCGCACCCGGAATCGCAGCCGTGGCCGCCAGGCTTGCGAGGGTCATCACTGCCATCAGGTAGAACACGACCGTCGGTCCCCACAGGTAGGCCAGTCCCCCGGCCAGCAGGGCCGCCACGACGTTGCCGGCATGGTTGAAGGTCTCGTTGCGCCCCATGCGTCGCGCAAACGCGCGCGGCCCGTTGACGCCCAGCGAAATGGCCGCAATGGCCGGCGCAATCACCGAGGCCGCCACGGCACTCAGCGCCTGGGTGGTCGCCACCACCGCGAAGCCCTGCGTCCATGGCAGCAGCAGACACGTAGTGGTCACCAGCACCGCAGCGATGGCCAATGTCATCCGCTTGGCATGGAGCCGGTCCATCAACGCCCCAGCGGGTGTCTGGGTCATCAGCCCGATGATGGCCGACACCGTCATGACCGCACCGATGCTGGCCGGCTGCCAGTGGTGTACCGACAGCAGATAGATAGCCAGGTAGGGGCCCAGCCCATCCCGCACGTCTGCCAGGAAGAAATTCAGGCCATCCAGGCCGCGCTCGGCGCGCCTGTTCACAGGAGAGTGTGTAACGGCAGTTGTCACGTCGGTGCGGCCACGGCATCAAGGTAGCCGGTTGATTCCGGCTGCGGTGTTATGCGCGATGGGGCGTGATGGCGACGTCGCGCGGCCCGGACCGTCAGCTGAGGCTGTTCAAGGCTGAGGAGCCGCCGCCGACGCCCGCAGCGCCTCACGGTCCGGCTCGAATGTCAGCCGCTCCAATGCACGAGCCATTGCCCATTGGGCATGCCTCCGTGCCTCCCGGGCGATGTCCGGATCGGGCGCCAGCTGCAACGCAGCGAAGCCCTTCTGCAGCCGGATGTTGACCTCCAATGAGCCCGCGGCGTCGCGGGCAATGGGGGTGAAGACATCGTCGAACAGATCGCTGGCCTGCAGGGCGGACACGTGCACGTGCGGATACTGCACCTCGCCATCGGCAGCCTGCTGGCGGCACTCGGCCCAGCGGTGCAGCAGTCGCACACAGGTGCCGATCACATCGATGCAGGTGCCTGGGTCATTGATGGAGGCGGACATCGCGCGCTGACCCACCTCTGACAGCATGACAAGGCCATAACGCGGATCGTTGTCGATGGCCCGCGCGTCGCTGCAGCTCAACGCTGCCAGCAGCTGGCGTCGCGTCTGGTCACTGACCACGCCCTCCACCTCCATCACGGGGCGAGCAGGGGTGGCGAAGGTGCCGATCTGGCAGTGCAGGTGGATGCGCAGCCGATTCCCAGAAGCCAGGTCTTCCAGTCGCGCCATGTCGATGTGCTCGACATAGGCGATACGCTCATCGGTCAGTGGCACAGCGCCGAATGCCACGGGTCGGCACGGCGCGCCGCCCAGCAGCGGGTCGGCCGCGCGGCGCTTCATTGCGGCCAGCGTGGCACGTTCGACCAGGTCGATGGTCTCCCCCAGCCGGCCAAAACGCGAGAACTGTTCGATGGCGCGCAGCAGCGTGATGGTGATGATCACAATCACGCCCACCGTCGCACCGAACAGCACCAGCCGGCCACTGTCACCATACAGTCCAGTGCTAAGCGCGATCAGTCCGACGATGGAGAACAGGAACGCGCCGATGAAGGTCGCCAGCGCACCCTGCGCCCGGCTGTCCTCGATCAGCAGGCGAGCAGCCCGGGGCGTCGCACTGTTGGAGGCCGAGCCATAGGCCGACACCATGGTCGACAGCGAGAACGTCGTAACCGTCAGCATGGACGCAGCGAGGATGCCAAGGATGTTCCCGACCGAATCAGCACCGATACGGGTGGCCAGCCCGGCCGGGATGAGGAACTTCAGGAACGCCCCGCCCAGCGCAGTGGCAACGCCCATCGCGCCATAAAGCGCGGAGCGGAACCACATCCGCCGCGTCACCCGGCCCAGGTAAAGTTTCCATCGGGTCAGCACCATGCAGGCTCCAGGATCGACGTGCGCTCAGTAGATCCACGCCATGCGTGGATAGTCCAACAGACTGCAGAAAGCCACATAGCGAAAATGCCACTACTCTTTGGCGCCCCGCGAAGGCCCCTCAGCCGGGCCATGGAACCCCGGTCTCCGACGTAGTGCCTTCAAACAAGGGCCGCCCGAACCAATACCCCTGCATCAGCCGGATACCCAGATCGGACAGGCAACGTGCCTCGTCAGCCATCTCAATGCCCTCGGCAATAACCTCGATGCCCAGCTCCCCACACATCCCGACGACCCCGGCCACGATGGCCCGGCGCGAAGGACTCTGGTGGATGCCCCGTATCAGCGCCATGTCCAGCTTGACGATATCGGGCTGGAAGTCGGCCAGTAGATTGAGCCCGGCAAAACCCGCCCCGAAATCATCAATCGCCGTCTTGAAACCGATGCGCTTGTACTCCGTCAGGATTTCCGCCAGCCACTTGCCGTCGTTGATTTCCTCGCCTTCCACGGTCTCGAAGATGATGCGCTCGATCGGGAAACCGTGGCGCCGTGCGGCATCCAGCGTGGAGCGGATGCACACCTCGGGCCGGTAGATGGCGTTGGGCAGGAAGTTGATCGAGAGAAGGGACCCCATCTGCAGCGAGGCGGCGGTCCGGATTGCCTTCTCCCGGCACGCCTGGTCGAACGCGTACTGGTGTTCCGTACCCACCTGCGACAGTACCGAATGGGCCGACTCGCCGTCGGGGCCGCGCACGAGCGCCTCGTGCGCGAAGATCGCGCGTGACCGGATATCCACGATCGGCTGGAACGCGTAGCTGAAATCAAATCCAAGCGCAGGTGCGTCCCGGCACAGGGCGCACCCGGCACGCTTGTCGGGGGTGGGCATGGAATGCGCTCTCTGGACGGCAGGGGCGGGCAGTGTAGCCCCTGCGCCGACAAGGCCAGGTGCAGGCGCGCCGTGGCCACATGCTGGACCGGATTACTTTAGGCAGGCGCGATCCCGGCAGTGCACCGCCATTGTCTGCAGCACAAAGGAACGGCCCCGCCTTCCGTGCACGCCTGCGCGCCGGCACCCGCATCGTCAAGGTCAACGGGGCATCTTATTCCACTGCAGGCCTGCTGGCGGCAGTCCGCCGCCCGCGCGCCTTGGAGTGAAGGCGCTGGACTGCACTGACCGGGTCGCGCTGAACGGCTACAGCGCGTCCAGGTTGCGCCGTAGTGCGTCCGCCTGCTGGGCCAAAGCGTCGCGGCGGCTGGCCGGCATACGCGCCAGCTGCCGGTAGGGCATCTCCAGGCGAGCATTGCCGGTCAGTGTCGCCGCGTTGCGGGACAGGAAATCCCAGTAGAGCGCGTTGAAGGGGCAGGCCCTGGGCCCGGTCGGCTGATCATGCCGGTACACGCATCGCCCGCAATGGTCACCCATGCGGTGCAGATAGGCGGCAGCGGAGATGTAGGGCTTGGTTGCGAGCAGGCCCGCATCGGCGAACTGGCTCATGCCCACCGTATTGGGCAGTTCCACCCACTCGAATGCGTCGATGTAGATGCCCAGGTACCACTGGTGCAGGGCATGCGGATCCAGACCGGCGAGCAGGGCGAAGTTGCCGATCACCATCAGCCGCTCGATATGGTGGGTGTGGGCATTGGCCAGCGACCGGCCTATCGCGCTGCGGACGCACGCCATGCGCGTGTTGCCGGTCCAGAACCATTCCGGCAGCGGGCGGGCATGGCCAAACGCATTGCTGCGCTCGTAGCCCGGCATCTTTGCCCAGTACACGCCGCGCACATACTCTCGCCATCCCAGAACCTGGCGGATGTAGCCCTCCACCGACGCAAGCGGCGCAAGACCCTCGCGGCCCGCCAACTCCACCCGCTCAATTACCTCCCAGGGCGAGAGCATCTTCGCGTTCAGCGCAAACGACAGCAGCGAATGGAACAGGCGCGATGCCTGCGCACTGATCGCATCCTGATAATCGCCGAAATGCGGCAGGCCATGCTCAATGAACGCGTCGAGCTGCTGCAGAGCCTCGGCCCGGTCCAGCGGCCAGCGCAGCGCATGCGCCATGGGATCGCCAAAGCTGACCACGCCGGCATCGCGGATCGTCTGCCAGAGCGCGCTGTGATCGTGGGTGGGCCGCAGGTCCGGTGGCTCGGGCGGGTCGCCCGGCCAAGCCTTGCGGTTCTCCGCGTCGAAGTTCCAGCGGCCACCCAGCGGTCCACCATCGGATTCAAGCAGCACCCCGTGGCGCTGCCGCATGTAGCGGTAGAACACTTCCATCGTCCAACGGTCGCCACCCCGGTTGCCGAAGATCTGCGCCACCTCATCGCGAGTGGTCAGGAAGTGCTCACTGTCCACGCATCGCACGGCGATGGCCTGCTGCGCCGCGTACTGGCGCAGCTGCTGATCCAGCCGCCATTCGTCCGGCGCTTGGTATTCCAACTGGTCGGCCCCGTGGTGGTGCACAAGCCGGGTCAGGTTGTCGGGCAGCGATTGCCGGTTGGCAGGGTCATCAATGGCGAGGTAGCAGACCCGGTGCCCGGCCTCACGCAACTGCCCCGCGAAGCGGCGCATCGCTGCGAAGATGGCCAGGATCTTCTGCGCGTGATGCATCACGTAATCCGTCTCCTGGCGGATCTCCATCAGCACATACACCACATCAGCCGAGCGTTCGGCGAACCAGGGGTGGCACGGATTGAGCTGATCCCCCAGCACCAGGCGCAGGCAGGTCACGAAACGCTCCTGGGCAAGCGGAATGGCACGAGTGGGGGCGGCGGCAAGGGCATTCGGGGTTCTGGCGCGGTGGCTGATTACCTGGATGTCTACGCAGCGGGGGCCGCGCTGGATGCATCCAATTCCCCGCTCAGCGCGTAGGACGGCTATGGCAAAGATGAAAAAACGGGCAGACCTGCCGCAGAAGATCTGCGCGACCTGTGGCCGACCCTTCGCCTGGCGGCGCAAGTGGGCGCGTGATTGGGACCATGTGCGCTATTGCTCGGACCGCTGCCGCGACCAGCGTGGGCGACCGGGCGGCTAGTCGAACACGGCTGGCAAACGCGTCCTTCATCGCAACACCGGCACAATAGCGCGCTTTCCCGCAGAACAGGGAGGCCAGTGGCGCCATCGTGAGAGCCCTTTTCGTTATTGCCGCCAGCGTGCTGGCAAGTACCGCATTCCAGGCCAGTGCAGCAGAAGCCGGTCGGGATGCAACTCCCTATTTCGAGCCCGGCGGTGCTGTGCGATTCAATTATGGCTGGCTCGACTACGCGCCTACCAGTCGCCTGCAGCTGGAACTGCTGCAGGCAGACATCGATGCCGGAGCCGGACCTTTCTCCTTTTCCGCGCAGTACCGCTGGTACGACGGCTTCCACGCCGTGCACCATGCCTATGCGGGCTGGCAGTTTTCCGAACAAACCCAGCTCAAGGCCGGCGTCCAGCAGGTGCCGTTCGGGCTGTTGCCCACAGCGTCGCAGAGCTTCTGGTTCGGGTCGGGCTACTACCTGGGTATCGAGGATGACTACGATCCCGGGCTGGTGCTGGCCCACACCCGTGGCGACACCACTTGGCATGTTGGCTGGTTCTCCGGTGACGAATACGGCGCCGGCGCCCGTTACGACCGCTATTCGTTCGATGTGGCGCAGACCGACGCGCTGCCGTACCGCGAGCGGCAGCGGCTGCATGCTCGGGTAGAGCAGACGCGCAGCTGGGCAGGCGGCGAACTGCTGCTGGGCGCATCAGCCTTTGCAGGCAAGGTGCAGAACACGCAGACGCGCCGCCATTACGGCCATCAGGGTGCAGCCGTGCACGCACAGTGGAAGCGCGATGGCTGGACGACGCAACTGCAATGGGCGCGCTACCGCTACGACATCCCCGGGGAGCGCATCGCCATGTCAGCCTTCCAGGCGCCGTTCGAAATTGCAGCGCAGGCCGACGTACCCAGCGCCAATGTTGCCTATTCGTTTGCACGAAAGGGCAGGCTCGATGACCTGACCTGCTACAACAACCTCAGCATGACGCGCCCGGTGGGACACAGCGCCGGCGTACGCGATTCGTGGCAGAACGTCACCGGCTGCAGCCTGCAGAAGGGCCTCATGACCACCTACGTCGACTGGATTGCCGGCCGCGACATGTGGTTTGCCGGCGGCGAGGGCATCGGCATCAACGATGGCGGCCCCTCGCAGTGGCATTCCCGGTTGAACGTGAATGTCGGGTTCTATTTCTGATCTCGCGCGCCTGATGGCGCGCCTTCCGCCTCGCCAATCACCCGGCTACAACCGCTTGCTCATAAAAACCCGTGCATGTCCCGGCGGGTAATCCTACAGCCGCGCGAAACACGCGTACCCGTGCCGCGCGTAGAACCCCTCGGCCTGCCAATCAAACGTATCCAGCCGCGCACAATGCGCGCCCAGCCAACACGCCCGGCGCTCGCGCAACACCTGAATCTCCAGCCAGCCCAAGGCCACTTCGGCAAGGATGCCGCCCAGCAGAGAGCCGTCGCAATCCCGCATCACCCATCGGATGTGTGTCTCCGCAGCGTCGTGATTGGACGTGCGGTAGAAGCCGCCGTGCGTGGCCAAGCGCTACCGGGGGCCATCCCGCTCTGGTAGCGCCGGGCCGTGCCCGGCGAGCGCGAAGCGCGGACTGCGTCCGACGCCATGAACGCCTGCACAAACGCCGCCGGGCACGGCCCGGCGATACCGATGGTGCCTTCGCCTTCGTGCGCGGCCACACCTATTCGTGGTTGATCTTCCTGGTCAGTAAGCTTCATCCGGGCCCATGCCATACGCCAGCCCGCAACGGCTAATATGCCGTGGGATTGGACACCTTCGGGGAGGGGACACGCAATGGATATGCAGGTGGGCACGCACACCCTGCCGGCAGGGACGGCGGGCAATGAGGCGCTGACGTTTCAATGGCTGTACGCGCGCGTACAACCGCTGGTGGATCACAGCATCTACCCCAAGGCGGGGCCGGTTGAGCGCTGGTCCTTGCGGATTGGGGCTGTTGCGGGTGGAGTCGGGCTGGTAACCGGGCTGCTGCTCGACCGCTGGGTGCCGGTCAGCGTCTTGTTGCCAGCCACGCTCATTTGCCTACTGGTCGAACTAGGCGGTTTCGCCGTCCATAGCATCCTTTCAGGAAAGAGGCAGTACCAGCAGTACCTGCAGCCCCGGCTGTCGCATGCGAGGGAGATGGACAGCGAGTATCGGCAATGGGAATCCGTGCTTGCTGATATTCGCCGTTTCCCAAGATCTCAGCGTGAGCAGCGCCTTCGGTTTGTCAGCACCCTCCGGACCGGCATGGTCGACCGCATGGGGCTGTTTTATGGCGGCGTACAGCGGCTGGGGCCGTTCCCGCTGCTGATAGCCCTCTACGTGCAATACCGAAGCTGGAAGGAAAATGGTTGGACAGGCGTCTTTGATGTCGGGCTTGCAGGGGGAATCCTGATTTTTGCCATGGTGCTTCTGTATGTGATGGCCTGGCTGCTGATCAGCCAGCGCACCCGGCTGGACACCTACATCAACCTGCTCGAAGCTTCCCTGCAGGACCCCGAGTCGAGCCCGCCCGCCGGCTAGAGACGGGCGGGCTCGGCTACTCCTCGGCCCGTAAGCGTTCGCCATGCTCAAGCCAAATCCTGAACTCATCTCGTAGCTGCAGAACATCCGGCGCAAGCAGATCCACTCCCGGCGGCAGGCGGATCACCAGCCCCGTCGCCGCATTCTCAACCGCCATCACCGGACGCCCCTGATAGCGTATCTGGAACCACGCTGCAGGCGAATCACCGGCATCCAGCGTAAATCCCTTCCGCGCCTGCGCGTCGGCGAACCCCTGCGCGTGGCGGCGCAGGAAATCAAACAGCCCTGGCGGCACGGCTTCGAAGGTGCGTACCTCTGCGGGCGCAGGCGCCGCCTCGACCAGCGGCGCGGGCAGTAAGAGCAACGCGAGTAGAATCGAGCTTGCTCGACGATACCAAGTCATATTTTGACCCTCGTCAGGCAGCCGGCCGCACGCGTTCCTGGATGAAGATCGTCAGCGCTAGACAGGCCATCGCAAGCCCTTCCATCACCCGATCGCCCACGTACTGATCCGGATCGCCATTCTGGCGGGCACGTTCGGCCGCCAGCAGGATCTCCTGGATGACGCGCTGGCCCGCCAGGGCGCAGTCGGCATCGGAGAGCGCGACCCTGCGCCAAGGCAGGGGATGGCGCTCGGGCCACGGCTGGCCGTCAGACGCGGCACCTGCGCCAATGCTGTGCAGGAGGGCAATCAGGCTGTTGGGATCCTGTGCCGGCTCGGAAGCAGGGGCTTCCGGGGTGGGCTTGGGGGCAGGGGAGTAGGGCTTGGACATGGCGTGGCTCCTAACGTGCAGGCAGAAGCCGCCACCGATAAAGGTGGCGGACGATGCGTGGCTCGAAATCCGGTGTGCAATCAGACCGGCAGGCGCAAGGCCTCCACGCACCGCCCGCCATAGCCGGCCGACGGATTGCCAGCCGGCACCACACAGAGTGATGCCGGCTGGCAAGCGCTTTTCACAATTGCACAACCGGGGATTTCGAGGCCCCGACCACCCGTTTTCGATGGCGTGGCTAGGATTACGCCCGGTTGTGCGCTGTGCCTAGGGGTTGGGGTCAAATCCGCCAACTCCCGCGACGCTTTTGGCATTGTCTCATAGCAGGGAAGGGCAGCAAGACGCAGGCCACACAAAGGCTGGCGACCACCCGCCCGCAACGCCTCAATTGCCACAGCCATGTGCGAGCCATTCCGCTGAGCGCGCCAAATACGACACACTTCCGTTGGCGGCCGCCAGCAATCGGAGAAGGACCTTGAGCAACAAAAGCATTGCAATCGTCGGGTTTATCGCCAACCTGGCTCCGCTTTACTGGGGCGAACGGCAAGGCGAGTTCTGGTGCGCTCGCAGCCTTCACGACGGCACGCTCATCCTGCCTTTCAGTGCGGATGAAGACACGGAAGACGAGGGCTGGATTCGCGTCTGCTGGCAAGGTGATCGCGATCGGCAGACAGAGGTACTTGGAACAGACATTACGACGCTTGCATTGGAACGCTATGTGCGTCTGCACGGCGTGGGTTCCGACGAAGAGGCAATTGCTGCTGAACTGTACTTCATGGCTCAGCACTTCAACTTCAAGACCGGCTGCCATGCCTACCTACCACAACTGAGAAAGCCCTCTCACCCTGCGATTCGAGCGGCGAAGCGCATGGGCGAGGGCGTTCTTGTCAATCTGCTGAGCAAGGTGGCAGGCGCTTGACTCGTAAACGCGGAGCCTGGTTGCAGGCTGCAACGGCGGCATCGTTCTCGCAGACAGCAGCATCTGAATCGCCCAGGCTTTTGTAGACAGTCGTCAGCCGTTTAGTGCGTACCGCTTCTCAAACTCTACCGGGGACAGCCCG
>Ga0308172_1002251_pt1 | contig 10507 bp, 12 predicted proteins | sample PhyGR2_FD_202134 | JGI IMG/M metagenome (GOLD analysis project Ga0308172, IMG submission 202134) | Phyllosphere microbial communities from UC Gill Tract Community Farm, Albany, California, United States - DLSLSG.R2 | ecosystem: Host-associated > Plants > Phyllosphere > Unclassified | place: USA...
GTTTCGCACTGGTCACCTTTGCCACGTTGCTGCCCCTGGCCTTGCTCGGCTACGCGCTGATCGGGCTGGGCTGCGCCAACACGGTGCCGGCGTTGTTCTCGATGGCCGGCAACCAGAAGGCGATGCCGGAGAGCCTGGCGATTCCGGCGATCACCACGCTGGGCTACGCCGGCGTGCTGGCTGGCCCGGCGTTCATCGGGTTCGTGGCGCAGGCGAGCAGCCTGGTGTTCGCCTTCTGCCTGGTGGCCGTTGCACTGGCGGGCATCGGCGTGGCGGCACGCTGGGTGCGGGCCTGAGTCGCGCCTGCAGCACGACCGGCGCAGCGCGGGCGGTACCATCGTGGTACCGCCTACCGGGTCCGCGCCATGAGCACCCTGCCCTTCGATCCCCGCCCGCGCCGCGCCGCCTTCCGCGCCCTGCATGAGGGCGGCTGTTTCGTGTTGCCCAACCCCTGGGACGTGGGCAGTGCGCGCTACCTGCACGGGCTCGGGTTTGCCGCGCTGGCCAGCACCAGTTCCGGTGTGGCATGGAGCCAGGGCAAGCCGGACGGCCAGCTCTCACTGGATGAGACGCTGGTCCACCTGCGCGACCTGGCCGCTGCCACGCCGCTGCCGGTGAATGCGGATTTCGGCGATGGCTTCGGCACGGATCCCACCGCAGTGGAGCACGCCGTGGAACAGGCCATCGCCACCGGCGTGGCCGGGCTGTCCATTGAAGATGCCCGTGGCGATGCCGCCGCGCCGCTGCGACCACTCGACGAGGCGGTGGCGCGGGTGCGCGCTGCACGGGCCGCCATCGACCGCAGCGGGGAAGACGTGCTGCTGATTGGCCGGGCCGAGAACTTCTTTGTCGGCCGCCCGGACCTGGACGATGCCATTGCCCGGCTGCGCGCCTACGCCGCAGCCGGCGCCGACTGCCTGTACGCGCCGGGCATCAGCACGCGCGCGCAGATCGAGGCGGTGATTGCCGCCGTCGCCCCCAAACCGGTGAACCTGCTGGTGGGCAGCGCCGTGCCGTTCACCCTGCAGGATATCGCCGCCATGGGCGTGCGCCGGGTCAGCGTGGGTGGCGCGATGGCGCGCAGTGCGTGGGGCGGGATGATGCGGGCCTCGACGCTGCTGGCCAACGAAGGGCGTTTCGATGGCTTCGCCGATGCCGCGTCCGGTGCGGCACTGAACGAGCTGTTCCGTTGAGCGCCCTCAGTGGCTGGACAGCACCACTACTGCGCCGGTGACCAGCGCGATGCCGACCCAGCCGATCGGACGCAGGCGGTTGCCGAGCAGCACCCGGCCGCAGAGCGCCGTGCCGATCACCCCGATCGCGCCCCACATCGCATAGGCGGTGGCCAGGTCCATGCTCTTGACGGCCTGGCCGAGCAGCGCGAACGCCACCCACACCATCAGGATGGCCGCGATGCCCCAGCCCGGCTTACGGAAGCCGTCGGACTTGGCGACCATCATGTTGGCGGCGATGTCGATCAGCGCCGAGCAGGCCACGAATAGAAAGGCGGTGAGGTTCATGCCGTGTGCGCCTCGCCCAGGGTGACGCAGACGATGCCGGCCGCCGCCATCAGCAGGCCGATCACCTGCTGCACCGACAGGCTGTCCTTGAACACGAACACCCCGACCAGGGTCAGCAGAGTCAGGCCCAGGCCTTCCCACACCGCATAGGCGACACCGACCGCAATGCCCCGCACCGACAGCGCGAGGAAGTAATACGAGATGGCCAATGCCACGGCCATGACGGCATACCCGAGGTAGCCGCCGTGGCGGGCGGCGTCGGCCATGAACGCGGTGCCGACCACTTCGGCGACGATCGCCACGGTCAGGCAGGCCCAGGCGATCAGGCCGCCACGGGCAGGGGGTTGGGAATGCACCTGTATGTGCATGGGAAACTCCTTGAGGGTGATCCGGCGGGGCGTAGGTACCGACCGTTGGTCGGTACGGGGCACTCGCGACACTCGCACTCCGCCGATGCCTTCATTATCATCGACGTTTCCATTACACCCAAGATGGAATCCATCGACAAAGGCGATACATCCATGCGCTACGGCCCGGAATCCCTGCATGCCTTTGTTGAAGCGGCCGCGCTCGGCTCGTTCTCCGCCGCGGCTCGCCGCCTGAAAAAGACCCAATCGACCATCAGCACGGCCGTTGCCACGCTGGAGGCCGATCTGGGCCTCACCCTGTTCGACCGCAGCGGCCGCTACCCGGTGCTCACCGACGACGGGCGCAAGGTGCTCGGTCACGTGCAGGAGATTCTTGCCGCCGCCGAACGCCTGGAACAGCTGAGCATCCGCCTGGGCGACGCGGTGGAGCCGCGGCTGACCGTGGTGTTTTCCGACATCTACCAGCTCAACCCCGACCACCACCTTCTGCTGCGTTTCGAACAGCGCTTTCCGGACATTGAACTGGAATGGCTGGATGCCGAAGGCAGCGACGTGCTCGATGTCGTGCAGCGGGGTCGCGCGCATCTGGGACTGGTGCCGCAGCAGGCGCACTACCCGCCCGACCTGACTGTCCGTGCGCTGCCGCTGCGCGCGGAAATGGCGGTGTTCGTGGCGCGGCAGCATGCGCTGGCGCAGATCGATGCCGCGGACGAATCCCACCTGGCGGGCCATCGCCGGATCTGCCTGAGCGGTGACGATCAGCGCAGCGGCCCGGCCCGGGGGCGCAGCTGGTCGGCGTCGGATTACCTGATGGTGCTGGAGATGGCCGAAGACGGCTTCGGCTGGGCCGAACTGCCGCGCACCCTGGTAGCGCGGTACGGACGCGGGCAGCTGGTGGAACTGGCCCTGCCCGGCTGGCCGAAGCTGGTGGCGTGCGACGCGGTATGGCGCAAGGGCGAGACCCTGGGCCCAGCCGCACTGTGGCTGCTCGACGAATTCCTGCACCGCGCCCCGTAGAGCGGGGCTCTGCCCCGCTGCGCTTCGCGCTGAAAGGCAGCCGGGCAGAGCCCGGCTCTACGTGGCAATTCTCTCAACGCATCCCGCGTAGAGCGGGGCTCTGCCCCGCTGACTTTGCACCGAAATCCACGATTGCCGGGCAGAGCCCGGCACTACGTGGCGCTGGCCTTTGCACCGGATTCCGCGCGTGGCGCTGGTTGGGATCGCTTGGAGCCGGCCAGCGGCCGGCACTACCTGTGGGCGAGCGCGTAGTCGATGGCGGCGCAGATCGCGGCTACCTGCGCATCGTTGCACTGCTGCGGGGTGGCGCGCGGGCTGTCCGGGTAGACCTCGGTGGTGGTGGTGTAGGTCGCGCCGGTGATGCTGGCGCACAGGCCCAGCTTCTTCAGCGGGTACTCGATCACGCCCGGGGCCACGACCGGCGAGCCGATGATCTCGCCCTTGTCATCGGCCGGGGCGATGTGGGTCACCTGCTCCACCGCCGCATTCACCGCCGTCTGGAATGCGGGCTGCGGATTCTCGCTGTCGTCCACCAGGTAGAAGCCGTCGGGAATCAGCCCCGGTTCGAACGGCTTGCCATCGCGCGCGGCCAGCGCGGGACGGAACTCGGTTTCGTCGCTGTCGGTGGTTTCATGCAGGTCGATGTGCATCACCATGCCGGCGCGCAGCGGTGCCACCAGCGCCATCAGCGCCGCCGATTCCTGCGCCGGGCTGTTGGCCACGAAGGAGCGATTGGGGTCGATCGCATCGGCGTTCCAGCGCTGCACGCGCTCGTAGCCCCACGGGCTCACACACGGCGCCACCAGCACGTTCACGCGGCCGGCATAGTCCTTGGCACGCGTGGCCAGGAACTGCAGCGCGCCCTGCACGCCACTGGTTTCGTAGCCGTGCACGCCGCCGGTGACCAACACGCTGGGAAGCGCCGGATTCCAGTTGCGGCTGCGTACGGCAAACAACGGGTACGCGTCCGGGGCGTAGTCCAGGGTGCCGTACTGCTCCACGTCGAAGTCCGCGCGCAAGGCGTCCACCGCCGGCACCACGTCGTCGGCATAGCGACGCTGCGGCACTTGCAGGGCACGCCACTGCGCCTTTTCCGCCGCGCCCCAGGGCTGGCCAGGGGTGCCGATGGGATGGAAGCGGGCGTCGGTCATGGCGTACTCGTCTGTGCAGTGGATCGGGACGCCGATTTTACCATCGCCGCCCGGGCCGCCTGTGCCACATCAGGCGGGCAGCTGCTGCAGCGCGGCGTCGATGGGCTGCTCACCTTCGGTGAGTTCGATGATGCGGTGCGTGAGCTGCGGGCGTTCGACCAACGCCACCAGCGTCGCGGCGACATCCGCACGCGGCACCTCGCCGTAGGCAATGGCCAGCCCGGCCTGCACGCGTCCACGGCCGGCCGCATCGGTGAGCGTACCGGGGCGCAGGATCACCCAATCCAGGTCACTGGCGGCCAGGTACACATCGGCGCGCTTCTTGACCGCCATGTAGTTCTCGAAGCCATCGCCCATCGCCTTGCCTCGCCCGGCCTCGGGAAATGCCGAGACCAGCAGGAAGCGCTTGATGCCGGCGTGCCGGGCGGCCTGCACGGCCAGCTCCAGCCCGGCACCGTCGATGGCGTTGGTCAGTTCGATGCCTGCCCCGCCCGCCCCTGCACTGAACACCACCACCTCGCTGCCGGCCATCTGTGCCGCCAGCGCCTGCGCATCGGTGTGGGTCAGATCGCCCTGCACCGGTGTGCCACCCAGCGCGGCCAAGGCGTCGGCCTGCTCCGGGCGACGATGCAGCGCCACCGCACGGTGACCGCGCGTGGCCAGTTGTTCGACCAGGTGGCGGCCGACCTTGCCGGCAGCGCCGATGATGAAAACCTGGGCCATGCTGTTCTCCTGAAACGTACCGGCGATCAGCGTAGCCATCGCGGCGTGACCGCGCCGTGGCGCTTATGCCAGCGCAATCCAGCCGCGGAAACCCAGACCCTGGTAGAAGCTCTCGACGCGGCTGAAACCGGCCTCGCGCAGCAGTGCCTCGTCCTGCGCCGGCGACAGGATATGCACGTGCTCGGCCACGGCGGCGCGCCCGTGCTCGGCCTGCTCGGGCGCGATGCCGGAGGACACCGCGAAGTCGGCGTAGCGTTGCAGCCAGCGCGCACGCGCGCCGTCGTGCTGGTCGAAGCTCATGTGCGCCACCACCAGCGGCGCGCCCGGGCGCAACCGCCGATGCAGCGCCGCCAGGGTCGGCACGCGTTCGTGCAGCGGCACGAAATGCAGGGTGAGCAGGCAGGCGGCGGCATCGAACGGCCCGTCAGGCGCTATGTCGATGTAGCCGTGATGCAGTTGGGCACGGTGAGCGTGTGCGCCCAGGGTGCGGGCGGCCAGCGCCAACATCGCGTCGGACGGATCCACACCGTCGAAATGCCAGTGCGGCTGCGCCTGCGCGAAGGTGCGCAGCTCCAGGCCACCACCGGCGCCCAGCACCAGCACGCGGGCATCGGCCGGCGCGGATTCGGCCAGCAGCTGCGTGCACATCCGCTGCAGGTCGACGAACCCCGGCACCAGCCGGGGTGGGCGTTCTGCGTAGCGGGCCACGGCATCGGGGTCGGCGTAGGCATCCATCGGGCAAACCTTATTTCATGTAACTGGTGCAGTTACATTAACGCCCGTGGCGCGCGATGTCACCCGCCGTTGTACTGGGCCTCACTGACCTGCTCCAGCCAGGTGACCGGCGAGCCATCGACCGCTTCGGCGATGGCGATATGGGTCATGGCCACCGTCGCCTTGGCACCGTGCCAGTGCTTCACCCCCGGCGCGATCCAGACAATGTCGCCGGGGCGGATCTCCTGCACCGGCTTGCCCCACTCCTGCACGCTGCCCACCCCGGCGGTCACGATCAGGGTCTGGCCGAGCGGATGGGTGTGCCAGGCCGTGCGCGCGCCGGGCTCGAAGGTCACGGTGGCACCGCCCACCCGGGCCGGTGCGGCGCGCTGGAACGGCGCATCGATGCGCACCGTGCCGGTGAAATAGTCGGCTGGGCCTGCCGCCGATGGGGTGCTGCCGGCGCGGGCGATCTGGATCGGGGCCGGGTCAACCGGTGCGGTGGCGGCCACCATCGACAGCAGCGTGCTGCTCAACAGGTTCATGCAGAACTCCTCGATGTGGAAGACGGACCGCCCCACTGTAGTCCCTGCCGACCTCGCCACTGCCTACCGCGACGTGCATGCAGCGATGAACATCGCTCATCAATCAGCACCCGATGACGCCTTGTGCTCACCAGTGACCCGGACGCATCATGCCCAGGCATGAATCACATGCGTGCCGGACGCCGCCGATGGCCCGCGAGAATTTCAACGACCTGCAGGTCTTCGTCGCCGTGGCCCGCGAGCGCAGCTTCACCCGCGCCGCCGCGCAGCTCGGCGTCTCGCAGTCCGCGCTGAGCCACACCGTGCGGGGCCTGGAGGAGCGCCTCGGGGTGCGCCTGCTCACCCGCACCACCCGCAGCGTGTCGATGACCGAGGCCGGTGAACGCCTGTACGACACCGTGGCCTCGCGCATGCAGGAGATCGAGGCCGAGCTGGTGGCCATCAGCGACTACCGCGACCATCCCGCCGGCACCATCCGCATCACCACCGCCGAACACGCGGCCAACAGCATCGTCTGGCCACGCCTGAGCGCGATACTGCCGGCCTACCCCGACCTACGCGTGGAGCTCACCGTCGACTACGGCCTGGCCGACATCGTGGCGCAGCGGTACGACATCGGCATCCGCCTGGGCGGACGCGTGGCCAACGACATGATCGCCGTGCCGATCGGCGGCCCGCAGCGCATGGCGATCGTGGCCAGCCCGGCCTACTTCGTCCATCACGTCGCGCCCCAAGCACCGGCGGATCTGGCCGCGCACAACTGCATCGGGCTGCGCCTGCCTACCCATGGTGGACTGATGGTGTGGGACCTGCAGAAAGATGGCCAGGAGGCCAACGTGCGCGTGGACGGGCAATGGACGTTCAACGGCAGCAGCGCCATGTTGCGCGCCACCCTGGCCGGCGCCGGCCTGGCCTACCTGCCCGAAGACATGGTGCTGGAACACGTCCAGGCGGGTCGCCTGCGCCGCGTCATGGACGACTGGTGCGACCTGTTCGACGGCTATTACGCCTACTACCCCAGCCGCCGCCAATCCTCCAGCGCGATGCGCGTGGTGATAGAAGCGTTACGCGCAGCCCGGTAGGGCCGACCGCTGGTCGGCTGTCACAATGCGGGTATGACCGATCGTTGGTCGGCCGTCGCAATCCCGGTAGAGCCGACCGTTGGTCGGCTGTCGCAATCCCGGTAGAGCCGACCGTTGGTCGGCTGTCGCGGTGCCAGATCAGGAGCAGCCGACCAACGGTCGGCTCTACCTCACGGGCGCAGCAGCACCTTTCCATTGCGGCCCGGTTCCAGACTCGCAGCGGCAGCAGCCGCCACCTCGTCCAGCCCGAACACACCATCCACCGGCAGGCTCAGCCCACCGCGTGCAGCCAACTGCAGCAGCTCACCCACCAGCCGGCGCTTGTCGTCCGGAGCCATGGCCTGGCTCACCTTGCTGCCCCAGAACCCCTTCACCGTGGCCTGCTTGAAGATCACGTCACCCGAGTTCAGCTGCATCGGCTCGCCGGTCATCGAGCCGAACGACACCAGCGTGCCGCCGTCCCCCAGCAACGTCATCAGCTCGCTGCTGGCACGCCCACCCACCGAGTCGACCGCCGCAGCGATCGAGCCGCCGGCCAGCCGCGTCTGCACCTGCGCCATCCAGTCCGACTGGGCGGTGGAAATCGTGTTGTCGATGCCCAGCGCCTCCATTTCCGCCACGCCGGCATCGCGCCGCACCAGGTTCACGCAGTGCACGCCGCGTGCCTTGGACAGCATCGCCAGCGCCTTGCCGACCGCGCCATTGGCCGCGTTCTGCAGGATCCACTGACCCTCGCGCACCTGCAGGAACTCCAGCAGCATCAGCGCGCTCAGCGGCATCGCGATCAGCTGCGCCGCGGTTTCATCGTCGATCGCATCCGGCATGGGAATGACCATCTTCGCCGGTGCGAGGAAGTGCTCGGCCCAGGTGCCATGCACCGACGCGGCGCTCACCCGCTGACCCACCTCCAGGCCTTGAACACCCTCGCCCAACGCGTCGATCACGCCGGTTGCTTCACTGCCGCCAACCGCCGGCAGCGTGGGCTTGTAGCCGTACTTGCCGCGTACGGTCCACAGGTCATGGTTGTGGATGGGGGCCAGCACGGTGCGGATACGCACCTCGCCCGCGCCCGGCTGCGGGGTGGGTACGTCACCCCCGTGCAGCACGATGGTGGGATCGCCAAAGGTGTCATGCAATGCAGCGCGCATGGAAGTCTCCTGTTGCCAGTTCAATGGGGGATTGCCGGGCAGCACCCGGCCTTGCACGGGCACACACGGTGCCCGGAGACGCGTGACCTCAACGTCGATGGCGGTGCGCGGCCACGACCGGCACGGTCGGATGGCGCCACGCCCGCGTGCGCAGCAGCAACGTCTGCAGCACCAGCAGCGCGGCAACCGCCAGCGCCAGCGCCGACACGGTATCGGCACCGGGCAGGCGCCAACCCGACTGCTTCACGTACACACCGACCAGCGCCCAGACCACGGCCGCCGGATAGGCGAAATGCCCGCGCAGGCGCTGGTTCATCGCCCAGGCCAGCACCGTGGCAAGGGCCAGCAGCACCACGCTCCAGCCGAACATGTCGGCGGTGGGCAGCCACTGGTAGGCCACGATCACCTGGGCCGTGTTGAGGAAGGCGGCCATCGTCAGCCAGCCGGCATGCAGCGCCAGCGGATATGCCGCCCAGGCGCGCTGGCCGCCAGTGGCGTCGGTGGGGGCAGCGCGCACGGCGGCCACCAACAGGCACACCAGCGCGGCCCAGATGATCGCCAGCGCGGGCAGGAACCACTGATTGGAAAACACCGGCATCCACGCGGCCGTCAGCGCGAAGCCCGCCGCCGCCCAGCCGCGCACGCCGGGCAGGTCCGGGCGGCGCCGGCGCAGCTGCCACAGCCCGAAAATCACGTCCCACAGGAAGATCACGCCCCAGATCGCAAACGCGTAGCCCGCAGCGACCAACAGGGTCGGATAGCTGTCGGAAATCGCGCCATTGGTCGGGCCGAATGCGCCGGATTGCGAGAACCACGACACCACCGGCATGGCCAATGCGGCCAACAACACGATCCAACGCATGCATCCACTCCAACTCAAAGAGCGCTGACGATACGCGGTTACCGGTTAAGGCGGTGGCATGGCCCCGATGATTGGGCACACCGGTGCAATCGCGAGGGGGTGCGCCAGCGCTTTACTGGCGCCGCCCGGCGTTTCGCCGCGGCCCCCACTGGACCGATCCGATGTCGTCATTTCTTCCCGATCGCCCTGGCGATCCCACCCGGCGGCAGTTCCTGGCCACCGGCATGGCCGTGTCGGCAGCGTTGATGCTGCCTGCGTTGCCAGGCCAAGCGTTTGCCTCGGGGCCTGCTGTTTCCCACCCCTACCCCCACCCCACCGGAGATACCCAGATGAGCAGCTACCACACCGTCAAAGACGGCACCCGCATCTTCTACAAGGACTGGGGCCACGGCCAGCCGGTCGTGTTCGCCCATGGCTGGCCGCTCAGCAGCGACGCCTGGGACCCGCAGATGCTGTTCATGGGCCAGCACGGTTACCGCGTGATCGCGCATGACCGTCGCAGCCATGGTCGTTCCACGCAGACGTGGGACGGCAACACCATGGACACCTACGCCGACGACCTGGCCTCGCTGATCGAGGCGCTGGACCTGAAGGACGTCATTCTGGTGGGCCACTCCACCGGCGGCGGCGAGATCGCCCATTACATCGGCCGCCACGGCAGCAAGCGCGTGGCCAAGGCCGTGCTGGTGGGTGCGGTGCCGCCGCAGATGGTGGTGAGCGCCACCAACCCGGGCGGCCTGCCGATGAGCGTGTTCGATGGCATCCGCGCCGGGGTGGCCGCCGACCGCTCGCAGTTCTACCAGGACCTGACCACGCCGTTCTTCGGTGCGAACCGTGACGGCCACAAGGTCAGCCAGGGGATGCGCGACGCGTTCTGGCTGCAGGGCATGCAGGGCGGGCACAAGGGGCAGTACGACTGCATCCGCGAGTTCTCCGAGGTGGACTACACGCAGGATCTGAAGAAGATCGACGTGCCGACGCTGGTGGTGCATGGCGATGACGACCAGATCGTGCCGATCGATGCGTCGGGCCGGCTGTCGGCGAAGATCGTGGCCAATGCCACGTTGAAGGTGTACCCGGGCGCGCCGCATGGCCTGACCGTGACCCATGCCGATCAGTTCAACCAGGATCTGCTGGCCTTCGCCAAGGCCTGACCCAACGCCGCGATGGCCACGCGGGGCGCCGGGTTCTGCCCGGCGCCTTTTTTGTTCTTCTCCCATAGGCGGGGCAAGCAGAAACGTGCCATGACGCTTTCCACGCGCAGCCGTCGGCGGATCGGGCGCTGGGCCCCCATGCCCTTTCCGGCGAATGTCCCCCGGCGTCGGCCTGCGGCCGCCACCTCCTCCTTTATTTCGCCTCCAAGGGCATGGGGACCCA
>Ga0308172_1002252_pt1 | contig 10504 bp, 9 predicted proteins | sample PhyGR2_FD_202134 | JGI IMG/M metagenome (GOLD analysis project Ga0308172, IMG submission 202134) | Phyllosphere microbial communities from UC Gill Tract Community Farm, Albany, California, United States - DLSLSG.R2 | ecosystem: Host-associated > Plants > Phyllosphere > Unclassified | place: USA...
CGCCACCTGAACCCGCTCAAGGGCTGGAAGCTGTCGCCGGTGGACCTGGAGTCACGCAGCAAGTACAGCGCCTACACCGACGCGCGCGAAGCGATGCTGCGCGCGACCCACCGTGACGAGGCGCCATGGACGCTGGTGGACTTCAACGACCAGAAGCGCGGCCGGCTGGCGCTGATCCGCAACCTGCTCGACCGCCTGCCCGATACCCGCGTGGACGAACCGGAACTGGCGCTGCCGCCGTTGAAGGGCAAGCTGCACAAGGAGCAGTTCGGGGTGCTGCCACCGATCGAGGGGTTCGAGATCCCGTAACGCCGCACCCCAACGTAGAGCCGGGCTCTGCCCGGCTGCCGCGCGGTGACCCGGCGCCGGTGCGATCAACGCATCGCCATGCGCCCGGGACCTGCCGCATCGCGACGAAACGTAGTGCCGGGCTCTGCCCGGCAGCTTCAAAGGAGCGCCGCGGACACCTGCTGCGCGTGCATCGCCCTGAACAGCAGCCGGGCAGAGCCCGGCTCTACGTGGGGTGCGGCATGTCATGGGCGCATGGCGATGCGTTCAACGTCATGGCGCGTACATACCCCGCGGCGCGGCAGAGCCCGGCTCTACGCTCACCCTTCCTTGATGCGCGCTTCGATGTCGTGCGCGGTGACCGGGCCGAGGAACTCCTTGGCGACCTTGCCGTCGGGCGCGATCAGGTAGGTCAACGGCAGGCCGCGCGGGATGGCGAAATCCTCGGGCGGGTTGTAGGTGTCCACGATGACGATGGGATAGGTCACCGGGCGCTTTTCAAGAAACGCCTTCATCTCGGCCGGCTCGATGTCCTCGTACGCCAGGCCGACCACCTCGATCTCCGTGCGCATCGCGTGCAGGGCCGACAGCTCCGGCATCTCCTTGCGGCATGGCGCGCACCAGGTGGCCCAGAAATTGACCACCACCCACTTGCCGCGATGTGCGGCCAGGTCGTAGGTGCTGCCATCCAATGCAGGCAATGTCAGGGTGGGTCGTTCAACGGTCTTGCGGTCGGTCGGCGCGACCTCACCGGTCGCCGGCGTGGCCGACGTGGCCGGCTCTGCGACAGCGGCAGGAGGCGTGGCCGGTGCGGACGCGGGCGCGGTGGCATCCGGCTGCGCGGGCTTGTTGCAGGCGGCCAGGGCCAGCAGGCCCACGGCCAGCAGCAGGGGCTTGGCGGTCATGGTGTATCTCCGGGGGTCGAATAGATATCGCTGACACGGCGCTTGAGCAGTTCGCGCAGCGGCAGCCGCAAGGCATCCAGCGCCAGTACGGAGGCCTGGCCCAGGCTGTCGTCGCGGTACGGCAGGTAGGCTTCGCGGACCGGGATGCGCATCTGCGTGGTTTCGTACAGGTCGGACAGGGTGAGCTTGTCCAGGTCGCGCGCCAGCAGCCATTCGCCGCGCTCGTCGCGCCGTACCACGCGGATGGCCTCCAGGTCGCACAACATGGTCTGCAACAGCGAATCGGTGAGCATGGGCTCCAGCCGCAGGATCTCGTCATCGTCCAGGCTGTGGCCTTCGGCACGGGCCTGCTGGAACCGCCCGATCAGGCGCAGCAGGCCATAAATCTCGTAGCCGGTGGGCAGGCGCAGCTCGGCCGGCTGGTAGCGGAAGGCGGCGATCGAGGACGCCAGCGAGGCCCCCAGCAGCACCGACACCCAGCACAGGTAGATCCACAGCAGCAGGATCGGCACGAACGCGACGGTGCCATAGAGCTTCTGGTAGGACTGGAAGCTGCCCAGGTAGGCGCCCATGCCCCACTTCACCAGTTCCAGCATCACCGCCGCCAGGATCGCGCCGGGAATGGCATGCCGCCACTTCACCGTGTGGTGCGGCACCACCCGGTAGACCAGCGTGATACAGACGAACTCGATCAGGATCGGCGCCACGGTCAGCGAGAAATTGGCCAGCCAGCGGCCTTCGCTGGTGCCGAACAGGGGCAGCGCAAACACCCGCGCCGATACCGCCAGCGAGGCGGCGGCCAGCATCGCGCCCAGGGTCAGCACGGTCCAGTAGACCAGGAAACGGGTCAGCTTGGGCCGGGTGGAGCCCACGCGCCAGATCTGGTTGAAGGTTTCTTCCACGCTGTTGAGGGTGATCAGCAGCGACACCACCAGCGCGATGAAACCGGCGGCGGTGAGCTGGCCGGCACTGGCCGAGAACTGGCGCAGGTAGCCTTCGGCGGCGCGCGCGGCGTTGGGCACGAAGTTCGAGAACACGTAGTCGCTGAGCTGGTCGCTCCAGCGGTCGAACACCGGGAACGCCGACAGCACGCCGAAGACCACGATGGCCAGCGGCACCAGCGCGAACACGGTGGTGTAGGCCAGCGAGGCCGCGGCCTGGAACAGGCGGTCGTCCAGGAAGCGCCGCCAGAGGAAGCGGCCGAAGCTGGCGGCACGCTTGCGATCGCGCACGCGCTCCATCCAGAGGTTCACGGTGTCGAGGGGTTCCATCGGCGCAAGGGTACCCGAAGAGGGGTGTGCGGGACTGCATCGCATCGCCATACTGGCCGCTGGTCCGGAGGAGATGACGCGCGATGGCGGAAATACTGGTGCTCTACTACAGCCGCGGTGGTTCGGTGGCCCGGCTGGCCCGCCAGATCGCACGGGGCATCGGCGAGGTGCCGGGCATGAGCGCGCGCCTGCGCACGGTGCCGCCGGTGGCGGCGGTGACGCAGACTGCCCGCCCGCCGGTACCCGAGGATGGCGCGCCCTACGTGGACATCGGCGATCTGGCCGAGTGCGACGGCCTGATCCTGGGCAGCCCGACCCGTTTCGGCAACATGGCCGCGCCGGTGAAGCATTTCCTGGATGGCCTGGGCGCCGAATGGGTCAATGGCACGCTGGCCGGCAAACCGGCCGCGGTGTTCACCTCGACGGCGTCGTTGCACGGTGGCCAGGAATCGACCCTGCTGTCGATGCAGGTGCCGCTGCTGCACCACGGCTGCTTGATCGTCGGCATTCCGTTCACCGAGCCGGCGCTGAGCCACACCACCACCGGCGGTACGCCTTACGGCGCCAGCCACGTTGCAGGGGCCGACGACAACCCGGTACCGAGCGAAGATGAGGCGATCCTGGCGCGCGCGCTGGGCCGGCGCGTGGCCGACATCGCGCGGCGGCTGGCATGAACGGCCGCGCGCAGGACGCGATCCTGGTGCTGCTGCTGGTGGCGCTGGCGGCGGTGTATGCGCTGTGGTTCGCGCAGGACCGGCACTGGCTGGCCACGCAACTGGTGTTCACCCTGCCGCCGCTGCTGCTGGCGCTGGGGGTATGGTTGCGGCGCGGGAAGGCGGCCTTCTGGGCCGGGGTGCTGGCGCTGTTCTGGTTCAGCCATGGGGTGATGAGCGCCTGGAGCCACCCGGAAACGGCCGGCTGGGCGTGGGCGGAACTGCTGCTGGCACTGGCGGTGATCGGGGTGGGCAGCGGCCCGGGGCTGCGGCGTCGCTTCGCCAAGCGCTGACCGGTTGGCGGTCTGCGGCTGCGGGGCGGCGCTGGCGGTCGTATCATCTGCATCCCGGCGCGGGCTGCCCGCACGGTTCTGACCGCTATCCAGGAAGCCTGCAATGGACGAACTACTGATCATCACCACCGGTGGCACGATCGACAAGATCTACTTCGACGACAAGTCGGACTACCAGATCGGCGATCCGCAGATCGGGATGATCCTGCGCGAGCTGGGCGTGACGTTCCGTTTCAATGTGATTCCGATCCTGCGCAAGGATTCGCTGCACATCACCGATGAGGACCGCGAGCTGATCCGCGCGACCATCGCCGCGCAGCCGACCCGCCACGTGCTGGTGACGCACGGTACCGATTCGATGGTGCAGACCGGCCAGGTGCTGCGGAGCATCGCCGACAAGACGATCGTGATGACCGGCGCACTGAGCCCGGCCCGCTTCCGTGGTTCAGACGCAGAGTTCAACATCGGCTGCGCGATCGGCGCAGTGCAGTCGCTGGCCAGCGGCGTGTACATCGCCATGAACGGCCGCATCTGGAACCCGGAGCACGTGCGAAAGAACGTGGCAGCGAACCGCTTCGAAGAAGCCTGACTGGAGGGGGAGGTTTTTTTGGCGGCTGCCGGCAGAAGCTACTTCCAAAGCCACGTCTGGAGCAACGTCCAAAGCGGCGCCGCCTGCGTTCCGGGCTGGGCGGGGGTGTGTGGGTTCGCGGGACACGCCGTAAATCCATCCCTGGAGGCTCGTGAGCGCCATCCATGGCGCCCAACGGTCCCGCAAACCCACACACCCCCGCCCCAGATCGTCAGTCGGTGGCCTGGGCAAGGCCAAAGCAGCACAGAGCAGAGCAACACGTCTGCGCTCTAAGATGCCGCTTCTTCGTTGCGTACCAGCACACTGTCAAAGGCTGGGTACGGGTGGGTTGTCGGGACCGTTGGGCGCCATGGATGGCGCTCACGAGCCTACACGGACGTACTTGCGGCGTGTCCCGCCAACCCACCCGTACCCGGCCAAGCCAGCGCAGGCACAAACGCCCGGCCGTTGATCCTGCTCCGGCTCTGGCTTCAGCTCCGGCTCCTGCTCCGGCTTTCAGCTTCTAAAAAAAAATACCCCCCCAAAAAAAACGCCCCGACCGAAGCCGGGGCGTGCCCATTGGAGAGGGATCTGGGCTCAGTACTGCGCGGTCAGGGTGACCCCGGAGAAGGTCGAATAGCCCTTCACCCGCACGTGCCAGGTACCGGCCGCCGGTGAAGTGATCGTGCAGGTCTCGTTGTTGCCGCTCAGATACGGACGGCAGTTGTACACCGTGTCGGTCGGCGCGCTGCCCGAACGCACATACAGATCCGCATCACCACTGCCACCGGCGATGCTCACCTTCAGCTGCGAACGGCCCGACGGCACCACCACCGTGTAGGACAGAGACGCCCCGCTGGCCGCGCCCAGACCGCTCACCGGCACATTGTTCTGCAGCACCGTCCCCGTGCCCGGGTTCGGATTGGTCCCGCCCAGCGCAGCCGTGACCGCCGCATCGGCGTCCACGATGCCCGCGCCGCACCCACCGCTGCATGCGCCCGGCAATGCCCGCGCCGTGTTCTTCAGCAACGTCTCGATCGCCGCCGGCGTCAACGCCGTCGGTGCCACCGACTGCACCAGCGCCACCACGCCGGCCACGTGCGGTGCCGCCATCGACGTCCCGTTGTAGGACGCGTAGGACGCCGTGCCCGGCACCGTCGTGCCGCTGTTGAGCGTGGACAGGATCGCCTGGCCCGGCGCCGAAACATCGATGCCCGCACCGTAGTTCGAGAAGCTCGCGCGCGCGCCGGCCGACGTCGTGGCCGCCACCGCGATCACGTTGGCGCAGTTGGCCGGCACCGACGAAGACACGTTGGTGTTGCTGTTGCCCGCCGCCACCACCACCGTCGTGCCGCGCGACACCGCGCCGTTGATCGCATTCTGGTAGGTGGTCGAGCAGGTGCCACCGCCGCCCAGCGACATGTTGATCACTTCGGCCGGGTTGGCATTGGCCGGCACGCCGCTGACCGTGCCGCCGGAGGCCCACACGATCGCATCGGCGATGTCGGAGGTGTAACCGCCGCACTTGCCGAGCACACGCACCGGCACGACCTTCGCGTTGAACGCCGTACCGGCCACGCCGGTGCTGTTGTTGGTCACCGCCGCGATGGTGCCGGCCACGTGGGTACCGTGCCAGCTCGAGTTCGACGCCGGAATGCCCGAGCCGCACTCGTTGGCGGCGTACCAGTCGCCTTCATCGTTCGCGTTGTTGTCACGGCCACCACCATCGCGCGCCATCGCCGCGTCGCTGATGAAGTCATAGCCGGGCAGGATGTTGGCGTTGAGGTCCGGATGATTGGTGATGCCGGTGTCGATCACCGCCACCACCACGCCGGTACCGGTGGCCTTGTCCCATGCCGGGCGCACGTTGATCGAGGCGTTGCTGGTGCCGAAGCCCCACTGCTCGGACAGGCGCGCGTCGTTGGGCACCAGGGTGGCGTGCATCAGCTGATCGACTTCGACGTATTCCACGTTCGGGTCAGCCGCCAGGCGGCGCATCAGCAGTTCCGACTCGGCCGCATCGAGCGGACGGTCGGCCTTGACCACGGTCGGCCCAATGGCCAGCTGGCGCAGCTTCTGCAGGCCCAGCGCGCGACCCTGCGCAGCCGGTACGGCCGAGGCCGCCGCCTTCAACGAGCTGGCCAGTGCGGTCGGGGTGGCGACCAGGTTGGCGCCATCCTTGTATTTGACGATGAAACGCTGGTGCGTCGGTGCCGACGACAAGCCGCTCAGCTGCACATCGCCGGCGAATGCCGGGGCGGCCAGCAGCAGGGTGGACAGGACGGACGCGCCGAGTACAACCAATGCACGCTGACGCAAACGGGGTTGCGAATCATGAGACATCGGATTTCCCTTTCAGACTGTGGATGCCGCGAACGCGGCTGAATTTCCAGTCCCGACCCGGGGGCTGTTGAACGCGATGGCGCGGATCGAGACCGGTTGTTGGATCGGTTCCCCTGAAATCAAACCGCCCATCGCGAACCTAGTGGGTCGCTGCAGGTTCAACAATGTTTCAGCCGCACTTCAGCGACATGAAATGTCGGATCTGAGACTTTCCGTGTCGAAGGTTTGTGAAAGTGAAGGAACTTGGCGCCTTCTTACCGGTCACATTGCGCCATCGAATGTCTGTTTCGGCTGTCTGGGTCGGAAAACGGCGGACAAGCCTTGCGCAACGGGGCCTGCGCGGCGCTGCCACCGCTGGACAATGCGCCTCCGCGTGCGGCCGCCAGCACGACGCCCATGAAAAAACCCGCCTGTTGCCAGGCGGGTTTTCTGGAGTGATCCGGGTGCGGGGCGCTTACGCGTCCAGACGCACCAGCCAACCGTGGCGGTCCGGCAGGCGGCCGTACTGGATGTCGGTCAGCTCCTTGCGCAGCGACATGGTCACTTCGCCGGCCGGGGCGTTGATGTCGCCCACCGAGAAGCCCTCGCCCTTGAGCTGGCCGATCGGGGTGACCACCGCAGCGGTACCGCAGGCGAACGCTTCCACGATCTCGCCGGAGGTCACGCCGTCCTTCCACTCATCAAGGGTGACCTTGCGCTCTTCGACCTTCATGCCGCGGTCGCGCGCCAGCTGCAGGATGCTTTCGCGGGTGATGCCTTCCAGGATGCTGCCCGACAGCGACGGGGTCACCAGGGTGCCGTCCTTGTAGACCAGGAACACGTTCATGCCACCCAGTTCTTCCAGGTACTTGCCCTCGACCGGATCCAGGAACAGCACCTGCGAGCAGCCCTGCGCCTGCGCCTTCTGCTGTGGCAGCAGCGAGGCGGCGTAGTTGCCACCGCACTTGGCCGCGCCGGTGCCGCCCTTGCCCGCGCGTGCATAGTCGGTGGACAGCCAGATCGACACCGGGGCCACGCCCTTGGCGAAGTACGGGCCGGCCGGGCTGGCGATCACGTAGTAGCCGGCCTTGTGTGCGCCGCGCACGCCCAGGAAGGCTTCATCGCCGATCATGAAGGGACGGAAATACAGGCTGGATTCGTCGGCCGACGGCACCCAGCTGGCGTCCACCGCAATCATCTGCTTGAGCGATTCGACGAAGATGTCGACCGGCAGTTCCGGCAGCGCCAGGCGCTGGGCCGAACGCTGCAGGCGGCGGCCGTTGGCCTCCGGGCGGAAAGTCCAGATCGAGCCGTCGGCGTGGCGGTAGGCCTTGATGCCTTCGAAGATTTCCTGGCCGTAATGCAGCACCGCGGCGGCCGGGTCCAGCTGCAGCGGGCCGTACGGGCGCACCACGGCATCGTGCCAGCCGGCGTCCTTGTCCCACCGCACTTCCACCATGTGGTCGGTGAAGTGCAGACCAAAACCGGGGGCGGCCAGGATGCGCTCGCGCTCCTCGCTGCTGCGCGGCGTGGCGGAACGGGTGGTGTTGAAGCTCACGGAAGACTGGGACACCGGATATTTCCTGTTCTGGTTACGGGGAACGCCGCGACGCCTGCTGGCGGTGGGCGGTTACAACATGCCGGTTTCGAGCCGGGCGGCCTCGGACATCATGTGGCGGCCCCACGGCGGGTCGAACACCAGCTCGACGTCGGCCTGTGCCACCGTCGGAATCATCTCCAGCTTGCTGCGCACGTCATCGACCAGGATATCGCCCATGCCGCAGCCGGGCGCGGTCAGGGTCATGGTGACGTCGATCTCGCGCCGGCCATCGTCCAGGTGCTTGAGGTCGACCTCGTACACCAGGCCCAGGTCCACGATGTTGAACGGGATTTCAGGATCGAAGCAGGTGCGCAGCTGCTGCCACACCAGTTTTTCGACTTCGTCATCGGAGGCGTTTTCAGGCAGCTCCAGCGCCGGCGGCGGTTCCTTGCCGATGGCGTCGCCGTCCTTGCCGGCGATGCGGAACAGATTGCCTTCGACGAAGACGGTATAGCTGCCACCCAGAGCCTGGGTGATGTAGCCATAGCTGCCAGCGGGCAGCGTGACCGTTTCGCCCTGCGGGACCATGACGGCCTCGCAGTCGCGTTCGAAGTGGACAGGTTCACTGCTACGGGAATACATGTGGATCGATATGGGGGTCGCGGCCAATTCCCGCAAGGCGACCATTTTAGCCCAGCGGCCGCCCACGCGCCGGTCACCCCGCAAGCCGGTATCCTGTGGGCACTCACAGGAAGATTGCATGTCGCCCACGTCCGTGCCTGTCCGGAGCCGCCACTGGCTCTGGCCCCCGATGTTGCTGCTTGGTGTCGTCACGGCCACGTTGGCCTGGTTGTTCATTGCCCTGCTCAGCGGCCGCCAGGCCGGCTGGATGGCGGTGCTGGCGGCGCTGGATATCGCCTTCATGCTGCGCCTGGGCACCTTCCGCGTCGGCCCGGCCCGGGTGGTGATTACCCTGCTGGCGACCCTGCTGGTTGCGCTGGCGGCCAACTGGGGCATCGCCTCGGCCTACCTGGGCGGCTCGATGGGCCTCAATCCGTGGGATTCAGCGTTGCGCATGGGCCCATTCATGGCCTGGACCCTGCTCGGCCTGGCCAACGGCGCGGTGGAATGGCTGTGGTTGGGTGTGGCGCTGGTGATCGGGTGGTGGGTGGCGAAGTAGCCGCCCCACGCGCCACGACCAACGGTCGTGGCCTACCGATGAGCGTGCGCGAATGTGGAGCGTCATTCCGATGCCCCCGCACGAACGCGGGGCGTGATCGCGATACCGCCCACCAATGTGGGGACCGTGGCCCCGGTGACCGCGCACGGATCCCGGTAGGTCACGACCGTTGGTCGTGACCCCGGCCCCGCTTAATGCCCGCCGTCGAGCGCCTTCAATTCGCTGACCAGCGCGCTGGCCGCGCCGGCGCCATCGCCGTACAGCATGCGGGCGTTGTCGGCGTAGAACAGGGCATTCTCGATGCCGGCAAAGCCGGTGCCCTTGCCGCGCTTGATCACCACCACGTTGCGCGCGTTGACCACGTCCAGGATCGGCATGCCGTAGATCGGGCTGGCCGGGTCGGTGCGCGCCACCGGGTTGACCACGTCGTTGGCGCCGATCACCAGCACCACGTCGGTGTTGGGGAACTCGGGGTTGATGTCGTCCATGTCGGCGATCAGGTCGTAGGGCACGCCCGCTTCGGCCAGCAGCACGTTCATGTGGCCCGGCATGCGCCCGGCGACCGGGTGGATGGCGAACTTCACCTTGATGCCGCGGTCGATCAGGCGCTGGGCCAGTTCCCATACCTTGTGCTGCGCCTGGGCTACGGCCATGCCGTAGCCGGGCACGATCACCACGCGCTCGGCGAAGGCGAGCATGGCGGCCACGTCGCTGGCCTCGATCGGCTTCTGCGCGCCGCTGATTTCCTGCGCCACGCCACCGCCGCCGAAGTTGGAGAACAGCACGCCGCTGATCGGCCGGTTCATCGCCTTGGCCATCAGGCGGGTCAGCAGGATGCCGGCCGCGCCGACCATCATGCCGGCGATGATCAGGGCCTCGTTGCCCAGCACATACCCTTCGAATGCCACGGCCAGACCGGTAAACGCGTTGTACAGCGAGATCACCACCGGCATGTCGGCACCGCCGATCGGCAGCGTCATCAGCACGCCCAGCGCCAGCGCGACCACGAAGAAGCTGATGATCGCCACCGGGCTCAGGGTGACCGCCGCCCAAACGCCCAGCACCACCATCGCCAGGGCAACCAGCAGGTTGAATGCCTGCTGCCCGGGGAAAGTGACGCGCCGGTCGAGTCGGCCGTCCAGCTTGGCCCAGGCGATGATCGAGCCGGACAGCGACACCGCACCGATCGCCGAACCGATCACCGCCAGCGCCAGCACGGTGGCCGAGGGCTGGCGCGCGGCCAGGTCGGCCAGCGCCTGTTCGCTCCAATGGGTGGTATCGCGGTTGGCCAGGAACGAGAAGCGCAGCAGTTCCACCGCGCCGATCGCCGCGGCCGAGCCGCCGCCCATGCCGTTGTAGAGGGCCACCATCTGCGGCATGTCGGTGATCGCCACGCGCTTGGCCGACCACCAGGCCACGCCGGT
>Ga0308172_1002255_pt1 | contig 10491 bp, 5 predicted proteins | sample PhyGR2_FD_202134 | JGI IMG/M metagenome (GOLD analysis project Ga0308172, IMG submission 202134) | Phyllosphere microbial communities from UC Gill Tract Community Farm, Albany, California, United States - DLSLSG.R2 | ecosystem: Host-associated > Plants > Phyllosphere > Unclassified | place: USA...
CTCCGGCATCTATTGATCTATGCATCGGGCCTTGCCGACGCTTTGGCAAGAACCGCGTCGGCAATTGCCAGCGCATCGCGTGTTACGGCGACATTGTGCACGCGAAAAATCGCGGCACCCGCCAGCCTGAGGATCACTGTCGTCGCTGCTGTTCCGATATCGCGTTCGTGGGCCGCATCCCTGCCCGTCAGCGACCCGATGAACCGCTTGCGCGACGTCCCGGCCAGAACAGGCAGGTCAAACGCGGCAAGTTCGCCAAAGCGCGCCATCAGCTCGACATTTTCACGCTCGTCCTTGGCAAAACCGAAACCGGGATCGAGCACGATGGCGTCGCGGGCAATTCCCGCAGCTTCCGCCATCTCAAGCGAACGATTGAGGAATTCGAACTGATCCTCGATAACATCGGTGCGCTTCTGCCTGTCGCGCCCGGTATGCATGATGCAGATGCCCGCGCGCGCGGCAGCAACCACACCCGCCATGTTCCCGTCCTTCTGCAGGCCGAAAACATCGTTGACGATATGGGCGCCCGCCTCGATCGCCAGCCTTGCCGTGGATGCGCGGTAGGTGTCGACGGAAATTAGAACATCCGTCTCGCGACGGAGCCGTTCGATAACCGGCAGCACGCGATCCTGTTCCTCGCCCTCGGTCACCTCGGCCGCGCCCGGGCGGGTGGATTCGCCGCCGATATCAATGATATCCGCCCCCTCCTCAACACATGTCAGAGCATGGGAAAAAGCCGCATCAACGGCAAGATAACGGCCGCCATCTGAAAAGGAATCGGGCGTCGCATTGACGATGGCCATAATACGGCCACGTCCATCAAGTTTCAGGGAGCGACCATGGGCCGCTTGCCACACATTGCTGCCGGCTGTTATCACGTAACACGCGCCTTTCGGGAATAACGGAGTGTTATGCCAATTCTTATAAGTTCCGCTCCGCCTATGCAGCAAACGTTTTTCAAGTTCAACCGGAAGGCCGGGTTATGACCATATCTTCACGTGCTCTTTGCGCCGTTTTCGCTGGCGCATTAGCCCTTTCCATGCCCGGATCGGCCTTTTCCGAAACCATCGTCAGCAAGACCTATTCCTATTTTTCGATCAGCGGTAAAACCGCCGCTGACCTCGACAAGCAGCTTTCCAAGCATGGCCCGCTGACGCGCAACACCGGCGCACGCCATCCCGGTGCCACCGAGATCAAATTCGGCGGCGAACTCACCTACGTCGAGAAAAACGGCATGTGCAGCGTTGGAAGCACCAAGGTGTTGCTGAACACCCGTATCCTCCTGCCGCAATGGAAAAACCGCCGCCGCACCACAGCGGAACTGGCCTTCATCTGGGATACGTTACTTGCAGATATCAAGCGCCACGAGGAGCGGCACGCGGAAATCGCCCGCACCCATGCCCGCTCGCTCGAAAGGCAACTGACGGGGCTTCGTCCGCAAAAAGACTGTGAAACGCTGCAGGCAATGGTCGGCAAGATCACACAGACCGTCATGGACGAGCACGACAAGGATCAGTTGCGGTTCGATATCGTGGAATCCAAAAACTTCGACGCGCGCATGACCCGGCTTTTGAAGAACCGGATCGAACAGGGCCAGAACCGGCGCTGAGCCGCCTTTCCGCCCATACTCCCCTGGACGCGAAACGCAACGCTAACATGACGTTACGTCATGTTCGATATCACCCGTGACTTCTCGTCATGGTGCGGTCGACAAGACTCATTGTAGCTTGTTCACATGGTTTTTAACGGTGGTGATCCGCAGGGGTCTGGCGTTCGAAACCACCTCCGGTTCTCCCGGTGCGCACTTGAGGCTCGCAGGTGTTTCCTCCCTCGCTTGCATGCTGCGTACCCGCCTCGCCCCGCTCCCCGCTAACAGGTGAGCGGGGCTTTTTCTGTGGCGTATAATGCGGCTTGCCGTCAGCCCTGACGTTCGGGAACGTGAACGACAAGGCCGTCAAGCTCGTCCTTCATCTTGATCTGACAGGAAAGACGCGAGGTCGGGCGTACTTCGAATGCGAAGTCCAGCATGTCCTCTTCCATCGGCTCGGGTCCGCCGACGCGTTCCGCCCATGCGTCATCCACATAGACATGACAGGTCGCACAGGCACAGGCGCCGCCGCATTCCGCATCGATGCCGGGTATGGAGTTGCGCACGGCATTCTCCATGACGGTGGAACCGTTGCTTACGTCGAGTTCATGGGGCGTGCCGTCAAAGGCAACAATGGTCAGTTTTGTCATGCCGGAGATCCAAAATGGTGTCTAAGAACTGTTCTAAACAAACACATAGAAAGGCCGGTTCGCCTTGGCAACCCGCTTCTCGCAGGCGCCAAGCGCAACCGGCCCTGTAAAACAGACTGGATTCGCCTTAGCGGCAGAGCTTGAGGATGAAATTTTCCGCTTCGACAATCGCTGCCGCAAGTCTGGCTACGGCCGCGCTATCGTTGCCCTTGTCCTCCACTGCCGCCGCCGCCGTGGAAACGGTGGAGGCACCTATCGCCTGCGCGGCCCCCTTCAGGCGATGGGCAGTTGCCTTGACGGTCTTGTCGTCAGCGCCGGCCATTTCATGCAGAGCAGCACGGGCGTTACGGCTGAAGAGTTGCAGCACCTCGATTTCAAGTTCCTTGTCGCCCATCGTCTGGCGGGCGAGATGTTCGAAATCGATTGGTCTTGTCGCGGCGGCCGGCGCACCACCAAAATTATCCGGAGCTTCGAAAGCAATACTGACGGCTGCCATATCTGAAATTCCTTTGTCTCGCCGTTTCCTGTTTCGTGTCACATCTGTGTCGTATTTACGCATTGAAGCCGGTGCTATCAGCTTAAATTACGGCGTGACGCGGGCGAAAATCTTCTGCTATGGTTAATTTATGTTAAACTTATGCGAAACAAGGCGTTCAGCGTGAAACTCAGGTTTAAAAACTGTTAAAAAGCCGACACTTCGCTGCTGCGGCAAACCCGCATTAATTGTTTCGAACACCTAAATGTGTCACTACGGTACTGCCGTTCCGACGAGGCTTATGCTCAAGCTTTGTTATTCCGGCACAGTGATGTAATTTCGCCCGAAAGCTGGACCACCAGCAATTCGGGATTGGTAATGGCGGAATTGTTCTCTTTAACGGGATAATGTTCCGCTGGCATGATGGCGGCAGTCCATTTGCGGGTCGCAGATGGTCAAACGGCATGAAGCCGGGCGTATGTGTAACGAGGCGTAACCGCATGGCGAATAACAAGATCAGCGACTCTGTCGACGAGACTGCATTTCAGGCGTTGGAAGACGCCCTGCAGCTTGGTGCTTTCGAAGACAAGCCGGAATCGCGGAAGACGACAGCGCCAAAGCAGCCGGAGGCCAGATTGAAGGAAGCAAGCAGACAGCCCCCTGCTCCCGAGGCCGCGCGCGCGCCTGCCGAACAGGCACCCAGATCCCCCAATCTGGAAGCTGCCAACGACGGCTCCAAGCGCAGCCCGGCCATGATCCTGAAATCGCTCGAAGGCGGCTCCATCGGCGGCGCGCTCAGAAACGCGACGATCATGTCGGTGATCTGGGCGCTCGGCGGCCTCGGCATCGCGCATCTTATCTACGGCAGTGCACTCTGGAACATCGGCTCGGTTGCCGATCTCGCCGCAATACCTGGGCTGATGGCGATCGTCGTCGGCATCGTCGTTCCGATCATGCTGTTCTTCGCCTTCGCGATCATGATGGCGCGTGCCCGCGATCTGCGCAACGCTGCCCGGTCGATGGCAGAAGTCGCCCTTCGTCTTGCCGAACCCGAAACTGTCGCCTCCGACCGGATCATGTCCGTCGGCCAGGCGGTTCGCCGAGAAGTCTCGGCCATGAACGACGGCATCGAGCGCACCATTGCCCGCGCGACGGAACTCGAAACGCTCGTTCATTCTGAAGTCAACGCGCTTGAGCGAAGCTATGCAGACAATGAACTGCGCGTGCGCAGCCTCGTGCAGGAACTGAGCGCCGAGCGTGACGCTATCGTCAACCATGCGGAGCGTATCCGCTCCTCCATTGTAGGCGCGCAGGAACAGATCAAGGAAGAGCTTTCCATCGTCGGCGAAGAGCTTTCGATGCGGCTTTCCACCACCGGCGAGGCCTTCGCCTCGATGATCGACACACGCTCGGCCGCGCTGCTCGAAAAATCGCGCGCCTCGACCGAGGCGATGGGCAGCCTGATTGCCGCCAAGACCGAAAACCTGCTTCAGGCACTGAATTCCTCGGGCGCAACGCTGTCGAGCGAATTCGACATGCGTCTGCACAACCTCACCTCGACGCTGGACGAGCGCGGCGAAGTGCTGCTGGAACGCTTCGCGATCCACGCCTCGACGCTGGACAGCGGCGCGGAAAGCCTCAACAGCGCACTCGAGGAACGCACCCGCCAGCTCAACGAGACCCTTTCCACCCGCACGCTCGAACTCAACCGCAATATCGATCGCGGCCAGCAGATCATCGGCGGCTCGCTGGATAACGTGCTCGACAAGCTGTCCACGACGCTTGAAGAAAAAGGCCTGTCCTTCCGCCAGAGCCTGCAAAGCACGGCTGATGACGCGATCATGGATCTCGATCTTCGCTCCGGCCTCTATGAAGAACGCCTGCAGGCGACGGTCGGCCAGGTCAACTCCGCCTTCGACGAACATGTGGCGGATTTCGCCAGTGCCTTCGACCAGCGCGCCGGCAGCCTCGACAGCAAGCTGATGGAGAGCCTCGCCCGGATCAACGAAACCGTTGCTGGCGGCTCCGAAGCCCTCGACACCATGCTGACCAGCGGACTTGAGCGCATCGGCAACACCATGACCGACCAGTCGCTTGCTCTTGCAACCGCACTGGGCACCGGCCAGGAAATGCTCGAAAGCGCGCTTGAGACCCGTACCCGCGCGTTCAGCGACGCAATCGGCCAGCGCACCGCTGAAATCACCGATGCCTTCACCAATTCGCACGAGAAGATCGACGGCGTGCTGGCGGAGCGCAGCAATGCCCTGTTTGGCGCGCTTTCGGCAAGCCAGGACCGTTTCGACGAGGCGCTCGCCAGCCGTTCGCTGGCAATTACCGGCTCGGTCTCCGGCACGGCGGAACGTCTAGCCGCGATGCTTGAGGAGCGTGCAGCCGCAATCAACAGCGTCGTTGCCGATGTCGAGCGCCGTCTTTCGGAAACGCTCGAAACCCGCGCCGCCGCCATCACCGGCGCCGTTTCCGGCATCGAGGACCGCATTTCCGATACGCTGGAAAGCCGCACGGCTGCCCTGCACGACGTCGTATCCGGTGCGGAAAACCGTATTGCCGAGACGCTGGATGGCCGCACGGCCGCTCTTTCCAGCGCCATTTCCGGCGTCGAGGAACGCATCGCCGACACGATGGACAGCCGCACGCTGTCGCTCGACATGACCTTCGCCAACGTCGAGGAGAGGCTGTCGGAAACGCTCGACAACCGCACCTCCGCTCTGTCCGGCATTGTGGCAAGTGCCGAAGAGAGGATTGCGGGCGCACTCGACAGCCGCACGTCCACCTTCGGCGACGTGGTTGCCGGTGCCGAGAGCCGTATCGCGGAAACGCTTGATGGTCGCACGGCAGCACTCAACGCCGTCGTTTCGGGGGCTGAAGAACGCATTGCGGATGCACTCGACAGCCGCACCATGGCACTCGACATGGCGTTTTCCGGTGCCGAGGAAAAAATTACCGAAGCACTCGATACCCGCACCGCCGTCCTTGGCGAATTGGTGGCCGGTGCAGAGACCCGTATTGCAGAAACGCTTGATGGCCGCACGGCGGCGCTTAACGCCGTCGTCTCCGGCGTTGAAGAACGCATTGCAGATGCACTCGACAGCCGCACCATGGCATTTGACATGGCGTTTTCCGGCGCCGAGGAAAAAATTACCGAAGCGCTCGATACCCGCACCGCCGTTCTTGGCGAATTGGTGGCCGGTGCCGAGACCCGCATTGCCAGCGCACTCGACAGCCGCACGGCTTCGCTCAAAAACGTCGTATCCGGCGCGGAAGAGCGGATCACGGACGTGCTCGACAGCCGCACCATGGCGCTCGACCTGAGCTTCTCCGGTGTCGAGGAAAAGATCGCCGACATCCTCGACGGACGCACTGCTGCGCTTCACTCGGCGGTTTCTGGGGTCGAAGATCGTATTGCCGATGCTCTGGACAGCCGCACTGCCGCCCTTTCCGGCATTGTCTCCAGTGCGGAAGAACGCATCGCGGACGCGCTCGACAGCCGCACCATGGCGCTCGACATGACGATTTCCGGCGTTGAGGAGCGTATCTCCGAGGCGATGGATGCCAGAACCGCGTCACTGTCGCTCGCGGCCGCAGGCGTCGGCCAGCGACTGGAATCGACGGCTTTCACGCTTGAAAACGCACTCGCCAGCGGCCACGAGCGGCTGGAGACCATGCTCGGTTCGCAGGCCGAACGCATTGCCGGCTCGCTTGAGCGCAATAGCGGCCTGATCGAGCAGAGCGTCTCCGGCGCGGCCAGCCGCATCGAAAGCGTCGTGGAAGACGGCAGCAGCCGTTTTGCGCAGACGGTGGAAGAAGGCGTCTCCCGCCTCGAAAACAACCTCTCGCAATCGCATGAAGACATCCGTACCGCGCTCGAGCAGCGCCAGGCGGATATCGCCGCGACGTTGAGCTCAGCCACGACCCAGATGGGCGACATGCTCTCCGAGCAGGCGATGATGATCGGCACCACCGTTGCATCCAGCGCCAGCATGCTCGAACTCTCGCTCGAAACCCAGCAGGAGACGTTGCAGAAGGCCATAGACGGCAGTGCAGCCACGCTGGAACAGCGTCTTCGCAACAGCGCCGGCGATATTGCCGTCAAGATCGGTGAGGCCGCCCGCGAAATCGGCGGTGCGACCGATGCTCTCTCCTCGCGGATCGAAACCTCGATCGGAAGCGTCACGGGCAGGCTCGACGAGACCGGCACCCGCATCGAGACTTCGCTCGGTGCGCTACAGGAGCGTGTGTCGAGCGATCTCGGCAACGTCAACACGTCGATCGAGGATGCCGGACGTCGCTTTGCCGACGCGCTGGAAGACAAGACAGCCGCCTTCGCCCGCACCAGCGACGATGCTGCTCAACGTATCACCGGCATTCTGGACGAGCAGACGATACGGGTTGCCGACACCTTCGAAAGCCGCACCAGCCGTCTGGCGGAAACCTTCGATGCCGGTTCGGCCCGCATCGATGAACGCCTCGGCACCATGGACCGCGCGCTGACGATCGGCCTCGAAAACGTCAACCGAACCATCGAAGGCAAGGCGAGCGAACTCGCGGTCGGCCTGCGTGGGGCGGTCATTTCCGCCACCCAGAGCATCGACGAAGAAGCCGTTCGTTCCACTGCCCTGCTTGCGAAAACCGGCTCGGAATTCGCCGAACAGGTGCAGGCGCAGAACGACGCTTTCACCAAGGCGATCGAAGAACGCTCCGGCGAGATCGTCAACCGCATCTCGGATGCACAGACGCGCCTGTCCGGCCAGGCGGCAGCCGTCGCCCAGACCTTCTCCGAGGCGGGCAACATCATCGTCAACAAGGTTGCCGAGGCCGAAGCGGTCGTGCGCTCTCAGGTGGGCGTCATTTCCGAGACCCTGACCGGTGTCGAATCCGCTCTCGATGCGCGCGGCGAATCCATCCGCTCGGCGCTGGACAACCGCACCCGCGAACTCAACTCGATGCTGGCCAGCCGTTCTGCTGAACTGTCGCGTCTGATCGAAGAGAAGGCAAAGCCTGTCGTCGACGAATACGCCACCATCGGTCGCGAAGCCGCCGAAAAGATCGTCTCCGCCGCCCAGCAGAGCGCCGAACTTCTGTCGCAGAGCAACAGCGGCATGGTCGGCATGGTGGAACAGGCAATCAGCGATTATGCCAATGCCGGAAGCGAGGCAGCAAGCAAGCTTGTCGCGGCAACCCGCCAGAGCACGGACATGCTGTCGCAGACGCATACCGCCATGGCCGACGCCGTCGAAGAGGGTATCGACAAATACACCCGTACAGGCAGCGATGTGGCAAACAAGCTTGTCGCCGCCACGCGCCAGAGCACTGATATGCTGTCGCAGACCCATAACAGCATGGCCGAAATCGTCGAAAAGTCGGCAAACAACTTCAACTCTGCGGTTGAGCGCGCCGCGCAGGAATTCGGCACGGCCGACGAAGCATTGAACGCATCGGCCACCCGCTTCTCCGAATCCGCCTCGCAGGCCGCCGACATGGTGTCCAGCTCCAGCCGTCTGCTGGAAGGAAAGATCGATCGTCTGTCGAATATTTCCGGCCAGACACTGGCGCAGGTTGCCGGCATCGTCGGACGTTTCGAGGAACATTCGAAGGTTCTCAGCCAGGCGTCCGAACTGCTCAATGCCGCGCAGTCGAGCCTTGTCGGTACGCTGGAAGAGCGTCAGGATGCACTTCGCAGCCTGTCTGTCGGACTAGTCAAGCGTTCCGAGGAAATCGAAACCGCCATGCGCGGCGTCGTCAGCGTGGTGGAAACCACGCTCAACGAGGCCGAGGAGCGTTCGCAGAATGTCGCCGGCAACCTGCGTGACAATCTGCAGGCATCCTTCTCCGATATCGGCCGTTCGCTCGACGAGACGGAACAGCGCGCCCGCTCGGCAGCACAGACCATGCGGGGCGCCCTGCTCGCCGCTGGTCAGGATGCCAGCCGTTCGATCGAGAGCACGCTTTCCGACGCGCAGAAATATTCCGACGAGCTGGTCAACCGCCTGCGTGGCGGTGTCGAATCCTCGCTTTCGGAAGTCGACAACCTGCTCGGCAGTGCCTCGGAAAAATCCAATGCCGCCGCCGCCAACCTCAAGGAAACGCTGCGTCAGGCAGTTGAGGAAGCTGTCAGCCGTTTTGCCGGCGCGACGGACGAAATCCGCCGCTCCAGCCACGATATCCGCCGCGAGCTGGATGCTACCCGTGCCGAACTTAAGCGCGGCGCGTTCGACCTGCCGGAAGAGGCCAAGGAAAGCGCCGCAGCGATGCGCCGCGCCGTTTCCGAGCAGATCAAGGCCCTGCAGGATATTTCCCAGCTTGTCGGTCGCTCGACCCAACAGATGGAAGTTTCCGAACCCGTCGCCCGCGCCATTGCAGCGACCCAGCCTGCCGCTGAACGCCGTGTCGAAGCGCGTCCGCAGCCGGCAGCAGCCACGCCGGCACAGCCACCACGCGCAGCTCAGCCGCAGCCGGCAGCCGCACCCGCCTTGCGTGGCACCCTGCCGCTTGAGAACCGCCAGGTCGAAAACCGTCAGGCGCCTGCCCCGTCCCAGGCGGCTGCAGCGCCTGCCGCACGCCGCGAAGAAGGCGGTGGCTGGATCAGCGATCTTCTGCGCGGTGCCTCGCAGGAATCGGCCGCCGCTTCCGCACCCCGCGCAAGCGGCGATCAGCAGCCGACCCGTGCTGCCGATACACGCAATCCGCGTCACATGGTGGAATCGCTGAACTCGCTGTCCGTCGACATCGCGCGCGCGATCGACCACGATGCGTCGGTGGAACTGTGGCGCCGGTACCAGCGCGGCGAACGTGATGTCTTCACCCGTCGCCTCTATACGCTGAAGGGCCAGACGACGTTTGACGAGATCAAGCGCAAATACGAGCGGGAGGCCGAATTCCGCACCGCCGTGGACCGCTACATCACCGATTTCGAAAAGCTGCTCGCTGATGTCGCCCGCACGGACCGTGACCGGACAGTCACCCAGTCCTACCTCACCTCCGATACCGGCAAGGTCTACACGATGCTTGCCCATGCGGCGGGTCGGTTCAACTGATCTCTGGTTAAGACCAGAAACAATAAAACCCCGGTCATGGCCGGGGTTTTTCTTTTTGGTCGGCAGGTAGCTTTTTGACTGTAGTTCAGTCGCTCACGTTGAAATCAGATCTCGAACGTACCCGATGCTACACGGACCGCGTGGCCACCGATGCGGGCGCGGGCGATTTCGTTGTCCTTGATGTCCATGCGCAGATGGATGTGGGAAGGACGTTCCATCTCCACGCCCTGCTCTATCAAGAGCGGATAGTGACCGTCTGTCAGGCCGTCGAAATGATGGATTGCACCGGAAAGGGCGGCGGCGGCGGAACCGGTGGCGGGGTCTTCCGAAATCCCCATTTCCGGGGAAAACATACGGGCATGGAACTTTGCCGCGTGATTGACGCCGCCGCGACAGTAGATATAGGCCGCCGTCAGGCGCCCCTCCACCAGCGGTGCGGTGCGCAGCCAGAGATTGGCGTCGAAATCCATTTCGCTGATAGCGGCAATATTGTGCAGCGGCACGAGCAGGAACGGCACACCGGCCGTCCAGATCGACGGTACGTGGTTCTCAAAGCCGAGATGGCCTTCGCTCACGCCCAGCGCATCGGCAAGTGCGGTATGATCGAGCGGCAGGGTGACGCGGGACGATTTGCGCGGCAGGTCGAATTCGGCGAAGCTGACCGCACCGGCGCGCATTTTCACCGCACAGCGGACCGGACCCACCTTTTCCTCCAGCACACAGACC
>Ga0308172_1002256_pt1 | contig 10489 bp, 13 predicted proteins | sample PhyGR2_FD_202134 | JGI IMG/M metagenome (GOLD analysis project Ga0308172, IMG submission 202134) | Phyllosphere microbial communities from UC Gill Tract Community Farm, Albany, California, United States - DLSLSG.R2 | ecosystem: Host-associated > Plants > Phyllosphere > Unclassified | place: USA...
GCATGGACGTCTCGCTGGAAACCTCCGGCGCGCTGGACGTCAGCGCGGTCGACCCGCGCGTGTCGCGCGTGGTCGACATCAAGACCCCGGGGTCGGCCGAATCCGCGCGCAACCGCCTGGAAAACCTGCCGCTGCTGACTGCCCGCGACCAGATCAAGTTTGTCATCTGCAGCCGCGAGGATTACGACTGGGCCAAGGGCATGCTGGCCGAGCACGACCTGGTGAAGCGCTGCACCGTGTTCTTCTCGCCCAGCAAGGGCGAGATCACCGCGCGCCAGCTGGCCGACTGGATCGTCGAAGACCGGCTGCCGGTGCGCTTCCAGATGCAGCTGCACAAGATTCTGTGGAACGACGAGCCGGGCCGATGAGCCCGGGCGTGGTGCCCTGATGTAGTTCCGGCGCGGGACAGCGTGCTGGCTTTCCCCTCCCAACCGGATGTTTTACCCATGAAGAAGGCAGTCGTGCTTCTCTCCGGCGGCATGGATTCAGCCGCCGTCATCGCCATGGCCCAGGAACAGGGCTTTGCCGTGCACGCCCTGAGCGTGCGCTATGGCCAGCGCCACACCTCCGAGCTGGACGCCGCCGTGCGCGTGGCCAAGGCCCAGGGCGTGATCGCCCACAAGACCGTGGACGTGGACCTGCGCAGCATCGGCGGCTCGGCCCTGACCGATGACATCGACGTGCCCGAAGCGGGCGGCGAGGGCATCCCGGTCACCTACGTGCCGGCGCGCAACACCATCATGCTGTCGCTGGCCCTGGGCTGGGCCGAAGTGCTGGGTGCCAACGACATCTTCTGCGGCGTCAACGCCGTGGACTATTCGGGCTACCCGGATTGCCGCCCCGAGTTCATCGCCGCCTTCCAGGCGCTGGCCAACCTGGCCACCAAGTCGGGCGTGGAAGGGGCGGGCATCACCGTGCACGCGCCGCTGCAGTTCCTCAGCAAGGCGCAGATCGTCAGCGAAGGCGTGCGCCTGGGCGTGGATTTCGGCCTGACCGTGTCCTGCTACAACGCCGACGCCAATGGCGCCGCCTGCGGCCACTGCGATGCCTGCCGCCTGCGCGCGCAGGGCTTCACGGATGCCGGCGTAGCCGACCCGACGCTGTACGCGTAACCGCCCCCCGGTGGGTGCGAACTGCTCCCCCGGTGGGTGCGAACCGTTGGTTCGCACGCCCTCCGCCGGGCATGGCCCGGCGCTACCGGTGTGCTGTGGTAGGTGCGAACCGTTGGTTCGCACGCTTTTGCCTTCCCACCCAGCCATCAAAGTAGGTTAAAATGCCGACCCCGCCGAAAGGCAGGGCATGCACGGGCCGTTAGCTCAGTCGGTAGAGCAGAAGACTTTTAATCTTTTGGTCGATGGTTCGAATCCATCACGGCCCACCAATGCATTCAAAGAGAAGACGCCCTTGGGCGTCTTTTTTTTGCTCCGCAAACGCCCTTCCGCTTCGCAATCCGCCTCATCGGCCCTTGCACGATCAGCTGAGCATCAAATCAAGCCGCGCCGCGAAGTCCGAAAGCAGCCCATTCAGGCGAGAGTGGAAATCGCGGCCCGGTCGAACGGCATACTTGCGCCCCCCATGTCGTAGCAAGGAGCAGTAATTACATGACGTTTGTTGAATTGAAGCGCGTTGGCGCCATGCTTGTTGCCACGGTGGCCCTGGGGATTACGTCGGTCCAGGCCGCCGAAAAAGCGGGCGCAACGCAGGGGAATGCGGCGACGGCGGCATCAGCAAGAGCAGACGGGGTCAAATCACCAGAACGCTGGTACTACCTGGGCAGCAGTGCGTCATCCAAGACCTATATCGACAGGCAGCAGAAGTTGCGACGTGAGGGTGACACCGTCACGATGTCGATCCGCCAAGTGCTTGATACCGTACCCGACGATCTCAAGGTTCACCCCCGGACCCGATACATGGACGTCCGATCACGCTATGACTGCAAGAAGCACACCGTGGCGCACCTCTCGAGTATTGAACTCAGCGCAGACAACGAGTACCTCGGGGGCGAACCCAGGCCGCTCGATCCTGTGCCGGTGCATGCGGGCACATTGAATGCCGCGGTGATGGACGTCGCCTGCTCGGCGGGTTGAGCCCGCGCCAGGCTTCAGCGTTGCGCGGCAATCGGCTGCGCAACACCGCTTGATGATGTGGTCCGTGCGTCAGCGCGGACCCATCCGGCCTGATTGACCACCGATGCAACGTGGCCTACTTCGGGTCGGCACCCTTGGTTTGCGCCGCACTGCGATCTGCCGCCGCCTGCGCGGCAGTAGCGGCCGCATTGGCAGACCGCACCGCTGCAGCATGATCCGCATCGAACTGTGCCTGTCGCTGGGAACTGTGTCGGCGCTCAAGCTCAATCGCGTCGGCGTAACTGGCTGGGTACTTCGCGGCACACGCATGCTGCACCAACAGCACGGCACGGTCACTCAGGCCGGGCTGGATGTTGGCCAGCACGCAATCGGCGTACGGCGAGGATGAGGCGGGGCCTGCGGCCAGTGCGGCGATGATCAGTGCATTCAACATGCGAACCTCCTTGTAATTGACGACCTGACTGTACATCGGTCCGGCCCACGCAGGGGCCGGCGTGCGATGGCGATGCAGCTATTGCGGCCGGATATCCCGGCACACCAGTTCGGCCAGGCCGCGGCAGGCCAGCAACATGCCGTCCACCACGCCTTCATCCAGGTGCTGATCGGGCGTTGCCAGCACGCGGCAACGTTCGGCGGCGTGCAGCATTTCCGCCACGGTGAGCATGCCGACGGCGGCGCGCTCGACACGCGCGAGGTCCTGCGCGCGTCCCGGCAGCAGCTTGGGTTCCGGCCAGCACAGGCCGTCGGCGGCGTCTCCATCGCGGATGCGTTTGAGGCATCCCCAGAAAGTGCTCAGATCGGGCGCGGGGTTGCCGTCGTTGGCGGCCTGGTTGACGACGGTGTGGATGGAGCGGGACGCTTGGGGCGGACGCGGGTTCATCTCGTTTTCCTCGGCACTAGGGCGGAAACGCCACCGCGCGGATGCGGGTGGCGGACGGTACGTGGCTGCAAGCCCGGAAGACAAATCGCAATTTACCGGCGGGTCCAAAGACCCCCACGCACCGCCCGCCATAAAGGCCGACGGATCACCCGCCGGCACGGTCCGGAGACAGTGCCGACGGGTGAGCGCAAACAACATGCGATTTGTCTCCCCGGGCTTGCAGGCCCGGTGCCACCCGTTGTCGGTGGCGCAGCATGTTGGTTACGCCCGCGCCTGGATTTCAATCGGAGTTTTCTGAAACTCTGCCGAGTGCAGGCGCGTACAACTATTGTCGCAGGCGCGTTTGGCGCAGCAAACGACAGGACGCGACGCATCTACTGGAACGCGTGGCGAATCGCGCTGAGAAATGGCGTAAATCGCAGTGTGCGGGCCATTCGGTGTGAAGCTGCTCGTGTATGGCTGGCTTCAATATTTCTTTCGAAGGCGGTCGGGCGAGCGCGTCTGGTGGCTGATTTTCAGTGCAGATGCGACAGGGGTGCGGCGATTGTTGCTGCGCCAACGGCAGCCGAGCGTGGGCTCGGCTCTACCGGGGGATGTCGCGTGGTGGGGCATCCACGCATGGCGTGGATCTACTTGCGTCGGTTGAGAACAATCGCTGCGATCACGCCGACTATGCCGAGCGGGATCAGGATGACCGCCAGAAGGATGAGCCAATGCCAGATGCTGAATCCACCCATGTTCCAACTCCTTGTAGGAAACGATGCAGGGTAGCATCGCACAGCGCCATCGCTGCCAAGAGCGCGTTATGCTCGGCATCTTTCCCAGGATGGGTTGCTCCATGCGCTTGATCGTGCTGTCGCTGTTGTTGTCCGCCGTCGCTGCGACGCCGCTGTGGGCTGCCGAACCGGCACCGGCTGCACAGGCAGCGCCGGCCGCACCGCTGGTGATCGGTGAAACCTTCACCCTCGAATCGAAGGCGCTGGGCGAAACCCGCCGCATCAACGTGTACCGTCCGCAGCCCTGGGGCCTGGATCCAAAGACACCGCTGCCGGTGCTGTACATGCCCGACGGCGGCATCGGCGAGGACTTCCTGCACGTGGCCGGCCTGGTGCAGGTGCTGACCGGCAACGACAGCATGCGCCCATTCCTGCTGGTGGGCATCGAGAACACCGAGCGCCGCCGCGACATGACCGGCCCCAGCAGCGACCCGGAAGACAGGAAGATCGCACCGCGCATCGGCGGCTCGGCGGCCTATCGCACCTTCCTGCGTGACGAACTGATGCCGCAGGTGCGCCAGCGTTACCCGACCACCGACGAGCGCGCGCTGATCGGCGAATCGCTGGCCGGCCTGTTCGTGGTGGAAACGCTGCTGCAGGAGCCGACCCTGTTCAACAGCTACATCGCGTTGGACCCCAGCCTGTGGTGGAACAAGGGCGCGTTGCTGGCCTCGACACCGAAGCTGCTGCCGGCGGTGGCCAAGGCCAAGCCGCGCGTGTTCCTGGCCAGCAGCGGGCAGCCGGAGCTGGCGCAGACCACGCAGCAACTAAGCACGCTGCTGCAGGGCGCCTCGCCCTCGCTGCAGGTCGACTATCAGCCGTTCCCGCAGGAAACCCACGGCACGGTCTACCACCCGGCGGCGCTGCAGGCGCTGCGCACGCTGTTCCCGGCGCACCCGCCGGCGCAGCCTTGATGGCGCTGGCGGCTACAGGAGAAACGGTGATGAAGCACAGACGTGGATGGAGTGCGGTGATGTGCCTGGCACTGGCCGGGTGCGCGATGTCGGTGACACCACCGGCGGCGCAGGACACACCAAAGCAAGATCCGGCAGCAGCCACCGCCACGCCTGGCGTGGTGCTGCCCGATACCGAAGCGCTGCGCGTGCACGACCCGGTCGGCCGCGACTACCCGATCTGGGTTGCCCTGCCGGCCGACTACGCCGCACACCCTGAAAAGCGCTATCCGGTGCTGTACGTGACCGATGCGCTGTACAGCTTTCCGCTGGTGCGCAGCGTGCGCAACCTGGTGGGGCAGCAGGGCGTGAACATCGAGAACTTCATCCTGGTCGGGCTGCCGCCGCAGGAAGGCCTGACCTCCAAGCAGAGCCGCTCGCGTGATTACACGCCCAGCAATCCCGTGCGGAGGGCTGACGGTTACTACAGTGATGACGTGACCTACGGCGGTGCCGAGCATTACCGCGACTTCCTGGCCGCAGAGGTGCTGCCGATGATCGACGCGCGCTACCGCACCGATCCGGCGCGACGCGCGTTTGCCGGCCATTCCTATGGCGCGTTGTTTGGCGCTTATGTGCTCACCACCCAGCCGGACCTGTTCAGCACCTACATCCTGTCGAGTCCTTCGCTGTGGTTCGACGAACTGCTGCTGCCGCGCATGCAGGACAACGCCGTGGTTCCGGCAAAGCCGACCCGCGTGCTGCTGTCGGTGGGCAGCTACGAAACGGTCAAGCCGGGGCCGCGCTATTCCACCGGCAACGACATGCTGCGGCAGGCCGGAGATTTCACTGCCCAGCTGCAGCGTGGTGGCCGCAAGCTGCAGGTGGACAATGTGGTGATCGATGGTGAGGACCACCTGACGGTCTACCCGCGGGTGATCACCCGTGCGCTGCTGGGGGTGATGCCGGGTGAGGGGCCGTACACCGGTGGCTGACGATCGTAGCGGCATGCCGATGCCCCCCGAACTGGTCGCCAGGGTGGAAGCCCTGCTGGCCGAACATCCCAGCCTGCGCGGGCAACCGGCAATGGACGCCGAGATCGAAGCGGCCCAGCAGATACTCGGGACCGTGTTTGCGCCGCAGTACGTGGCCTTCATCAAGCACTTCGGCGGTTCGTTCGGCGGCGTGGATATTCACGCGTTCGCGAACGGTTCGTTGATCGGGCGTGAGACCGTGACCGAGCTGACCCTGGGGTTCCGCGAGCGTTACGGCGACGACGTGTCGGATCACCTGCGCACTGCGCTGGCTGTTTCCGATGATGGTGCCGGTAATCCTGTTCTGATATCTGCCCGAGGTGAAATCATGCTTTACCTGCACGATGAGGGGGAGGTGGAGATGCTCTTCCCCTCGCTGTACGACATGATGAACGCGTGGCTGCCATGAGCCTGCACCTGGCGGCTGACATGGAACTGCTGAAAGAGCGCTTCATCCGCCGCGTGCGCGAGCATGGCGAGGTGTGGGGCCTGCGCAGCGAGGCGCGCGGGTGGGCGTACTGCCCCTCCAATGACGGTGACGAGGACGTGCTGGTGTTCTGGTCCGACCGGGCGTATGCCGCACGGCATGCGGTGGACGAGTGGGCGGATTACGTGCCTACCGTCATTGCGCTGGAGGCCTTCATGCAGCGCTGGCTGCCGGGCATGCAGCGCGACGGTGCCCTGGCCGGTGTCAATTTCAATGCTGATCTGGCGGGCCTGGAACTCCGCCCCGAGGTCCTGCTGGAAGCGCTGCGGTAGATCCACGCCACGCGTGGATCAATGGGCCTTACGCCCCCTGCGCGTCCGGGCTGGTCGACGGTCATCCACGCATGGCGTGGATCTACTTCAGTGTCCGGTAGATCCACGCCACGCGTGGATCAAGGCTTCAGGCGGCCTGCGCGTCGGGGCCGGTCGACGGTCATCCACGCATGGCGTGGATCTACTTCAGTGTCGGTAGATCCACGCCACGCGTGGATCAGGGCTTCAGGCGGCCTGCGCGTCCGGGCCGGTCAGCACGCCGGCATCGGCGTGGCGGAAGCACAGCCGGATGGCGTCGAGCAGCTCGCTCATGTTGTACGGCTTGGGCAGGAAGTGGATGCCATCGCGCAGCTGCGGCAGCACCGCGTGCTGGTCCATGCCCGAGGTGACCAGGATCGGCAGCTGCGGGTACAGGCCGCGCACGTGGTTGGCGGCCTCGATGCCGCTGACCAGGCCCAGGTTGACGTCGGTGAACAGCAGGTCGAAGCGCTCGCCGGCGGCCAGCAGGCCCAGCGCGGCTTCGGCCGAGCTCACGCCCACCACGTGGCACGCCTGGCTCTCCAGCGCCATGCGGCTCAGCTCGCGGGTTTCCTCGGCGTCCTCGATCAGCAGGACGCGGGGCTCTACGTGGCGCTTGGACAGCAACATGACGCGACAACTCCGGACAGCGTTTGGTGAAAAGGCGCGCAAGTATGCTCGACCGTGGGGTGATCCCGGCGTGCAGGGTTGGCTAATACGGCGTTACAGCACGTTTTGGGCGCAGTTGCAGGCTTAATACGACAATGGCGGGCAGGGCGATGGCCCTGTGCCGAGGGTCATGTTGCCGGGCAGTCATCGATGCACAGGTAGAGTCGAGGGCTGACCAACAGGAGCGACGCCCATGCAGTGCCCCGTGTGTACCACCCAGACCCTGCAGATGGCCGAGCGCCACGGCATCGAGATCGACTACTGCCCGGGCTGCCGTGGCGTGTGGCTGGATCGTGGCGAGCTGGACAAGATCATCGAGCGTGCCGGCGCTGCAGTGCCGCCGCCGGCCCCGGTGCAGGCCGCGCCGCAGGTCGCGCCGCCGCCGGTGATGCATCGCGATACCCGCCATCTTGGCCAGCGCCAGGATGAAAACCGTGGGCAGTACGGCCACGGTTACAAGAAAAAGAAGAAAGAGAGCTTCCTGTCGGAGCTGTTCGACTTCTGACGCTGTTTGTAGAGTCGAGCCGTGCTCGACTGGCTGTTGCCGGCCATGGTCGAGCAAGCTCGACTCTACGGAACAGGTGCAGTCGAGCAAGCTCGACTCTACCGCCGGCGCAGGATGAACTCGCGGTCCAGCGTGCTGCCGACGATGAAGTCGTACTCGCCGGCCTTCTCGCAGCCATAGCGCGCGTAGAAGCGCTGCGCGGCGAAGTTTTCCTCCCACACGCCCACCCACAGGGTGCGGTGCCGGGGCTGGTCCAGCCAGGCGATGAACGCATCCATCAGGCGCGCGCCATGCCCGCCGTTCTGGTGGGCGGCGAGGATGTACAGCCGCTTCAGTTCGATGTCGCCCTCGCGTGCATCGGCATGCGGCAGGGTGTTGGCACCAGCGGCCAGGTAGCCGACCACGTCCGCATCCTCCAGCAGCAGCCAGACCGCGCTGCGCGGGTCGGACAGTTCCTCGCGCTGCGGCGCGATGCCGTAGTGGTCCTGCAGGAACACGTCCAGCTCCTGCGGCGGGTACGAATCACCCCAGGTTTCGGTGTAGGTGGCAATGGCGATGGCCGAAAGCGCTTCGGCATCGGCCAGGGTGGCGCGGCGGATCTGCAGGGACATGGCGGTGTGTGGAATGGAACGCGGCGCAGTGTAGCTGGCCCCGGCAGTTGCCGGGGCCGTGCGGTGCTTCAGAACCACATGCGCACACCGGCCACCCAGCGCGTGTCGCGCGCGTGGTCACCGGCCTGGTCGGCAGCATCGCCGAAACTGCGCTCGTGGCTGATGCCGATGTAGGGCGCGAAGCGGCGGCTGAACTCGTAGCGCAGGCGCAGGCCGGTCTCGACCTTGTTCAGGCCGCGGCCGATGCCGTGTTCCGGTTCGTCCCTGGCTGCCAGCGTGGCTTCCACCAGCGGCTGCAGGATCAGCCGGTTGGTCAGCAGCACCTCGTACTCCACTTCGGCCTTGGCCAGCACCTGCCCGCCGGAGCCCAGGTAGAGCGTGGCCGAGCTTTCGAACTTGTACGGCGCCAGGCCCTGGATGCCGATGGCGGCCCAGGTGCGCGAATCGGCGGGGCGGAAATCCTGGCGCACGCCGACCAGAACGTCCCACCACGGCGACACGCTGCGGCCGTACAGCGCTTCCAGTGACGAAGACGCGGTGCGGCCACCACTGCGCTCGCCATCGCTGCGCAGCCACAGGCGGTTGATGTTGCCGCCGATCCAGCCGGTGGCCTCCCAGGCCTGTCCGTCACCGTTCCTGCCATCCCAGTGTTCCAGCCGATCAATCAGCAGCAGGCTGTTGATGTCCGGGGCGTGTTCCATGGCGCCATGGTCGATGGGCGGGAACGCGGCGGCGCGGTCGGCATCGGTGGGCACCGGAATGGGTTCGCGCGGTTCACTCGGCGCGGTCATGGGCATGTCGTGACCCATCGCCGAATGGTCCATCTGCGAATGATCCATCGCGCCATGGTCCATGCTCGAATGATCCGCCTTCGAGTGGTCCATCTTCGAGTGGTCGACTGGCGCCGGTGTGGGCGTGGCCATGTCATGGCCGGCATGCGCGTCATGCGACTGCGCGAACGCGGGCAGGGCGGCGGCCAGGCCCAGGGCCAGCAGGCTGCGGGAGAGGTGACGGCTCATTCTTCGATCCTCACTTCGCGCATCATGCCTGCTTCCATGTGGTACAGCAGGTGGCAGTGGTAGGCCCAGCGGCCGAGTGCATCGGCGCGCACGCGGTAGCTGCGGCGGGTGCCCGGCGGCATATCCACGGTGTGCTTGCGCACCTGGAATTCGCCCTGTGCGTTTTCCACGTCGCTCCACACGCCGTGCAGGTGGATGGGGTGCTGCATCATGGTGTCGTTGACCAGCACGATGCGCATGCGCTCGCCGTAGTTCAGCCGCAGCGGTTCGGCGCTGGCGAAGGGGATGCCGTCGAACGACCAGGCGAACTTTTCCATGTGCCCGGTCAGGTGCAGCTCGATCTCGCGGCTCGGCTCGCGGCCATCCGGGTCTTCGAACAGGCTGTGCATGGCGCCGTAGGTGAGCACCTGGCGGCCGTTGTCGCGCAGGCCGATGCCGGGGTCATCCAGCTTGGGTTCGCTGGCCGAGCTCTGCATGTCCACCAGCGGGTTGTTGCGTTCGCTGGCGGGGTGCTGCGGTGCCTTGCTGGTGCTGCCGCCGCCATGCGCGCCGTGGCCCATGCTGGCGCCGCAGCCGCCCTCCATGCCCTTCATGGCGGCCATGTCGTGGCCGCCGTGGCCACTCATGTCATGGCCCATGTCGCTCATCGTCAGCAGCGGGCGCGGGTCGCGCTGCGGCACCGGTGCCTGCAGGCCATGGCGCACGGCCAGGGTGCCGGCGGCGAAGCCGGTGCGGCCCATGTCCTGGCAGAAAATGGTGAAGGCCTCCTGCCCGGTCGGTTCCACCAGTACGTCATAGGTCTCGGCCGGGGCGATGCGGAATTCATCGATGCTGACCGGGTGGATGTACTGGCCGTCGGCGGCGACCACGGTCATCTTCAGTCCAGGGATGCGCACGTCGAAGTAGGTCATCGAGGCGCCGTTGATGAAGCGCAGCAGCACCTTCTCGCCGCTGCGGAACAAGCCGGTCCAGTTGCCGGCCGGGGCCGTGCCGTTCATCAGGTAGGTGTAGGTGTGGGCGTTGACGTCGGAGATGTCGGTGGGCGTCATCCGCATGCGGCCCCACATGCCACGGTCGGCCAGGGCGGCCGACCAGCCATCGCGGCGCACGTCGCGCACGAAGTCGGACAGGGTGCGCTTGTAGTAGTTGTCGTGCTCGGCCAGCTTCTTCATGCGCCGGAACAGCGCGCCCGGATCCATGTCGGTCCAGTCCGAGAGCAGGATCACGTGCTCGCGGTC